>Ga0180437_10004780_pt1 | contig 18995 bp, 31 predicted proteins | sample SS_ome_4_FD_132410 | JGI IMG/M metagenome (GOLD analysis project Ga0180437, IMG submission 132410) | Hypersaline lake sediment archaeal communities from the Salton Sea, California, USA - SS_3_D_1 metaG | ecosystem: Environmental > Aquatic > Non-marine Saline and Alkaline > Hypersaline >... | reverse complement strand
TTGGATTGTCAAGTATTTTTTCACAAAGTGGAAATATTTCCTGCTGTATTGCATTCTCATATTGCTGACTAAGTCCGCCCATTTCAACTGACCAGATTGGTTTTCCATCATCCCAATCTTTTAACATTTCTTTTGTTGTTTTATATTTCATAATTAATCCTCCAAAGTTTTATTTTTAAGGCTATCTTCAAATATTTTAAGCTCTTGTTTCAGCCGGAGCTTATTAGTTACGTTAAAATCATGCCATAGATCATGGCGTTGTAGCATCCAGATTAAAGTTCCTTTATCGATTTTTTTGGCATGTTTACCATTAAGCCGGATCCAAAATTCATTAAATGATGCTGGTCTAGGTTTCATTAATGTTTTCATAGTATTAACTCCTTAACATTCAACATATTTTTTGTATAGTTGTTCAGTATGTGACATAATAAATGACATTTCTCTATAAGTTAGCTTTCGTCTAAACTTCCATTCAAATATTGATTTTACTGCGCAGGCTTTACATAGTCCGTGGGAATCTTGATGCGCTAAATGATGATTGCATTCTGTTTCACATAGAAATTCGCCACATTTACAACATATAGTTTTCATAGTACTCATAATTAAACTCCTGTAAAAAATAATTGACCTTTAGATCTCTCCAATCTAAAGACCTCTTGATAATATTGATTATAATAATCCTGTGATTTACCTTCAAAATGTTTCTTTAATTCTGCTTTATAAGCTTCATTATAAAGAATCGCTTTTCTCTTATCTTGGAAGGGATTATTTTGTTTGAATTCTAAGATACGGCTTTTAGCCAGTTTATTATAATTCATTGGTTAGTTCCTTCATTCATTGTCCAGTGTTCAAACCACTTTTCAAAGACAATACCCCATTTATCAAAAGCAAAATCCTTGATTCTATCAAATACTTGTTGGTGTAATTTCTGGCTACACTCTGCAAATGACAAAGATTTGACTTTAAACTCCTTTAAATATGCCTTTTCTTTAAGCGCACAGTTACACTCAGGGCATTTAGAGTCAATCTCGACTGTTTTTACCTTCTTTGTTTTGCAAAAACCTATACAGCTCTTTATGTAGCTCACAAACCCACCTCTACTTTTGAAGTCATCACCGTAAGATTGCCATAAATAAGTCAGGAAAGATTGTAGGCAGCGATGCTGTTGAAGGGATCGGTTAGTTAAAAGCCAGTTTTCGAGTTTCTGAATCTCTTTTAGGGCATCAGTTAAGAATGTGGATTTCTCCACATCCTTATATAACTGATGTACTTTTTTAACAAAAATAGGCAGTAAAGTGTCGGTGTTCATTAAAATGGAACTTCGCCTGGATCTTCAAAATTACCGAGTTCATCGGCTACTTCCTGCGGTTTATGGTATTGGTTTTGCTCAGGCGAATGACCTGGATTATCTGGTTTTGGTTTCCAGGTGTTGACCTCTACATAGTGTGTAGATTTTTCGGTTGGAGTTTTCTTACTACATACATTAAGCTTAACCCAAGTTTTACCATTTTTATCTTTTGACATGTGTTCTTTTGGTATATCACTTAGACAAACGTTAATACCTATCTGTCCATATTGCCCGTAAGTTTTACCGCTACCACAAAATATTTTATCACTCATTTATTTTCCCCTTGTATTATTTTTTCCATCTCAATTAAACCGGCACAAAGCTGGCTTTCATTGTGAGTATCTAGTTGTGATACCCAGGTTTTAAGTTTATCACTTGGATTTTTTATTTTACCGTAAACCATATTTACTTTATCTCTCAATGATTTAATCCGCTTTTCCTGCTCCGCTTTACTTTTGCGCATAGACTCACCATCGTCATCTTCAGCATTTAAGCCTAAAAATGAAGCTATCATATATCGCCTTAAATAAGTAATTGCAGCACCTAACTTTTGTGCATCTGCTGGAAGATTAGGTATTGTACATTCACTTTCTAAGTATTCACCAGATTCGTGCATTAGTATTGTTCGCAGTCCATTTGTTACTGGCATCTGTACAATAGTAAGCTTAGAATTGGCAAGAGGTTCTTTAATAACTTCTAAATAAGCATTAAGATCCCCATACTTACTTTTAAAATATGGGTTGCTACTGTTCTTTGCTACCTTGCCAACTTCATTGTGAAACTGAATTAATGCAGCAGTTATGTTTTTTAGTTGTTTGTTGTTTGACATTTCAATCATGTTTACCTCCTCATATCTTCAACATGTTCTTCTATAATTGTTTCTACCTGGTCAGATACCATATGAAACAATTCTTCAGGAATTTCAATCTCTATTTTTCCATCTATTACCAAGCAAAAATTATAGCATTCTAATGTCCATCCATTAGGTTTTGTGTAATGCCCTCGTACTGGCTCAAAACAATCTTCGTATCCCTCACCTATATCAAAACCAATATTAACAAGGTACTCTTCACCATTAGTGGTTGTTATTATTTCTGATTCAATTTTGTGTTGGAAATTGTTCAGCATCCGTTACCTCCATTCCTTTTTTAGTGTAGAATTTTTCAATAGTTTCAAGGCATTTTTTTTCAGCATCTTTATGTCCTTGCATATAACCTTTAAGATATGCAAGTTTTTTTAGATTTTTATTTTCTTTGAACATTTGTATCCCAAGTATTCCAGCACCAACACCAGCAATTAATGTACAAATAATTGTTATTATATTAATCATAGTTTACCTCCAATATTTGAATAAAATTTTATATGCTTATATTTCAAAGCGAGTAACTTATGAATTAGTTTTATTTCTGTTTTTGACAATTTCATTTGTTTCTTGCTCCATAAGTTCAATATTGCTAATGTATTCTACAATAGCATCTTTGACCACTTTTTGTATTTTGTAATCATTTTTATGGCAAAAATGCTCCAAAAGTTTTAAGGTTTCTTCTGGTAGTCTTGTGCTAAAAAGTTTCATTAGTTGCTCCTTAGTTATCATATGTAATAATTATACAACATAATATTACAAATGTAAAGTTATTTAGATATTTTTTTATTTATTAAAATTTACTGGAAATTTAAAATAAAGTTAAAAAATGGCTATATAACTATGCCAACTTTTTAAAAAGCTTAAACTTTTTTTTCGCAACCTACCTGCGAAGGGGGATTTTATTTTTTTATTGAAATTATGATAATTGATGTAAGAACTGCACCGACAACAGCTCCCCAGCCAAATGACTTATTTCTACTTTTTTTTAAATTTTTATTTTCAAATTTTAAATTATGATTTTCAACATTTAAATCTTCTATAATAATTTCTACTTCTTTCATATCATCGTCATAGATGCAGTTAAAAGGATGGGGCATAAAGAAATAATTAAATACTTCCAGCCTAGCAAGTACAACATAATCTTTTTCAAAAGCAATCCAGTTGCCAAAGTATTTTACTTTACCGTATGGCTCCCAAGCAGCTGACCAAGTATTTGTATAAAAAATATCTGCTGGAGTTATATTATCCAGACTTATCGTATTTTCGTCCAGTGAGTTCCCGAAAACGCTTAAGCTTAGCACGAGGATTAGAGGGAAGAGTTTTTTTAAATACTTCATTCATTCGCTCCTTTGGTTTATAAGTTGATTTCTTTTTGTCTTTACTCTTAAGCCAGACATAGAGTATTATAGCATATATTAAAACAGAAACAATAAAATATATTTTAAAAAACATTATTTTGTTTCAATTTTCATGTTTTTTTTCTGCCAAACATTAACTCCAAGATACGTTGCATACACGCCATTAAGAGTTATCATTAACGGCATAAGCTGGATTAAGTTTGAATCATCCTTGCAAATACCAATGTAAGCAGCATTTAAAATAGTCATAACCACTAAGACTATAAACTTTTTGCTTTTCATTTGTTCCTTCATTATTTGCTCCTAATTAAATAGTTTATAAATAGTAACGATTAAGGCTGTTATCCCTACAATACCACCGCCACCGGCAAGCCATCTCCAGGTCCCAACAGCACCTTCCATTTTATCTATTTTAGTCTTATAACCATTAGCACCATTAATGCCGAACCAGGATTTATGAACCTGCTCAATAAGAATACCATGCTTTGAAGTCATCTCTATAAGCTTATCTATTCTCTCGTCTTCTTTTCTTCTATCTTCTTTCATCAATCATCCTCCAATTCAAAATGTCCGCCATCAAACCAATTATCTGAAGTTATATAGTTGCCATCCCAGTCGCCACCCCATTTAATTTTTATCTGTTTTTGACTTGCTATTGCATGAACAACTCCAGCTACTAAAGACATTTGCTGTCTGTCATTCCATCTAATATGAGGTGTGCTATTATTCCATAACATAATATCAACAGCCATGGAAGGTTCTATATTATGTTTACTTGCAGGGAACATTACTTTACTAAATCCCCTTTCATATAAAGTATCCTGCTCAACTGCTCCCCGATGCCCGGATATAATACTAATATCTAAATACTTAATTACTTCATTCATTATTTCTTGCAGGTCAGGATGACAAGTATTAAGTTTGTCTAATGAGCGTTGACTGAATTCAGGCATTATTTAACAAGTTCCCCTTTTGAATCAAGTTTACCATCAAGTTTTAAAGCATCAATTGCAATTTCTCTTTTTTTTTCTTCAATTAATCTTTCTTTTTCTATAGCATCCAGATCCGGGGCTGGTGGGACATATTTATATTGATCTATTTCCTGCTGTGTAGGATTAATAATCCAGTCTGAATTACTAGAATAATATGGTGTATGAACTGATTTTAAATATTGTCCTGTAACTTTATTAATAACATTTGACATAATATCTCCTAAGTTTTTACTGATTTTGCTACATAATCCGGTGTTGCATTTATTGCCCCATCATATCCATTAGGGCCTACATCAATATTAGTTGTAACAACACTGCTATCTGGACCTTCATTCATTGGCAATCTAATAACTAAATCATTTGTTATATTATCACTTCCGCGTTCTTCATATAAAATCTTAATTTCATCATTAGAAAGCCCCCGGCTGTATATCCTAAAATCCCACATACTACCAGTAAATCCATTACCAGAACCATCACTTCCAATCCTAAAAGCCGTTATTGCTGTATCCATTAAAGCATCATTTGTTCCAACATCACCTACATCAAAAGTCACTGCAACTTCAACACCATCAAGTGCTATTCTGTTATCCGTACCATCACAAACAACAACTAAATGATGATCGGTATTGTCATAAAGATTATTTTCACCATTTTTATATAACATTCTCATAACAGCACCACTGCGCCATGTAAGTGTTTCATCAGCATGACCACCGCCAGAATTACCAACTATAAAAAAATTAAGAGCATCCGCAGCATAATTTATAAGATAAACACCAGCTCCAGCCAATCCAGAATCAAGATTAACCCACATTGAGATAGTGCCATTTTGTACTTTTAAATTAGCAACATTACCAGTTTGATTAATATAATCACTATCTGCTTTAGTTAATTGAGCAGCCATTTTATGTCCTGGGTATCCTTATCCTAAAATGAGTCAACCCCCAATCTCCTGAAAGGGGAGTTCCATCATCAATTGCCACCCTGGAAACCTGAAATCTAACTTGATCATTAGCAGACCATCCCAGATTAGACACTGTTTCTGTCCAGGTAAAATGATCTAAATCATCCTGTGTGCCATCGGTTGTTAAATCCCCGGAATCTTCATCTGTAAAAGCCAAGTCCCATGTATCACTATCACCACCGGCAGAATGACCAAATCTAAGCTGTATTTCATTCCCATCCGCAGTAGTAGCATAACCATAAGCTTCAAAAGTAACTGTCCCTGATGTATCAAGATTATGCGGAACTTGAAATTTACTAATAACAAATTCCTCTGTTGTATCATCCATCAAATGCCTTTTTATAGTTCCATTTGTACCTGAATCTGTATCAAGTGGGGCCGGATTACTTGCTGGATAATCAAAAGTCCCTGCTGGTCTATCAATTCTGAAATCATCCAAAGCATCACCACCACCGCCAGCAGGCATATTGTCATTATCGATATATCTTATTTCACCAGTCGATAATTCAATTAAAAACTTATCACCGCTTGTGCTGGTAGTTACAACTGTCATGTTTGATAATTGTTCTGTTCCTTGTTTATCAAGTGCTTGACTACTAAGCGAATTTATATCTGCGCTTGCTACTGTTTCACCGCTTGATCTAGTTGGTAATATTGTACTTTCAGCCATTTGATTGCTCCTTTAAATTATTATGAAGGCGGTTCAATTGATGCTAAACCAGCCTTTAAAAAAGTTGGAATAGTCAATATATTAAACATTGTTAATTTTTCTGATGTAGTATCAATATAAGCCATTTGATTAGATGAACAAGCTGCAGAATCCCCAGCGCCAGCCGAATAAAACGGGTTAGTATAATCAGCTAAAGAGATTATTGTCCAATTTGTACCATCAAATTTTAATATTCTAAACAATCTATTTGTATTATCAGTAAAAACAACTGTATTTGATGTAATAGCTGACAAACTAATACCTGCAGCAATATCAGCCATTGTAAATGAATTACCAGTCAAGGTCCAATCAGTGCCATCAAAATCATAAGCTCTTAATTGTTTATTGCCGCCATCAATAAAAGCTACTCTTGTACTGGATAAAGCTGCTATTGAAGAAACGTCAACAGTAGCAATATTCAAATCATTACCTGTTTGGCTCCAATCAGTGCCATCAAAATCATAGGTTCTTAAATCTTCATTAACTGCATCAATAAAAGCAATTCTTGAACTTGACAAAGCTGTAATTGCTGGGGCAGCTACACCGCCACCAATATTCAAATCATTACCAGCTTGACTCCAGTCTGTTCCATCAAAATCATAAGTTCTTAAATCATCATTACCATCATCAATAAAAGCAATTCTAGTGCTAGTTAATCCTGTAATTGTTGGCAATCCAACTCCAGCTATGTTTAAATCATTACCAGTTTGACTCCAAATGCTTCCGTTAAAATCATAAGTCCTTAAATCATCATTAGTATTATCAATAAAAGCCACTCTTGTTGAGCTTAAAGCGGCAAGAGCTGCATTTCCTATACCTGAAATTGCCAATGGAGTTCCCCTTATACTAAAAGTTAATAATTCTCTATCATTATCTTTTATTATTCCTCCAGACCATTCAATTTTACTTTCAGATTTAGTTGACAAATCAACATACTCAAAATTAATTGTTGTTCCTGATGTGTCTTTTATAACCGTACCACCTTCAAAAATAAGATTTTGATTATCATCATAGGTTAATCCTTCAATATAAGTTCCTCTATTTATATAAATAGTTCCACCATTTGTTAAATCATCAATTGCATCTTGGATTTTCCAATTAAATTTTAAATGTCCTTGATAATTATAATAACATCCCTGATCTCTCGCATCATGATTAAGAGCAACAGAAGCAGTCCCAATTAATAAAACCCAAAGAGCTTTTTGTGTAGATGCAATAGAAGGCAAAACAGGAATAGCAGCTTCAGCCCCTGTAACTATTGTTAAAGTATTATCAGTATTTATGACTACAACATCATATCTTGTATTGGCTGAAGTATATGAAATAGTCGCACTAGTTGTAGCACTCCAATTAACTTGAATACCATTTACAGTTCCAGTCCCTGCAGTTACATCTACTTTTTGAGAATCACCGGCATTTATAGAAACAACACCACCAGTGTCAATCCTGTATTGTGTTGTAAGAACTTGGTCAAGTCTTTCTTTTAGATTGCTATTATATGGCCTAGCTGCTGTAGTTTCTGCATTGGTTGTGCCTATGGCTACCGCTGCTATTTCATCAACTAATTCATTTATTTTATTTTTAGTATTAGTAAAGTTATCTCTTACAGGTTTAGAAATAACATCCGATTGTCTGGTTATCTCGCTAATATCTGCGCTTGTTAATTTACTTGCCATGTTAACTCCTAACTAAAATCTACATTATTTACTATTGTACTTGCTGCATCAATCTCTGCATCTGTACTAAGTGGGGTACTTATTCCCATATCCCATACAAAACCTTTGTCCCAATCCATTATATTGTCCCAGATAAAATCACCTAAATCCGAATAATCAGTGCCACTATCTTCAAGATTCCATTCAGTGTAATGTGTAGGTGTGGAATTTTTATCAAAGTGATGCGTGACTTTAGTAATAATATAAATATCATCTGCACTTGTTCCACCTACAAAACGCCGCCATAACATATATCCATCATTTAATTCAGGTATTAAGTTTAGATACGGCCATTTTAAACCACGAGCTTCAAATATAGGTGTCCCAAACTGGGTTATAAAACTTTCAGCTATACTTTTAGCTTCTGCATCAGTTTTAACAAGCGGATTAATGAGCCTTGCAGTTGTGCCATCTAGCAAAGTCATGTTATCCCATTCTATAGCCTCACCTTCAAAAGCTGGATTAGTACTTGACCATTTATTTCCAAATGCCGTTACATTAACAGTTCCAGTGACACTATCCACTGTGAAAGTGATTTGAGTAGGTGACACACTAAGATTGCTAATAGTGATATTTCCAGGGACGTCAGCAGTAATTCTTTTATATTCCGCATTGCCAGACCATGATAATGTTTTTGCTCCTGTTGTACTTATTGCTTCAGTATCAAGTTGAACTTCATCATCTGTAACTTGACTATCTGTAATAACTGTTAATCTTTGAAGGAATCTACCTGCATTCTTACTGGTTTCACCTAAATATTCATAATTTTTATAACTAAAAACACCTGTTGTGTCTGCAAGTGCTGGTCTAGTCTGTACGTATAAAACATTATCATCTGTAGTTTCATCATACTCAGTATACATTACATACCCAGTAGTATTAATAATCTGCATACATTGTTCAAAAAGTTTCTCAGCCTTTACAACATCCGTATTGCCAACTGTTAAAGTAGCCCTGGTTGCAAAGCCGGATAAATCAGCTATAGATGTAGCTGTATAAGATATTCCTACTTTATCACAAATATCTTTTATAATATCGTCTATTTGTTCTCCATTAACATCACTATATTTAACATCAACACCAATAGCCCGCTTAAATATATCCCTACCTGTACATCTAACAATCGGAATCTGTGGAGCTTTAGGATCTGTAAATCTAGGCTGGTCTAAATAATATACACTGGTATACATACTCTCAAATCGACTTTCATAATAAACTTTTATATCACTTATTATATGACCAGCTGCCCAGGTAATACCATCATATAAAATAGCAACTTGTAGAAATCTTTCTCCAGAAACATCAGCAATATCAACTGTAGTAGTTCCATTAGATGTAGATCCGCCATTTGTCCAATTACTAAACTGACTATTATCAAGCTCTTCAGGGTCAGAAAAAGATCTATAATAAATAGTGCCTGCTGTATTATTGGCAGTAACTTCAAACTTAGTAAATACTTCAAATCCAGCCACATCAGAATCATAAGTTTGAACTGTATATGCATCCGGAGTATAATCATCAACATCATATTTTGCTGTATCGTATGTATCAGATGAAGGAAATAAATCTGTAAAATGAGTTATACTTTCAGCACCATCAGAATCAAGTACAACAGTCCCCCCACTGTGATCTGTACGATAAAAGAATGATTTAACATAAGTTCCACTAATATCATTTAAGTTAAGGCTTTCGCTTGTCTCAGAGCCGGAATCAAGCAAATAACCAGCTTTTAAACGAACCCTAACATCTAAATCGAATACACCAGCTAAACTATCACCAGAACCAGGAAAGTATTTACCATCCCTATTTACAATATCAAACTTAATAGTACCTGGTAAAGATACTAAACTAAAATTATTATACTTTTCTTTCTTACCTGATTCAGTCCAATCAATACCCCTTTGAATATCTAAATCATCAATTTGAACCCAAGATCCGGATTGCTCTACTTCAAGAGATACAGACGCCGTAATATTCGGGTCAGTAAGATTTAAAATAATCTCTTCAGTTCTGGCAGCTGTGCTGGCTTCTCTAGACATAACTTGTAGATTCCACCTCGAACTTTACATAGTAATAACTTCTATTATCCCAACTTCTAGAAATATTAAATATATTAGCATTTAATGGCCAAGTTGCAGCAGGATATAAATCCGTCCATTGTGTTGTATCAGTTGGAGTAAAAAAATAACTTGATGCACCATTATTCATTAAGTCTAAAAAACTTCTGTATGTTGCAGGCGTTAACCTGGCTTCAACTAACATCCCAAACCTTTCACCGCTTGTAATTGACCGGACATTCCCTCCGCCTGTTCTTTTAGAGCTTTTCTCTAAAATAGGATCTATAGTTTCATTTGTGTTGCCTAAATCTATGCTAGTAGTTCCATCAGTTACAATAGACATTTATCCTCCCTCGAATATACTAATACCATAAGTAGATTGTAATTCATTAACAAACTCAATAGCATTAGGACTGGAAACATTTATAGTAATATTCCGGTTATCATTATTTTCAGTGTTAATTTCATTTGTAGGTGTTACGGATGTACCTTGTGGAAAATTAACAATCTCTGGTCCTGCTTCCCCTACAACTGCCGGTCCTGATGGTGAAAATCTTGTACCTTGTCTGAATCCGCCTAAGCTTTTAGTTGCTAAAGCCTGAACAGTAGAAACAGCAGCAAGTCCAGCTATTGCCCTTGCAACTCCTCCAGGGCTTAAAAGTATTATTGCCTTTGCCAGTGCTGCCGTTGCAAATGCTTTTAATTCATTAGCTATAGCATTGATAGTAGCTATCATAGTTTTCTTAAGAGCTTTTTTATTAATCTCTCCAGCTTTTACAGATTCAGTTGCTAAAGTATCAGTAAAGATAGATATAATTTTAGCCTTTTTCATTGCAGCTGCTTTTTCAGCTTCAATTTCTGCCTGGGTTCTTTCAGTTGTTAAAGCTAATCTTTTTCTATTACTTTCAGCAAATGCAGTATCAATTTCAGAAAATATATTTAAAACACTGTCTTTAAAATCTGTTATTTCTTTCTTCCCAGCATCAAATTGATTTTTTAAGCTCTCTTGTGTATCTGTGACTGTATCACCAAGAATCCCTTTTAATACTGTAAAAGTATCTTTGCCGGCAGTCTTTAATTCATCCCATCTTTCAACTACATTTTTTATTAAATTAATAAATGGCGTTATAGATGCAACCATACCCCGGCCAAGTAAAGTAAATTGTAATGCTAAAAACCTAGCTAATGCAATTAATGTTCTGGTGCTTCTAATAACAATTTCCATCCCTTTACTACCGCCTAAATCAGCGATTGCATCAGTTACTTTTAAAATCTCAGGTAATAATTGTTGACCAATAGCAAGTTTAGCGTTCTTAAAACTAGCTTCAATCTGCTGGAATTTCTCTGCATTAGTTACAGCTACATCACCGGTTCTTTCAAGTATCTTAGCACCATCAGCCAGGACTTTATTTAAAATAAATTGTGCATCAAAAGCTTTACCGGCTGCCCGAGCCTCGTCGGCCCACCCCTTTGTAATTATTCCGAGATTATCTAAAATGAGGGGTGAAGCTCTACCAATACCAGTTACAATATCATTAAACGCCTGTGTTGTGTCAACTCCCATAGCTTGACCGCGAACCCTGGCTACTTCTAACAACTGCGCCATCTGATCCACATCTTGAGTAACATTTAATGCCATAGCTCTATTCGCTGAAGAGATTAAGTCAGCATTAGATATAGTGCCTTTGGAAACTTCGCCTAAACTTTTTAAAATCTTTTTTGAAGATACACCAAATTGAGTTTCCATTGCTTTGACGCCTTGCTCAAATAAAGCAAATTCATTAGCAAGGTTCATAGCTTTTTTAATAGTCTGGAAGGCAGCAAAAGCACCAGCAGCAATAGCAGCAAATTTACCTATCATATTATCACCGGTAGACTCAGTTTGTTGGCCGGTTTTGCCTATTTCTTTTTTTAACTTCTCAATGTCTTTTTGTGCCCCTTTTACCCCTTTAGCGAGTACTTCAATTTCAATTCTGTCTTTTGCCATCTTTAGCCTCCTTTCTCCGCTGCTCGTTTATCTCTTCTACTAATTCATAGATAAGGCGAATCGGGGTTTTATGATAGTTTTCCCATGAGAATCCATTTCGAGCGAGTTCCAAGTATAGTCTGCGCCAATTATCATTCGTCTGCTGCCGCCCCTGCTCAGGACGGCCAGCAACTTTCCCATGTAACTCCAGTAATCAAATACCTGTTCAGTTATTAAAAAAATCTTCTCTGGGTTCTTGTCTGCTTCTTTAAATAAATCTTTCCTAAACTTTCTTTTACTTTTAACAAACGGCTTAGATAATAAATAGATCTGATATACTATCTGCTTAAAAATACCAACCTTAATAAAATTACGTTGTATCTCTTTTACTTTGTTACCAGGCTTTTTAGTAATTTCTTGCTGTAATGCTTCATAAAGTAAAGCAATTTTATTTATTATTGTTAATCCAGTCCCAACAGTTACTTGTGATACTTTTACAAAATGTTTACCTAACTCAAAATTAATGGTTTTATTCTGTAATACATCAATAACTTTAGGCGGATTGTTAGCAATGCCAGAACTATCAACGTAGATCTGTTCCGGCATTGCAATCTTAGATTTATATTCAAATAACTTGAATACTAACCATAATAAAACAATACCAGCTATTATTAAATAATAAATTGGTATTGTTATCATTAATCAGTTCTTACCATTTGAAAGAAATCAGCGTTAACAGGATAAAAAGTATCTGCTAAACAGTCAGCCGTAAATGGTGCCATAAAATGACCGCTTTCAGCTTGACCGAACTGGTTACCACTAATTTCAAATTGACATTCCCTAATTCGTACCACCCAGACCCTGTTTGATCTATCTTCACCTACAAAAGTCGGACGATAAAATAAATCCGTATCTGGATTAGATCCTACAGCTAAAGAAGTTTGCCCAGTTTGTAAGCCATATTCAACAGCACCCATAATTGTTTTAGCAACATCGGTACCGGTGAAATTAACTTGACCACCAGTAATATTAACTTCCCTTTCTTCCAAATCTTTGAATAACATCTGTTTAGGAACTGAATATTTAAACTTCATGAACGTGTCATTTACGTTTAATTCAGCACCTTCAACTAATCCAAAGAATGGTCCGTATGTATTACCGCTTGTGGAAGATGGTGAATAAATACGGAAACTGTAACTTGTACCAGCTGTGAAAGTTGGAGCTGTTGCACCATCACTTTCCAGTACTAAAGCTGTTTCATCAAATTCAATATAAGTTGTAGTGGTATCAACTATTTTCCCAGTAGCTACAACATTGTTGTCGTCTAAAATAAGCAAATTATTTGCTACTGTACTGTTAAATTCATCTGCAGTCCATCCCGGCGCAGTTGAAGGAACTAACCTGGAAACACCAGTTGTTGTAATAAGCTGATATTCACCGGTACCACTCCATTCTCTTTTTTGAATATAAAGATCCGGACGTTTTGCTATAACTTCTTTGGCTATATCTACATCCGATAATCCCGTATAATAACTTAAAGCCATAATTTAACTCCTTATTATGTATCTTGTATTAATAATTTAAGTTTGTAGATTAAACCAATTTCAAAAGTTTTGGTATCTTCTACATATTCAGGAGTACCTGCATCTTCTAACTGGTGCCCCTTTTGTGGATTAAATTGGTTTATCTTCAGATATAACCGTTCTAGCACTTCAAGTGCTTTATACTCATTTTCTTTAGATACGATTATTCGTAGTTCTAAAGGTAAATCTGTTGTTAATGTTTTTTGATTATCTCTAAAAATATTAAACTCTTCAACCATCCGCACTTGTACAACTGGATATTCATTTGGATCAGCATCGCGCATACCAAAATAACATTTAGCTTTTGCAGTGCTATTTACATATTCAACTAAATCTCTAATCTCAGATGCTATCATCTAGTAAGCCCCTTATTTAAAAAACTAGGCCTGCTTAAATCTTCATAATTACTTATAAATCCATCATCATTATAATCAACCGGTTCAGATAGTTTTGAATATTCTTCCTTATATTTTGCCTTAAATTCTTTGGCTCTTAAATCCCATTTATCTTCTGTCTCTTCAATCTTTGAAAAACATATAATTTCAAGTGCCTTAAACATTGTTAAATTTCTAGTTACTGTTGTATCAATAAATCTGGCTTTTAAACCAATCCTATTTCTAATGTCTCTATGAACAATATTATTATAAGCTTCGTCAATCTTACTCTGGTATGATGCTCTAATATTAAATCTTTTACCAGTTGCTATTGATGTTGCAGTATCCGCAGCTGGAGAAAATGTCACTGTGCCGGTAGCACTATTCCAGGCTGTTATTTCTGCTCTAAAGCTATCTGTATCTGTATTAAATATTTCTAAATCTCCGCCTTTAAAATCAACGTTTAATGGGATTAAATCACTGCATATAAGTGTAGTAACTGTTCCGTCAGATGTAGTTTCTTTTGTATATGGTGTGTTCTTATCTCTTAATTCTTCAACATATTGAAATAAATCTTCATCTCTAACAGTATTTTGAAGTGGTGTTTCAACAATATCAAATAAATAAAATGGCCTGTAAGTATTAGCACTTACTGTGTATGTAAGTTCAATCTTGTAATTATAATCTACTGTCCCAGTATTAGCAGCTGCGAGAGTATAACGAATAATACCATCAGTCCCAATTGTTACCGCTGTTGTATCAACCAGATCCCCGCCACCAGGTTTATATACTTTAATAGTTCCAGAACTAGGAACTAACTGTATATTCTTATCATAAAAAGACCATTCAAAAGTATAATCTTGACTCTTTTGTATCTCTAAGCGCATTTTATTTTTCCTAACTGTTTATTATATTCCTGGTTTCTATAGTTTTTCCTGGCTGAATTTAGAAGCTGGCGGGCCAACGTTTTATCCATTGACCCGCTCCGAACTTCTTTTTCTAAATAAGCCTCATACTGCCTAAACGAAATATAACATTGTTCTTCAGTTAAAGGCTTAGTACTCATTATTCAGCGTATACGTACTCAACAGTTACCCTGGCTGCTCCAGCTGGTAAAGTTGTACCTGCTGCAACAACAACTCCATGAACTGCTGTTTGATCTGCGGTTGATTGAATAGTACCCCAAGTGCCGCCCACTGCCGTAACAGTAGCTACACCCTGTGAACTAATATCCACATCATTAGCAAAAGCCGCAGCAGTTGCAGATGTACCAACATCAAGAACACCGCCAGTAAAGGCAGTAGTTACAAGAACTTTAATATCAGTTATATAAGCATTGGGAGGGAGATAACCGATAAGAAAGCTTGTAGTTGATGTGCTAGTAAACGCAACTTCTAAATAACCTACTCTATTATTTGCACTCATTATTTTACTCCTTTAGAAAGTTGGAACAGCACAACGATAAACAGCCATAGGAACATTTTTGATGTTCGTTGCAGCTTGTTCATAATTAGTGCCAGTTGCCAGTGATGTATTTGTAACAGTCGCTGGATTAACTTTTGTAGCACTCCAGGAAAGGCCGTCAACCATTCCACCAAGAGCAACTTTGAATTTGATTGAATCTTTAAAAGATCTTGTTGCCCTAATTACAGGATCTATATTGAGAGATTCTCTCATTAACATCCGTAATGCGCCACGTTCAATAAAATGAATATAATGATCTGTTGAACCGGAAACAGTTGCAATTTTATCTGTTGGAAATACATTCATTCCAAGTAAAGTTCCTACAACGCCAGTATTAACAATTTCATCTTGTTTCATATTACCCATTGTGTTAGAAGTAGCTGCAATTAATCCAAGAGCTGCCAGTTTATGATACATAACACCTCTACAAATTAAAAAACCGCCTTCAAAGTTAACGCCTTTTTCGCCACGTGTTGATCTGGTTTCTTCAAGCTTAGTTAAACTAACTTGAGAACCTGTATCATTAACATAGTTATTGGCGTCAGTAACTAGAAAGGCACCACACCCATCAATAATTTTAATTGATACAGTGTCGGTCATTTGAGCCGCTTTTGCACTAATAGCATTTGCAAGGTTTGCAGTTGCATCAGCTTCTGCGCCTTCCCGGCCACGTTTTGCCATGATAGCTTCTGAAACATCATCAAGCTCAGCACCATCAGCACGCCATACAATAGGCAATGCGTAAGATAGTTGAGTTTTATTTTTAAGATCTATTTCAGTATCAACACCGATTGTTTGTCCGGTGTCATCAGTACTGAAAATAGTTTGTTTTATCCATTCGACCTGGCTGGACTCGTTAGGTGCCCCTTCTCTGCGGACAATACCAGAATTAATGGTTTTGGCTTCATTTTGATAATCCGCACCAATAATCTTTTCGAGTACTTCCGGATCTATGAAATCTGAATATTTTATAGACATAATTTGTCTCCTATATTAAATTTAAATTTTGTTTTTCCTTAACAATAGCATCAAATAAATTCGGATTAGTCTTTTTAAGCTCCACTAACTTAATCCGACCTACCGGACCTAAATATTCACTAATGTTAATTTTTTCTGTTGGTGCTTTGCCGCCGGGACGTACACTATCAGGAGGGGCAGCCGGTGCCAATCCTTCACTTGAAAACTTTATAGCCCACTTTAATTTTTTTTCAATTGTCATATCAGAATCATTAATAAATTCCTTCTGTGTTTCAGTGAGCTTTCCCATTGCAATTTCTAATTGATCCTGGAAATATTGTTCATAATTACTAACTTTTTCCCTTAATGGGACAAGTGTTTCAATTTCTTTTTCTTTGACATCTAGTAATTCTTTTATTTTTCCTTCTTCAATTAATCTTTCTTCTTCTCTTTTCTGCTGCTCCCGTTTCATTTTATTAAGTTCTTGTTCAATCTCTTTTGCTTTAACTCTGCGATCAGCAGCTTCTTTTCTTAATGCAAGTATTTCTTTCCTATCTTCTTCATTTAAATGCGATAAACCAGGATGATTATTTTCTGGCTCAATTTCTGGCTGTTTAGTTTCAGTTTTTACTTCAACAAACTTATCTTCCTTTTTAGGCGGTTCTGGTCTAACGGCTTCTCTAATATTAGCTTCAGCTATATTTGGTTCTGGCATTCTATGCTCCTTTTATATTTTATTTAGTAACACGATTCTAATAAATCGTGCTATTGTATTATAATAATAAATTGAAATATGGTCAATCAATATGGTACTCCATAAGGGAAAATCTTTAATTCACTGTCTTTATTACAGTTGAATATCTTATTTTTCCAGGCAATATTTTTATATCTAGGGAGTACTGTCTTAATAGACCATTTTTCAAAATCAGCTAATTTTTTAGAATCACTTTCCTGTTCGTCATGATGATAACTTTTCCCATTATGGGTATAATCAAATCCTATTAAATAAATCTCATTAAAATTAAAAACTCTATCTGCAAACTGCAAGGCATGAAATCCAGTATCACCAAAAAGCATATCTTTATAATTATAAAAATGTGTACATTTATCAGATGTATGATTTAAAACATTGTCTTTATGTTTAAATCCAATTAATAACGTTTCACGTGAAACTTCGTGTCTATCGAAATAATCTTTCATATCATTATCATAATAAATTATCATATTAGCCATTTGTGATAAATGTCTATTACAGCATATAACATATACTTCCTGTAGTTTATCCCATTCAAATCTATTAAGGGAATCACCACCGCCAACAATAAGACATTTCTTATCCTGGCCTATATTAGATAATTCATATAAATGTTTCATAAGCTCTTTATATTAATATTTTTACTGTCACCATCTTCAAAATCGTAACCCGTAACTTCTTTCATTCCTTCACTAGTACCAAAGTTATCAACTTTGTTTAAATCAGTATCTTCAAACTCCATAATAATATGGCCTTTGCCATTCCCATCACTATATACAGTTCTGCTTTTCATTTTCATACCTGGAGGCAATTTAGCAACATAGGCTTTTAAAATATCAGCTCCATTAGTAGGGTCAATATTTTCAATAACTAAAGTTTTTGTTGCCATTTAAGCCTCAACATATCTTGCTAACCAATCCATTTCAGGGTTGGCCAATGTATTGTCATCCCATAGCATAAACATTTGGAATTCACCTTTCCAAGGTTCAAAACTTCCAGTGCTATTACCAATAGCAAAATCATTTATAGTATCTGTATTTGCAGTTAATCCACTAGCTGAACCAAGGTTTGTACCTCCCGCCCTAAGTTTCATAACATCAGCACCAACATTCCAAGTCGCACAAAATCTAAACCAATTTGTATTAGAATAAGTCCCATCTATATTTATATAGCTACTATCAGGAGCAGAATTACGTCTTTGTATTCTAAAAGTATTATTTGATGTAGTTTTATATATTCTTAATCCAAAATCACCATCACTAAAAACCCAAAAACAATGACGATTACTTCCATCTGTCCACGTACCACTTGCAATCTTAACCGTAGCAGTGACAGTCCCTTTATCAACGTCAACTCTCCCTTGTAGTGAAGCATCAGCATCTATACAATAATCATTCTGAGTTGCGTCCTGAGATACCCAGTTAAATCCTCCATTCCTAGTTGATGATTTTGACCTGCCCGTTGCATTACCCCATGTTTGATTATCTTGATTACCTCTTCTGTAATCTGTGGCAGTACCGCCATTTGAAAAATCATCACAAGACAATAATATTGCTTGGTCGGTTACGTCAATTCGTCTAAGGATTTGTATTATATTCATTTTATCCTTGCCTATTTTATGTCATAATCCAACGCGAAAATATCGTAATTAGTGCCATCCCAATCCATTTTTATTGAGTCTATCTCATTAGCATCAGAATTGGAAGTATTAAGGGCAAATCCACCACCACTACGAACAGTTGCAGGAAGAGTGGCTGCATGCTCACCAGTGCCATCTTGAATTAATTTTAGACGCATAGTCCCAACTTTACCTGTAGGAGCAGTAAAAGTGAAAGTACAATCATCAGTCATTGTGACTTTTTGATAATTACCATTATTCCAATCTA
>Ga0180437_10004779_pt1 | contig 18998 bp, 18 predicted proteins | sample SS_ome_4_FD_132410 | JGI IMG/M metagenome (GOLD analysis project Ga0180437, IMG submission 132410) | Hypersaline lake sediment archaeal communities from the Salton Sea, California, USA - SS_3_D_1 metaG | ecosystem: Environmental > Aquatic > Non-marine Saline and Alkaline > Hypersaline >... | reverse complement strand
CCCGAGGAGGACCGGCACAATTTCAAGAGGGACTATCTCCTCAAGCGAATTTCCATCATACTCGGCGGAAGGGCGGCAGAAAAACTGGTATTCGAAGATGTCAGCAATGGCGCAGCCGATGACCTGAAAAAGGTCACCAAGTTGGCCCGGCGAATGGTCACTCAGTGGGGAATGAGCGACAGACTGGGTGCCGTGACATTCAGCCTAGGGGAAGAACACCTCTTCTTGTGAAGAGAAATGGCCAAACCCAAAGATTTCAGCGAAGAAACATCTCGGATCATCGACGAAGAAATACAAAAAATCGTGAACGGACAGGAAAAGAAGGCCTCTGAAATAATAAGCCAGAACAAAAAAAAGCTGGATATGATCGCCCGAGCCCTTTTGGAAAAAGAAACACTCGAAAATGAGGACATCGAGAGTATTTTAAAGAAAAAACCCCGACCTAAAAGGAAGAACATGAAGAGGAAGCGGACAAACAGCAAAAAAGCCGGGGAAGACGGCTAAAAACGCACTGGATCGATGTGAACGAGACTTGAAAAATGCAGGACAAAAGGATTCTCCGAAATAGAAACCGTCGTGATATTTTTTTATTTTGACGATTCATAAAAATCTCTGCACTCCAGTTCCCGTCCTCTCACGACCCTTTTTCCTTTCATCGGACCGGTTTTCTCCGTAACCACCGTACACTGATCTTCAATGTTCTCATTCTCGAAATAAATGACCACCCAGTCTCTGACAGTGCCCAGTTCATGGGCCCGAGCGGTATTCGAATAGAGCGCGGTAAAGGACCAGCCTTTTTTTTCGGAGTGCATGATCGGAAGCCAGGCTTCTCCCCCTGGGTTGAATCGACGAGGGGCAATCTTCTTCAGTGTTCCAGCCCCGTCACGGCGCCTGTACCGTTCATCGACCTCCAGGAGAAGCTCCACCGGTGGTTTTCCTTCTCGTTGGTATCCCGCTCCTCTTTTCCGCACATCTCTTAGCGCAGACCGGCTCAACATACCAGCCAGACTCATCTTGACTGACTGAAGGCGTTTCGACCCGACTCCTTTGATTTCTTTCAATCTCCCGTTATGAGCGGCCTGCTCCAGCTCCTCGAGGGAATGGATATCCAATTCTTTGGCGATCCGACGAGCTAAATCCTGCCCTATTCCCGGAACCCTTTGGAACACATCCTCCGGAGATATCTCTCCTTGGAGTCTGTCCAGGAGTCTGATTCTTCCAGTGTTGACGAATTCTGCTATGGCGGAAGCAATCCCCACTCCTATATGAGGGAGCCCTCTTATCCTGTCCATATTTTTTCCCAAAACATGTTCGGCCAGCGATTCATCCGCCGCCCGAACGCTTCGAGCGGCATTCCTGTAAGCACGGATACGAAAAGGATTGGCCTTTTGAACATACAGCAGATCCGCAATCTGCTCCAAAGCTTGAGCGATGTCATCATTGCCTGGCTTGCGTCTTCCCATTTTCCCGATGCTCGCTCACAATTTGGAACGATAGAATAGTTTTGTCTTTTTCGCGTTCGTGAGCTTGTCCTGATTTTATACGAGAACAGAGAGAGTGGTCAAATCTCGATTCTCGTTTGTTGATAACGAAGGAGATCTATGGTATGGATTATATCGATGAAAGGAAAAGCTATAGGGCTGGCTTTGGGAAGCGGCGCGGTCCGTGGCTATGCGCTTATTCCTATAATCAAAAGACTGGAAAAAGAGGACATCGAGATTGCGGCTATCAGCGGATCGAGCGTGGGGGCACTGGTCGGGGCCTATTATGCCCTTCACGGCGAAATCGACTCCTTTTTCGAACACATCAAGAATATTCCCAAAAAAGGCTATTTGAAGCTCATAGATCCCAACAACCCAAAAATATCCTTGTTCAAGGGGAAAAAAATCGAAAAATTCCTGACCGAAAACTACTTCGGCAATAAAACCTTTAGTGACCTGAAAATTCCCTTGTACATCTGCGCAACGGATTTCGTCGGGAAAAAACCCGTGTATATCTCCAGAGGAAAATTGATCGACGCTGTTATGGCTTCGATCTCCATACCCGGGCTGGTTCCCCCCTTCCAGAAGGGAAAAAAATATTTCGTGGATGGAGGAGTCCTCGACCCTGTACCCACAGAACCCCTCGTGAAAAGCGGGCTGAAAAAAGTGGTAGGGATCAGCTTGGTTGGCCACAAAGCAGGCAAAAAAAAGAAAAGAGATGAAGGCCTGATCCCAGCCCTGATGAACTCTTTTTACATGATGATGGAACAGATGGGAAAAAAAGATGAAGATCCCCGTTTGTTCATGCTGTATCTCCGCTTCGAGCCTGACCCTGCGCGTATGCTCGCCTTTCATGATTGGGAAGGAAATTATGATATCGGCCAAAAGATGATCGATAAAAGAATGAATGCTCTGAAAGAATGGCTTCGAAACTAAAAGGATGTTCCGAATGCGATCCGAAAAGCAAGATGGGAATCTTCCAGATCGATCAAGCGATTGTTATAAGCAAAGATGAATCTTACCGGGATAGGGGTTCGGGGGATCCACCACCTCAACTCCAATCCAGCCGACCAATACAATTCCTTTAAATCTATTCTTTCTGAGTACCTGAAAGCATTTCCTATATCGAAGAAAAAAACAGAAAAAAAGGTATCACGAAGGGGGACGGCATACTCTAAATTGAAAACCAGCGATTTCTCGCCGCCCACATTTTTACCCTCCAGGTTTCTGGGGCCGATAGAGTAGACATCATAACCTCTAATGGACCTTTCTCCGCCGAGATAAAACCTTTCCCAGAATGGCATCTCTGAATCATCCAGTGGAGCCGAAACACGGCATCTCATGTGGAGCCCGAAAATATGCCTGCAGGAGGAAAAAGAGAAAAAAACAGCTCCCTCGACCTCCGTTTTAATGAATTGAATATCACTGCCTAAAAGGCCGTTCGCAAGTTCTGCCGACAGCATACACCTCATCCCTCCTTCGGGGAATAGGGGATTTTTCACCGTATCTCTGAATAACACGATGGAGATGCTGCTTATATTCTTGAAAGAACCTTGATCATTCCCTTCGATCCCATAGGATGAGACATCGACTCGCTCATAGTTATACCCGAGACCTGCCTGCCAGTAATCTTCAAATTCGGCATCGAAGCCAAGGTGCATTCCTTTTCCTTTTCTATCGAACAGGCCGGGATAAACATCCTCTTTATTGAACAGCCTAAATCGGAACGATACAAGCTTATCGAACAAATAAGGCTTTAAATATCCAACGGTATAATTCTTGGACCTCTCTCCGTATTCGATCATCAAGCTCAGTTTTTCACTCGCTCCGAAAAAGTCTACGGCAGAAAGGCTCCCTCCGATAAAGGCTCCCTGATACCCGCTGTATCCTCCTGTTAGCTGCCATTCATCTCTGTGAATTTCTTCAACCTTCAAATGAACATCTATTTTTGAAGGATTCTTCGGATCGGGGCTTATTTGGGGATCATCTTCAATCCTTGCCACTTCTGAACGCATCAATTTTTCAAGGCTCTCTTGGAATAAATCCAGGCAAAATGTTTCCTGTTCCGCAACCAACATCTCCCTTCTGAGGACTTTTTCTTTCGTAAAGCTGTTCCCGGTGATTTTGAGCCTATGTAAGGATATCCGTTCTCCCTCATGTATCCTGAAAGTCACATCGACGATCCGGCTCTGCGGGGCAAGATGCTCGGTCAACAATATTTGAACAAAAAAATATCCGGCGTCCTGGTAGCTTTCTTTGATTTTTTTTACCGCCTGGGCAATCGACTTCCCGTTGTAGAGGGCCCCTTCTCGGGATGGGATAAGCGCTCTGATCTGCTGGGGGGTGAAAAACTCATTGCCTTCTATCTCGATCCTTCCCAGAGAATATTTTTCGTCGGCCTCTACCGGTATAACGATCTTCCTCAACGCCCGCTTTCCCCCGGGCATCACACCTTTGGAAATTTGTTCGATCCTGGGATTGCCAATTCTAACTGCGGCATAACCATGCTCGCGATACTTTTTTTCGAGATTTTGCAAATCCTCATCCAATTTGGCTTTGCGTAATATATCTTTTCCTCTAATCCAGGAGAAGAGATTGTGTTCGCGATTATTCTGGAAGGCCTCTAGAAGGAGACGTCTCTCGAGTTTCGGCTCTCCCTCAAATATGATTTCCTCGATCCTGTATCTACGCCCTTCTGTTATCCGGTAATGGACTTCCACCTCGAATTTTCCCGTCTTCACGGTTTCAATCTTGACCTTTCCCTCGTCGAATCCTCTTTCTGCAAGCATCCCGTCGATCGTCAACTCGATCTTGTGCATTTTTTGAGGATCGTAAACAGAATACGGCCTGACAGCGATATTTCGTTCTTCAAGTCTGCGAAGGATCTCTCTTTCTCTCATTTTCTCGCCGGTCTCAAAAACGAGTTTTTTCACGATGGGATATTCCTTCAGTTCAAGGGAAATAACCCGACCTCGTTCTCCTTGGCTCACAAAAATTTTGATATCTTCAAAAAGACCCGAGGCCCATAACGAATCCAATCCCTTCTCGACGGCTTTTTCCTCATAAGCATATCCCGATCTCAGACCGAAATAATAGAGTATGGTCTCCCTGGGTACCCTCCCAATTTCCCCGTGAACCTCGATGCGATCAATGACTCGTTGTCCGGAAAGAGCGGCAGGGGAAAAAAACAAAAAGGTCAAAACAATCAGTTGGATGAAGGCTATTCTTTGTTTTGTCATGAAAACCAGGATCTATCTCTTCTTTTTACAACCAAGAGTGGCACAGGACTGCTTATTAATGTTAAGATAACGAGGCAAACGACATTTTTTACCGCGTACGACCATGACAATGAAGCACCCTATAATCAAAAGCCCGGGGCGGAGAAAAGGGCTCTCTTGTGACTTCACTTCCCGCAGGCAAGAGCTCCTCAAATCCATTTCCTCTATAAGCCCGAAGATAGATGAGGAAATAATCATCGAATTTCTCGAGCTCGGTATCGAGATCGCCCGCGAAGGCCGCGAAGGAAGAAAAGTCGGAACCATGTTCGTAATCGGGGACGAAGGTAAAGTTTTCCAAAAAAGCCAAACTCTCATTATGGACCCGCTGAAGGGGCACCCAAAGAAAGAAAAGCATATCACCAATCCCGATTTAAGGGAAACGGTCAAGGAATTGGCTCAACTCGATGGTGGATACCTGGTTTCTGGGGATGGCTATGTCCTGTCTGCAGCAAGGTATTTCAACGCGGACATCGAAGGAGTGGAAATTCATCAAGGACTGGGAGCCAGGCATATCGCGGCTGCATCGATCACCCAAAAAACAGACGCGATCGCCATCGTTGTTTCCGAAAGCTCGATCGTTCGCCTGTTCAGCAATGGTAGGCTCATCGCGGAGATTCTCCCCGAGCTTTGGTTGATGAGCCGTTTCAGCTCTCACATCCGGAGCCCTATTCTCTCACAGCATCCCAAAGAAAATATCGCGATCGTCTCAGAAAGAAACGAGTAAGGGAATATTTTATTTCTTTTTGGATTTAGGTTTAGGCCTGGCTGACTTGAGAATCCTCACCTTCTTGGGCTTGAGCTCTGGCTTTTTGGGCATCGTTATCATGAGTAATCCGTCATTGTGCTCGGCTTTGATTTTGCCGGCATCCACATTGGCGGGCAAAGTGAAGGACCGATAAAAACTGCCATAAGACCTTTCGATCCGGTGATAATCATATTCCTCGGTTTCTTCTTCTATCTCCCTTTTTCCTCTCAGGGTAAGGGCATTCCCTTCCACCTCGATATCGATATCCTTTTCGTCGACACCGGGCAGCTCTGCCGCAAGCACGAGCTCCTTCTCCTTTTCATAGATATCCACTGATGGATACCATGCCCCTTTGAACATCTCCCTCTCTTCTCCGCGGCCCTCGAAGGCCTCATCGAAAAGCCTGTTCATCCTATCCCTTAGAGTCACCATGTCCCTGAAGGGATCCCATCTTACAATAGCCATGAATTTACCTCCTTTTTAAATTTGGCAATACGGTGTGAGATTTTATCGAGTGCCGATGGCATTTTATTCTTCCGGCACCTCGATCGTCACGAAGAACGTGTTCTGACCTCTTCGCACTAGAAGTGCAAGGACATCCCCACTTTTCAGCGTCTCGATCGCACCCTCGAATTCCGTCTCCGACTCGATAGCCCGGCGGTTCACCTCTTGGATCAAATCACCGCGTCTCAAGCCTGCTTCAGAGGCTGGGCTTCCCGCAAAAACTTGGGTGATCACGACTCCTTTTTCGTTTTCGAAGCCAAGCTGATGCGCGATGTCGGGAGTCAATGTCTGGATGACAAGCCCCAAATTTCGGCTGGACGATTTTCCTTCCGGCGCCTTTTTTTTCGTGTCTTGTCTTTCATCTTCCTGTCTTTCAGTCAATTTGAGGGTGACCTCTTTTTTTTGCCCGTCTCTGATGATGATCGTTTTCACAGAGGTTCCCGGATCCGTTTGGGCCACCATGTTCTTGATCTGCGTGCCATCTTCGATTTTGATAACGGCCACATCAGTCGGAGGATCGCTCCCGACCACCTCTGCTTCGTATCGTTTATCGTCTCCGATGAGCACCAAAAGCTTCTCCGCTTTCTCTATCACATGATTGTTTGTCAGGATAAATCCGTCCTCTGTCACGATAACACCTGACCCTAAACTCCTGATTGTCCGTTTCTCATTTTGCGGGGGCTGGGGGACTCCGAAAAAGCGTTCGAAAAAATCCTCTCCAAAAAAATCCCTGAATGCATCATCGGGGAATCCGAACCTCCTGATTTGCACTTCCTGTTCGGCTATGATGGATACAACAGAAGGGCTCACACGGGATGAAGCTGTCTCGAAGGCCATGCTCATCCGATCGACCAGATCATCGGTCTTCGCTTTTGCCCCGGTGGCCTCGAACATAGCTTTTTCTTCCGTGTTTTGTTCCTCCCCTGAGACGCATCCCAGGCTAGACGCAAGGGAAATCCCGCCGATAAAACCTACGATGAGGACGGCGATGATGAAAGACCAGCCATCTTTGCCTTGTTTGTGCTTGATCATCATTATCTATCTCCTTAACTCAAAATATTATTCATTTTCTTCCCTCGTCACGATCGATGCTTTTTTCAATTCCGCCGGATGGATCGAGGTCCTCAATCTCGGCAGGCAATCGGGATAATTCGCACTCAAAAATTCATTCAGTTTCTCACGGATTTCGCAGCGCAGTTCCCAGGCGGCACCCGAGTTCGACGCGCTCACCAAAGCCCTAAGCTGCATCGCTTTATCTGTCGTATCCGTCACTTGCAGCCTGCAGACTTTCCCATCCCAGTTTTGTGACTCTTTCACGATCTTTTCGAGCTGGTCCCGGACCGCCTCGACAGGTGTGTTATAATCCACGGACACATACACTGTTCCCAGGATTTCCGACGATTCCCTGGTCCAATTTTGGAACGGTTTTTCGATGAAATAACTTATGGGCAAGATGAGGCGCCGCTGATCCCAAATCCTGACCACCACATAGGTCAACGTGATCTCTTCTATTCTCCCCCATTCCCCTTCCACCACGATCACATCATCGATTCTTATGGGCTGGGTGAAAGCCAGTTGGATCCCGGCCAGAAGATTCCCGATCGTCTTCTGTGCCGCAAATCCTACTATGATACCCACCAAACCAGCGGATGCTAGAATTCCTGTCCCGATGGAACGAAGGGCCTCGAATTGCATGAGAATAGCGACAAAAGCCAGAAGGATAATGAAGACAGTGATAATTTTTTTTATGATGCTTATCTGGGTATGCATGCGCCTGGCTTGAAGGTTATTTTTGACCTCCAACTGATACCGGCGAAGCAAAGTGTCCTGAAGATAGTTGATCAGCCCGATGAACACCCATGCGATGGAAACGATGAGCAGCAAATGCACGATAGGGTGGATGACCGAAAGGGCCCCTTCTGGCATCACCTCTTGGAACAAAGACACGCTCAGGGATACGGATAAAAGGGGAAGCAAGACCAAAAAAGAACCACGGATCCTGGTAATGAGAAGATTGTCCAGAGCGGTCTCCGTGCTTTCGGCGATCTTTTTCAAGACTAAAAAGAGGACGATGTGAAGGACCGATCCTAAAAGAATCGCCCCTGCTAAAATGAACGCCGTCGTCCCAGCGGGTCCTAAATTTTGGGAGAAAATATTCATGGGCAAGTCTTCAGGCGGGTTTTAATCCCAATACTTCGGCCTTCCATAGTAATCGTAAAGCCGTTCTTCATACCGGCGGTTGACTGGAGCAGCTGGATTGTACTCTGGGCTGTTTTTGATCAATTCCCTGGGCAGATCGATAGAAACCTTCCTGTCCTCCCAGCTCACCCGCTCAATCCAATCCGGCGGGATCAGCACTTTTTTTCCGGGTAGCCAATTTCGTGTATCCACGACCATATACCTTATGAACCATTTTGAGTCATCGGCGATGAACTCCTCGACATGACCCACCTCACCGTCGAGAGCCTGGATGTGATATCCCATCACCTCCTTGACACTCCTGAGGTGAGGATCCATTCTCTCCCCCTCTTGTTTTTTCTCTTTCTCCTCTTCCTCATCTTTTCCCTTTGCAGGAGTAATGGGCGGGGCGAGCCCGTGCGGGGGGATAAGCCAATAGGGCGACCAATCATAGTGTTCATGCAAATCAATCTCAGCCTGACGCGAGACGGGTTTATCCGTATCCATTTCAGGGCTCTCCTCTACCTGCTTTTTCCTCAGGTCCACAGGGAGCAGGCGCCTTTCCCATTCGGGCTGTTCGACGACAGAAGGGACCAGCAGAACTTTCCGGCCAGACAGCCAGGTCCCTGTATCCACGACGACGTATCTGATAGCCCAGATCTCGTCATCGAAAAAGAAATCATGCACATTGCCGATATTCCCATCGGTTGCGCGTATTTTATATCCAAAAATTTCTTTTAGACTTCTTAGCATTTGTTCCCTCCAGAACTATATCTTTGTTTTTTTTCTCTCGTATAAAACTCCACTGCTGCGGCATTTTTCTCCCTCATTTCAAATACAGGATAAGGCGAGCCATCCGAAATTTGTCCTTATCCAACAGAACCACGCGTGCGGACCGACGGTCGCCTGACATTTCCACCCTGTAATCCTCGCCCTCTTCAAGATGCTCAGGCAGAATTCCGACCTTTTTGATCTGTGAAAGGCCAGCTTCAGAAGCGTCGACCGTGATGCTGTCTGTCTCCCGAAGGTCAATGCTGTTCGAAAAATCGGCGAAAGTCACATCGTCGATCCTTGTGCCGCAAATGCCAAGAAAAGTGCCCTTGATCTTATTCCGATCTTTGAGCTCCCTTCTCGAATCGGCAAAGTAATAAACCGAGTTGAGTTTTGTTTCGAGTTCCTGTACTTTTGCCCCAGACTCATTCAAATCCTCTTCAAGCGAACTGATTCGATTGTCCAACTTCTTCTTCTCGGCCTGAAAGCTCCTTTCCATTTTTTCCGCCTTCTCGAAAAGATCTTCTTTCGTCTTTTGCAAACCGGCTATTTGGTTCTCCAGTCCCATTTTCTCCTCTTTTGCCGCTTTCTTTTCGAGCCTCATGACTGTCCCAGGCGAGATTGATGCTGTGCCTTGCGTGATAAAACTTCCGAAGTTGCCGTCGGAAAAATAATTCCAAACCTTGAACCCAACCATCACGGGATGAAAGAGGAGTGCATCAGACAGTCTGTTTGCCGCTTCTTCGGCTGGCAGCCCCTTTTCTTGAGTCAGGTAATCATATGCGATCTCCCAGTGGCTATCTCCTTTCTGCACCTCACGGGGCAAAGGCAGCAGGCTTTCAAGATGGGCATTTTTTTCCTCCAGTTCTGTGATCACCTCTTCTTTTTCGGTCAGTTCTTTTTCAAGCTGCTGTATTTTTTCTTGGGACTCAGAGGGCACCTGGATTTGTTCTTCTACGGCTTCCTGCCTGCCGCATGATACGAAAACCAAAAGGGCAAAAATCAGAAAGACCGCTGAAAGCACGAAATAACTCTTCATGTTTTTTTCCTTATCGTTCATCGAAACCTCCATTTTTTTCATTAAAAACCATTTCCCGCCTATCACAAATACAAAAATCATGCCAAATCTCCCCACTCTCATTTTCGCAGGTCTTTCTGGGGAAAGTGTGATCGGAGCGAACCCTGAACCACAACAGTAAAATGAACCAGTCCTGTTTAACAAGACATTGTTTTATCGAACCGGAATGAGCGGGGCCTCATCAATACCGGAATATCGCAGCGACGGGCACTTGGGAAGGCATTTTTTCAGGAACCAGGGGAAATACCTTTCCCCCATGCAAAAAAGTATGAACCGCTGCCAGGTCGAGCAAGTCTTGATTTGCGGCGCGGGCTTTTTCTTGCAAGAGCACCCTGTTCTTTCTGGGCTGATACACCCCCCATTTCTGTATCCCTAAGGCGACGAACAATACGGCGACCTTCCCCTGGTGTGCAGCGGGCACGATGTTCTCCAAGTCTGTCGATGTCTTCCCTTCAGCTTCATATTTTCTGAATCCGGAGAGAGCTTCGTTTTGTTCTTCGGCAACAACCGGCTGGACAATTTTCCATGCGCGCTCTCGCATTTCATTCTCATCGATATCTTCAGGATTTCCCTTGATCCCCTCCTCAAGCAAATGAGGATAAGAACTGGCTTCTTTGAAAATCGGCCAATAATAATCGACCGAAGCCAAGACCAACGGGGCATCCTCGTTGCCCAAAATATCCTGTAATCCTTTATCGATTTTCTGGAAATAATGAAGCAAATCCCCTTTTTTATCATCAAGGCCCGCACCGTGGCCATGAAAGACGGCTGCCCTCCTCCCCCCCCTCCCCTGCCGGGTTTGGGTGTGGAATTGAAGTTGTGTTTCGGGCTCATCGTATTTTAACGCTTCTTTCAGGCTTCCGGGAACGTGTTCCAGATTGACGTTATTTATGCCATACCGTGTTCCACGAAAAAGCCTCACCTCATTTTGGCTTAAAGCGAGCACATAGTAGTGTCTTCCCCTGCTCAACAAAAGCAATAGAGGTTTGAGATGAAAGCGCCTTGCCACGGATACCAGCTCTTCGAATCTTTCTGGAAGGCGGTAAACGAGAAATAATGCCGAAGAGATAAACACGGCCAATCCTTCGCTCTGATACTGCCAGAAAGAAGGATCCCCAAGAATTTTTTGAGCAGGTTTAAGCAATTTTATCTTTTCTTTTTCCGACATTCCTGCCTGGGTTAACTGATCTTCCGCTTTCTTGAGTAAATTCTTAAAAAGAATCGGATTCTGCCTCTTCTCCCTTCCAGCTTTCCGGATCGGCATATACAGGGACACGCACCAACTTTTTTTAATTCCCATCAAGTTTTTCAAATCGGTTTTTCTTATGGAATCCATTTTATATTGCCCCATTCTGACTCTTCTTCTTCGATCCCATTGGCTTTTTATCTTCGATGCTCTTTTTCATTCTTTCCTCTGCTACTTCTTCGATATCTTTCAGGTAGTTCCTTCTTGTGTTCAAATCCTGTTCGGTTTTTCGAGCGGCAATGATTCTATGTGTTGCCTGTTCCAAACGTCTTCTTTCTAACAAGTTAACCAAAATGACATAGAAGCGGACAAGAAATCCGATGACAAATGCAATGGCAGCTATCAAAACGATAGGAACATCATGAACTCTCCAGAACAGAAATTGGATCTCTGTCTTTTGATCGAGATTTTGAGCGACAAAAATACCTAAGGCTATCGCAAAGGCACCCGGAAAAAAATATCTGAATATCCACATAATCATACCTCCTTTGTGTCACATGATCCTTTAAAAAAATTATTTCCCCTCATCGATTTGGCTGTTTGGCCGATGACAAGAGGAATAAGGCTCATCCCCGCTATCAAGGCCCATTCTCCCCCGGTCGGTCTCATCACCCTCAACACCCCTGCGAGACCGGGGACATAGACAGCCGATAAAAGCAAGCCGATACAGATGGCCAAAGATCCATAGATGAAGGGATTGCGAGTAACGTCATTTTTTAAAAGATGCGAATGCCCATCACGCATATTGAAAACATTCCAGACTCTAGCAAATCCAAGGGTTAGAAAGGAAACGGTGACAGCCTGGGAAGTCGAAACCTCGAGCTTTTTAAGGGCAACGGTCATCGCTCCGAGAACGCTAAAAGAAATCGCTAGCCCTATTAGCCCGATAAAGGTCCAATGGAATCTCGCTATTAAGGGTTCATCGCGCTTCCGGGGCGGCCTTTTCATGATCTCAGGATCAGCTTCGCCCAATCCCAAAGCGATAGCGGGAAAGACATCGGTTACCAAATTGAGGAACAGTATCTGGAGCGGGAGCACCGGAAGAGGGAAATTTAGAAGTGAAGCGAACGTTACGCTCAAGAGCGATCCAGCATTGCAAGAAAGTAAATACGTGATGAATTTCCGGATGTTTTCGAATATCACCCTCCCCTGAGAGATAGCGCTCACGATAGTGGAAAATGCATCGTCTTTAAGAACCATATCAGCAGCCTGCTGAGCGACTTGCGTCCCCCTCTTTCCCATGGCCACTCCGATATCCGCCTTTTTCAAGGCCGGCGCATCATTGACTCCGTCACCGGTCATGGCCACGATCGATCCATTCTTCTGGTGGATATCGATCAGATCGAGTTTCTGCCTGGGACTGACCCTCACGAATACAGAGGCTTCGGTCAAACGCTTTCGCTCATCTTCGGATAAATCATCACATGCTTTGATCTCATGGCTGTGAATGACCTCATCCCTATCCTCGTCGAAAAGGCGAAGCGCTCCGGCAACCGCTTGGGCCGTTTTGAACTGGTCACCGGTGACCATGACAACTCTGACACCTGCTTCCAGGCACTTATGGAGGGCATGCTGGACATCGCTCCGGGGAGGATCCAGAAGGCCTATCAAGCCGATGAAAACAAGGTCTTTATAGGGGTCGTCATCTTCATCGCCTGTTTCTTTTGTAGCAACAGCTATAACTCGCAGACCTTTTTCTGCCATCCTTTCATTATGATCGAGCCACTCTCGACAGCCGCGATCTTCCAACGTTTTTTTATCCTTTCCGGTTAGAATATAAGAGGATGCCTCAAGGATGGATTCAGGGGCTCCCTTCACCGCCACTTTGTACCGGCCGTTCTTCCGATGAAATGTCGCCATCATTTTGGTATCAGGATCAAAGGAGATCTCTTTCGATTCGGGGAAGGAATCGTGCAGCATGTCCCGATCCAAGCCCGCTTTATCTCCGACCTCTAGAAGAGCGACCTCAAGGGGATCTCCCACACTTTTTGGTCGCTCATCTGGATCTTTTTGCAAAGAAGCATTGTTGCAGAGCAAACCCACCGTGAGCATCTCCTCGATGATTTCAGCCTGTGATGGATCGATCACTTTCTCATCATGTAAAAATTCAGCTTGGTCATCCGGGATTTTCAGCTCGACAGGGGCCTTATGAGAATCCGCCATGATGCGGGTCACCTTCATCCGGCCCTCTGTCAGTGTACCGGTCTTATCGGTGCAGATGACGTCTGTCGTCCCCAGAGTCTCCACCGAGGAAAGCCGTTCGACAAGAGCGTTCTCTCGCGACATGCGCCAGACACCCCGAGCCAAGGCTATGGTGGCAACGATAGGAAGGCCTTCCGGTATCGCTGCGATAGCAAGAATCACAGAGGTCTTGATCATAAGATAGAGGTCCTTGCCTGAAAAAATGCCGACACTGGCAATAATGACGGCCATAACGACAGTCAGCCAAATGAGTTTGTGTCCCAGCTGGTTCAAACGTCTCTCCAGTGGGGTGAATTCTGCTTCGGTCTCCTCCACAAGGGAGGAGATCTTTCCCAACTCCGTTTCCATTCCCGCAGCCACGACCACAGCTTCTCCGGTCCCCCGAGTGACAGATGTCCCTTTGAAGAGCATGTTGATTCTTTCGGCCAGTGGTGTGCTTTCTTCCATCGTTCCGGCTTCTTTATCGATTGGAAGAGACTCCCCGGTCAAGAAAGCTTCATCAACCTGCAATTTCGACGCCTGGATGACGCGGAGATCTGCGGAAATGATATCCCCGCTTTCCACTACCACGATATCCCCGGGAACGAGTTTTTGAGCTGGTACCTCTTCAAGCTTTCCATCGCGCCTGACCTTGGTCCTTACCGTTCCAAGCTGTCGCAAAGCTTCCATCGAGCGCACAGCCTTCAATTCAGTGAGAAATCCGATGATAATGAAGATGATGATCGCCACACTGATGGCAATCCCCTCCATCCAATCTCCGAGGATAAAAGATATCCCCGTGGCTATGGTAAGGATGATAATGATCAGGCTTTCGAATTGGTTGACAAAAATTTCCCAAATACTTTTTTTCTTGGTCTTTTGAAGACGGTTAGGCCCAAAAGCCTTGAGCCGCCTTTTAGCTTCTTCCTGGGATAATCCCCCATCAAAAGAAACATCGAGGCGCTGGAGCAGTTTTTTCTTTGTCCAGGTCCAAGGTTGGCTGGGAGTCCTCACGGTGTTTTTCTTTTCAAAGGAATTCGCTTTTTCAAGCGGGTCGAAATCAGGATTCATACTTCCAGCGGAATGGCATCAAAAAAAACTAGAAAGGAAGTTGGATCTGCTATTTGAATTTCGAGAGGGCGCTTTCAACGGCCTTTTTAAGATCGAAAAGCGCACTATCCACTCCAGCTTTGAGGTCTTTGTAGGCTTCTCCTCCAGACGCAGTCAACTCCTTCATCTTCCTTTTTGCATCCTCTTGTTTAGCCCTTAAGGCATCGATCCCTTTTAAATAATCCATTTTCGCCTCTGCCTTCATCTTATCCGCTTTTGCAGCCATCTCATCGATTTTAGCCTTGAGCAGTTTGAACTGAGCCTCCAATTTTTCTTGATAAGCTTCTTTTTTATCCATAAACAACCTCCTAAAGTTTGAATTCTCCGCCTTTTAATTTTCTCTGGAAAAAATCCCTTGAAGGGATCATTCCTCCAGATCGATTTTAAGAGATAGAAATCCCATCAAATCTTTCAGGGTGATAACCCCAACCAGTTCGTCATCCTCCACGACCATGAGGCGGCTGGAATTGGACTTTCGCATGGTCGTGAGAGCTTCCATGGCATCATCATCCGGTTCGATGGTGTTATTTTCCGAACATTTTTCTGCCAACTTCCTTACCAAATGTTTCTCCCTTTCTTCTTTCGGGATGGTTTTGACTTGGCTCAAAGTGACGCAGCCGACGAGCTGGCCTTTATCGACGACAGGATACATCTTGAAATGATGCTTGTAGATGTAATCCTCGACTAGATCCCCGACAGATATCGACGGGGAGACAGTGACAGGAGCGGATTTCATGAACCGCCGGACCTTTTCTCCCTCCAAGGCCCTTCGGATGAGCAGCTGCTGGTAAGCAGATTGAGATGCCCCCCGTATGAACAGCCCGATCACGGCCATCCAGATCCCACCGATAAGATTCCCCAGGAATAGCTCTAAGATTCCTAAGACCACCAAGGCGATCCCGAATGCCCCGCCGATCTTCGAAGAAATCTGGGTGGCCCACCGAATATTGTCCCTCCATCCCCACAGGACGGACCGGAGAACACGGCCCCCATCCAGGGGGAATGCGGGAAGAAGATTGAATCCCGCCAAAATCAAATTCAAAAAGGCAAGGTAATGGATAACCCCGATCACCGATTCGGGCCATCCTCCGCCCATCCCGAGAAAAAAAATCCCGAAAAGTCCCAGACTGAGGACAACACTGGATATCGGTCCGGCAACAGCCATAAAAAATTCGGCCTTGGGGCTGGGTGGCTCCTCTGTCATCTCGGCGACACCGCCGAATATAAAAAGAGTGATTCCGCGCATCGGCAAGCCAAATTTTCGAGCGATGAGGGAATGCCAGAGCTCATGAAACACGATGGAAAAAAGAAGCCCCAGGGCTCCTGCGATCCCCATAACCCAGTATGTCGTCGCAGGCAGTTCCTTATACAGATGCGGAAATAAACCCTTAGCGAGCGTCCAGGTTATCAATAGCCCTAATATGAGCCAGCTCAAATCGATCTTGACCTTGAAACCGAAAAGCTTGAATAGAGTCAATCCTCTGCCAAACATATAAACCTCCATCGGCATTCTTTCGGATGTATCATCGTTTCCTAATTTGATGAATCCAAAAAACATGCCAAAACACGTTCCATCCCCCTAGTTGTTGAATCCAGAGTGGTTACCCGCTTTTTTCGCCTGACCGTCTCTTCCAAAACAGAGAATCTGTCCTGTCGAGAAGGAATAATTCCCGCTTGGCAGGAATCTAGATCGTTTGGGAATCAACGAAAAATTTGTCAAAGCGAAAAATCATCGTTGGTGACAAGCCGATAAAGATTTTCAACCGGTTGGTGATTCAGTTCCCCGAGCAGTCTTCTGACGATCTCTTTTTTTATAGAGTCAACACTTTTTTTCTTTCTCCGGTCAATTTTTATTTGGGCTCCGGCTATCATATCATGCCCTCCTGCCATGCCAATACGGGGAATAATTTTTTTGATAACCTTGGAAGCATTGGCTTCGACATTCGTTGTCCGGAGAGAAACATAGATCAAATTTTCATAAGATCCGATGCAAATGGACCACGTGATATTTTTTATTCTCAACAGAAAATCCGCCATCTCAGCCACAAAGTCCGGATAAGGGAGCCGATCGAGGACAACTCCTGTCAAATTCTTATAATAAAAGGTGTTGATGAGAACTTCCGATAGATTGCAGACGAACTCTTTCGATATGGCCGGGAACTGTATTTTTGACAGTTGGCTGAAGCTTATCTGGGGGAGTAGACTGAGATATGCCTTTTTATCAGCCTGACTCCCCTCTCTTCCAAGGCTTTGGGTTTCGCTGAATATGGCGTGAAACAATGCCGTTGAAACATCTTTCGGTATGGGAATCCCGGTCGATACATAATATTCGAAAATAATTGTCGAGCTGGCGCCATAATCAGGACGAATATCCCGATACGGAACTTGTGATGTTTTTCGAGAACGCGGATGATGATCGATCACAGCAGCCGGAGTTGCACCCCTTGGAAGAGTGACATTTCCGGTATACGGTTGGCAATCCACCAGTATCAACTGGCGTCCCTTCCCTGGAACCATATTCTTAGTTCTGGACAAGGAAATTTTTAGCGTTCTGATCATGGCTTGGTTCTCTGCCCGGCCCACTAATCCGTCATAAAAGATTCTCACTCTTTTGTATCCCTTCACCCTAAGAAGATGCTTCAAGCCCATTGCCGAAGCCAGGGAGTCAGGATCGGGATTGTTGTGAACGATAATGGATGAAGGGCTGCGCTTATCGAGTTTATTCAGTAATTTTTCCATTTTTTTGGAATTATATACAAGATTCGTTCCAAACTGAATTTTCCAAGAGAGTAAATGCCTTGGCGTGGTTTTTGCCACTTCCGTAACTTATGAACGCTGAAAGGAGGTTCATCGTGGCTAGGCCCATAGGCATGTTGACGACCGAACAGAAAAAAATAATGGAAGAATTTAGGGATAAGCCTAAATTCTTTTCCCTGTATGGCGCATTTTTGCGCCGGAGAGCAGTAATCCATGATGGATCAGATCGGAAATGACATCAAGATAGATATGAAAATGAAGATGGAGGATATCCTTGTCTAAACGCTTATTTGTATGGAAACTTAATTGGGTAATAGTTCTGTTGACATTAGTTATGCTCGTTTACGAGCTGGCGATAAGAGCCTGACATCTTCGATGGGGCGCCAGAAATAGTGAGGTTAATCGTCCGCTCCAAGACGATACAATCATATCGGACGCACAGATCCAGTCCACTCGGGCAATAACCATCAATAGCTTTCCTTCAGAGGTCTGGCCATGGCTGGTGCAGATAGGACAAGGACGGGGTGGATTCTACAGCTATGATTGGCTCGAAAATTTGATCGGCTGTGACATTCATAGCAGCACACGAATTATTAAGGATTTTCAACGGCTCAAGATAGGAGATTTCGTACGGTTAGGACCTGAAGGATATCCTTTCTATAATGTGGCAGACATCGAGCCGAACGAGGCGATTGTCCTCTATGGAGGCATCGATAGACAAACCGGCATCAACACCTGGGTATTCTCAATGGTCCCTCTCGTTGATGGCTCTACAAGACTGATTGTCCGGACCCGCTATGCCTTCTGGCGGGTAATCACTGAAATGGCCCATTTCGTGATGGAGCGGAAGATGATATCGGGTATCAAACAAAGAGCAGAGGGAATCCTGGGGCCTCAATCACATGATATTGTGTAGGTCGTAATCTGGATAGTCACTGTTTTATTACTTTTTATTGCCTTGGTGGCATTTTTCTTCCGTAAGATTTGGGTGCGGCCCTTTGCCGTTGCCCTCGTGGCCGCTGCTGTTTTTTTATACCTGATTTTCGTTCAGCCATCCATTGTAATCGGCATTTTTCTTGATGTGGGTTTAATTATGTTGCTTGTTTGGGCAATTTTTAATCCTCGTATGTATACATGAAATAGATTCAAAGTCTTGAAGAAATGGACCATTACCTAGTTTTCCTTTTTATCCCTTCTGGCCATGAATGACTTCCAGCTTTCTGCTAGCCTCTGGATTTCTTGACCGATCCTTCTGCAGGATATCAGATGCTTCTCAATTCAATGCCGACATTTTTCGTAGCACGGACTTCAGATCCTCTGTATCTTTGTGGATATAGGTCAAGTAGTTCGGACGCAGTCGGTGAGCCAGGGAAATCACGCTTTCCTCTTCCTCCGGAAGAACAAGCACGAGGCGTACCGGATAAAGTTGTTCTCTTCTAGAAACAAGATCGATAAGTTCATCTTTGCGGTCTATCAAGGCGACGACGATGGGCTTCTTATCCCAGGGTCCTAGAATATTTTGAATAAGATTGTCCACAGATCTGTGCACGTGGAGTTGCTCGGAGCGGAAAAGCTCTTCCATGATTCCCCTTATCTCCCTTCCTTTCCCCTCCATCTCTGAAAAATACAGGAAAACTTCCATGATCGGCTCCTCAACGATCGAATCGAT
>Ga0180437_10004778_pt1 | contig 19002 bp, 15 predicted proteins | sample SS_ome_4_FD_132410 | JGI IMG/M metagenome (GOLD analysis project Ga0180437, IMG submission 132410) | Hypersaline lake sediment archaeal communities from the Salton Sea, California, USA - SS_3_D_1 metaG | ecosystem: Environmental > Aquatic > Non-marine Saline and Alkaline > Hypersaline >... | reverse complement strand
CGCGGATCACGACGGTCCCCTCCGAAATCCGGACGACCCGTCCCCCAAAGTACTCGTCCCCCACCTCGAGAACACTCATACCCGCCACGGCTCGCCAACCGTCCGGAGAGCGAGAGGTCGCTCGGAGAACGGTGTCGGCGTTCGAGAGAGCTTTCCACTCTTGGGTGAGGTTCCGGCTGGCCAGCCAGCTCTCGCCCTCGAAGGGGTCCTTTGTCTCCCAGTCTCGCGGACGCCACCGATTCGCCTCAGCCATCGCGGTTTGGGACGGCCCGGCCGGGTGTCCGGACTCCGGCCCCGGCGCGGGATTCTCGGGCGCCACCGTCTGCACGATCTTCTGGACCGTGGTGGCGGCCGTGCGAGCGCCCTCTGCGATGGACTCCGAGGATTCTCCGCCGCTCAGCAGCTCATCGGCCCCGTAGATCAGGCTCAAGACAAACACGGCGGTGACCGTGAGTTGTCGAGCATTCCAGGTCTTGCCCCTCTTCACTCGAACCACCCTCCCGGCGCGCTTCGCAGCCTAGCGTTCACCCGGTTCGTCGGCCAAGGCCAGTGGATCCTCCCCGGAAGCCTCTTGCGCGCCGACGGCCAGAGAGTAGATGTTCATGACGATCGTGGCTTCGATTTCAGTCCCGATCTCCTCGGTCCGGCTGAGGGTCACCGAAGTGCACTCCACGTGCCGGCCGGCCTCCGCAAGCGCATCGAGGAACCGGCCGATCTGAGGGTACTCGCCCCGGACCACCAGCGTGAACCTCAGCCTCGAGAGATCACCGCGTCCCTCTCCACCGGCGCCGAAGGCCTCTTCGATGGCGAGGTCCGTGTGAACCACGGAGAGTCCCATCCCCGCTGCCTCGAGGCTCATCACCCGACTCACTCGGGGGATCTCGTCTTCGGAAGGCAACGCGTCGAGGATGCCCTGCAGTTCACGCTCAGTGACCCTTGCGGCCTCCAGGCGGGCGGCCAGGGTCTCGAGCGTGCTCGACAGGATCTCGTAGTTCAGGGTGGCCTGCCTGACGTCCGCCCGCACGGCCCGGAGCTCGACCATCCCGGGGAACCCGTAGAGCAGCGCCCAGGCTCCCCAGACCAGGACGCACGCTCCGCAGTAGAGGGCGGTTTGCCATCGGCGTTTCCGAAGAAGGTGCGGCATTCTACCCTTCCCCCGGCGAAGTCCTCCCTAGCTCAGGGCGCAGATGACCTCAAACTCGAGTCCCCTCTCCCCGCCCCGGAGGATCTCCTTCTTTCGGGTCACGACGAGGTCCTTGTAGAAGGGGGACTTCCTCAACCTGAGGACGAACTCCAGCAGGGTCGCCTCCAGATCGCCGGCGGGGCCGTGGACTTCGCCCGAGAGGACCATCCGACGCTCCGCCGGAACGGCGTCCATCCCGGCGTAGCCCTCGTCCACCCACAGCTCGTTCAGAACCACACCCGGCGGCAGTCGTTCGCCCAGCGCCTTGAGGATCTGCGCCGTCACCGAGCGCCCCTCGGGAGGCATGCGGGAGAGAGCCACCCGCTGCGCTTCGATTCGCCTCTCCGTTTTCAGGAGCTCGTCCATCTGGGCCTGTTCGTGTTGGACGGTCGCGTACCGAGTGTTCGCTTGTTCCAGCCTCGCCTGCCAGCGCGCCGTGCCGAGGTCGATGAGTCCGTCGAGAACGGGCGCGCCGGCCAGAAGAAGCGTGGCTCCCCAGAACAGGGCCGTCTGCACGACGGCCGCCGACCGCGTCGTCCGCCGCCGAACCGGCACCAGGTTGATCTCGCTGGACCAGCCCAGGGCCGTGCCCACCGCCCCGGCGAGGACCAGGCCCCTCTCCCCCTCCATCCCCCGGACCGCCTCGGTCAGGATCGCCGGCTGCAACCGATCCATCCGCTCCACGGAGAGCCGCAGCCCCCCGCTCATGGCCTCGGGTAATCCGCCGAGAAGGGAACCTCCCCCGCTCAGGTAGATGCGCTCGATCGGGTCCCCGGCGTCCGCGTGGACGAAGTGCACGAGCGTCCGTTCGACCTCCGCACAGAGTCTCTCGACGGCCGGCCCCAGGAGCACCGAGAAGTAGTCGGGGGACTTGCCGTCGACCGCCGGGCCGTCCAAATCCAGGGTCTTTTCCCGCTTCAGCTGCTCCGCCTCGGCCAGCGAGTAGCGCAGGGGGCCGTCGTTCGTCTGGACCGGTTGGGTAAGCGACTGGGTGAACAGGCTGCCCGCAACGCCGATCCGCCGCGCGTACACCAGGTGATCACGGCGGAAGAGGCAAATCCACGTTGCGTCTCTCCCGACGTCCACAACCGCGTAGCCCCCCGCAACCCTCGACACGCCATCCGCGGCAACAAGGCTCGAGTACGCGCTTGCCGTCACACCCACCCGATGGACTCGGAGACCCTCCAGCGTATCCAGCAGGGAATCGATGAACGTCCGAGGGACCGAAATGGCCAGGATCTGACAGGGGCTCTCCTGGCCGTCGGATCCGCGTCCCTGAACTTCGTACCCGATGGCCGGGTCGCCCCCCTCCCCGCCCAGCTCCTTCTGGACCTGCCACGCGACGGCCTTGGGCAGTTCCTTCTCGGGCAGGTCGGGCAGCTGGAGCCGGTGCACCCTGACCTCTGGCCCGGAGAGACAGAGGGCCAGGTGATCCCCGAGCCCGCCCACATCGGCGAGAGCGTCGCGCACCCGCCCTCCAAGGACGCTGGAGTCACCGTCCCGCCTGGCCGGCGGGAACTCCTTGAGCGACCACCCCAGGAGGCGGCGACTGCCGTCCCTGCATTCAATCTTGACCGCCTTGACCGCCGCCAGGCCGACGTCGATCCCGACGACGGTCCTCGGCCGGAAGGCCCGAATCGGGAAGGCCAGCTGCCGGAGCTCAACGGCCGCATCGCGCGCTCGCCCGGCGATGGACCTCGGGACACGTCCGCTCTGGTCTACCTTGACCATCTACCCATCCCGTCAGGGAGTCGTGAACTCGACCACCGACCCGTCGCTGAAGGTGATCGTGAAATCGACTCCCCCCATGTCTTGCGCGACCCCGGTGTCGGTGCGCGAGTCCCGGAAATTCGCCAGCTCGATCACGGCCGTGCCGCCGGCCGAGATGCCCTGTTCGCTGAAGGTCGTCTCCTCCCCGTCGCCCTGCCGCGGCGGACCGCTCCAGATCGTCCAGAGGTAGTTCCAGTCGATCTCCGTGTAGTACGCCGTGGGCGTGTAGTCGTACTCCGCCGTCAGGCTGGCGACGCCCACCGGCTCGTCTCCGGAGTTCTGCACCTGGAAACGAACGCTCCGGTCCCCCCAGTCGTAGGTCGTCGCCGACCCGGGCACGTACATCAAGGATCCGGCGGATCCACCGGCGTCCTCCGTGCCGGGGAGCGTGGCGTTGAAGCGCAGGTCCACGCTCACGCTGGACCCCGGAGTCACCGTTAGTAGCTTCACGGCCGAGTCCGCCAGCACCGAGTGCCTCGCCACCACCCGGCGGACGCCCACGGGGATCCCGGAGATGGAGAACACCCCCCCCGCGCTCGGTGCGCCGCTCGTTGCCGTCATCGAACCCCCGCTGGGGTGGTAGACGGTGACCGTGATGTTCGAGAGGTCCGAAGGGAGAGGGTTCGAGCCGTTCCAGTCGGTGATCGTTCCGGAGACGGTGTTCGAGATCAGGCTGGCCTCGCTGACGGCGAACTGGTGGGTGATGGACTGCCCACCGCCGGCGCTCGAGATCTTGACCTTGGATCCGCCGACCGGATAGGTGTAGGTCTGTCCCCAGCCATCCGTCTCGAAGGCGTCTGCGTCCTCCTGGAGAGGATTCACGATGTAGGGCCCGCCCCAGGTCCCCCCCTGGTCCGTGACCAGAGCGTCCAGACTGGCGGGCAAGCTGCCCATGTCCCCGACGTACCCGAAATCCGTGCGCCTCCCGGCACTCACCAGATCCGGGTTGCCCGCGATCGCGTGCCCCAGACTTTTCATCTCCTCGACGGTGCCGTAGTACCGGTTGCGGTCCAGGGCCAGGTCGGCGCTGCGCACGGCCACCGCGCCCAGAATCCCGATGATGACGATGACCATCACCAGCTCGAGCAACGTGAAACCCGCGTCTCCCCGGCGCCACATCTTCTGGTCCCTCTGCGTTGGACTCCTATCCCGATGACCGGCGCGCCTCAGAAGTTCACGACGATCGAAGCGCCGCCGCCCGCGGTGCTCGTGATCGTCCGCTGGCCGGCGTTGTACTGGTACGCGTCGCCCCAGGCGTCGGTCAGGTACCCACCGCCCGAATCGACGTAGGGCCCGTTCCATCCCGTCTGGGTATAGCGATCCCAGGCCGAGACTCCCCCTGGCTTCGTGACGAGATCCTGCAGGGAGGACGGCAGAGCGCCCACGTCACCCTCGTAGCCTCCCCCGGCGGGATCCCCCCCGGACACCTGCGAGGTGTTGCCCATGATGGCCTCGCGGAGGGCGTTCATCTCCTTGAGCGTCGCCGCGCGCTTGGCCTCGTCGACCATGCTAGACACCCTCGGTACCGCAACCGCGGCGACCACGCCCAGCACGACGATGACCACCACCAGCTCGACCAGCGTGAAGCCGCAGGGCGCGCCCCACCGTGCCGATTTCCGCCCTGCACGTCTCATGACCCGTCACACTCCGTCTAGTAGTCCGGGTTGCCGTGGACGGTGCAGGTCAGCGTGTACGTGGAGTCGCCGGCCGGCGTGTACGTGATCGCCCCGCTACCGGGGCAGACCGGCACCTGGCCGCTGGCGAACATGTCCGTCTCCAGCGAGTCGGGCAGTGCACGGTGCGTAGCATACCAGACGGCGATGGCCGCGTGGATCGCACCCTGCTTGCCGTGACAGGTCGCCATCTCCGCATCGCTGGAGAGGTTGGCGTACTTCGGTACAGCCACCGCGGCCAGGATGCCGATCACGACGATGATCATCACGAGCTCGATGAGGGTGAAACCCCGACGGTCCGACCACCTGCGAAGCCTCATGGTTCAACCTCCTCTGTACAGTGAAACCGAGTCCCAAATGGGCAGGAATATCGCCAGGGCGATCCCCAGCACAAGCAGGCCCAGGCAGACCGTCAACGCCGGCTCGATCAGGGCCGTCATCCGTTTGCGCTCTCGATCCGTCTCCTGCCGGTAGAACTGGGCGGCGGTCTCGAGCATCTGCTCCAACGCGCCGGACCGCTCGCCGACGGCGATCAACTCCCCGGTCAGCGCGGGGAACACCCGGCTCGACCGGAACCTGCTGGCCAGATCCTGACCCTCCGCAACGGCGTTGCGGACCTCCAACAGCTCCGTCGAGAACACGTGATTGCCGATCGTCTTGGCGGCCATCTCGAGCGCATACAGCACCGGAAGTCCCGCCTCGGACAGGACCCTCAGGATCTCGCAGGTCCTCGAGGTCAGCGACTTGACGACCACCGAACCGACCACGGGTACCCGGAAGACCAGGGACTCGAACCGGCGGCGCCCCCCCTCGGTCTGGAGGGCCCGCCACCCGGCGACCACCATCAGGGCTCCCCCCCCCACCGGCAGATACCAGTGGTTCACCAGGAGGGAGCTCACTTGGATCAGGATGACGGTCGGCAGCGGGAGTGCCGCGCCCAACTCCGCATACGTCTTGGCGAACCTCGGAACGACGAACGTCAGTAGCACGACCAAGGCCACCGCAACGGCCGCGATGACGAGAATCGGGTACCGGAGGGCGGACCTCAGTTGGGCCTTCGCCGCCTCGTCCCGCTCCAGCAGCGACGCCGCCGAGTCCAGAGTCCGGTCCAGCGCGCCGGCGACTTCCCCCACTTCCACCGCGCCGGCGAGGAGAGCGGGAAACGCCGGTTCTTGGTCCGAGAGCGCCTCGGCCAGGCTTCTCCCCCTCATGACCTGCGATCGGACCGACTCGATGACCCTTCTCTCGTTCTCGTCGCTCGCCTGCCGAGCCATGAGCTCCAGGGCCGAAGACAACGCCACGCCGGAACGATGGAGAGTCGCCAGGGAATGCGCGAAGAAAATGACCTTCTGTTCCTTGAGACGCCTCCCCGCAAAACCCAGCCGCGTGCCCAGGGCCTGCCTCTTCTGACGGATCTCGGTGACGACGAGTTCGCCCGAGCTCAACTGCCGCGTCGCCGCCGCCCGGTCTTCGGCCTCGAGCTCGCCTTCGACCCTCTGGCCGTCGGGCTGCAGGCCACAGTAGGTGAAGGTTGCCATCGGTACTCACTGGCTCAGGAGGATGTAGATGCCGTAACCTCGAGCACCTCGTCGAGCGTCGTGATCCCCTCTGCGGCCTTGACCAGTCCCGTTTCTCTCAGAGGGATCATTCCCTGCTCTCTGGCGACTCGAGCGATGGCCGAAGCCGGCGCCTTCTTCACGACTAATCTTTCGACCTCTTCGGTCACGAGCATGAGCTCAAAAACGCCGATTCGGCCCCTGTAGCCCAATCCTCGGCACTCCTGGCAACCGGTCCCGCGGTAGTACGGACCTTGGGCGGTCCAACCGGAACGATGGAGCTCCTCGAGGACCTTCTGGGAGGGTTGGTAGGGGGTCTTGCAGGAGGGACAAACCCGCCGGACGAGACGCTGAGCCACGATGCCGACCACGGTGCTCGCCACCAGGAAAGGCTCCGCCCCCATGTCCACGAGGCGGACCATACTGGAGGGCGCATCGTTGGTGTGGAGCGTGGTCAAGACCAGGTGGCCGGTCATGGCGGAGCGAATGGTCATGTCCAGGGCGTCCCGGTCCCGGATCTCGCCGACCATGATGACGTCCGGATCCTGGCGGAGGATCGCCTTGAGCCCCGTGGCGAAGGTCAGACCTGCCTTGGGGTTGATCTGCGTCTGCCGGACCCCGGGCAATCGGTATTCGACGGGATCCTCCAGGGTCATGATGTTCTTTTCGGGTACGGTCAGAGAGCTCAGCGTGCCGTACAAGGTCGTCGTCTTCCCGCTCCCGGTCGGCCCCGTGACAAGGAGGATCCCGAACGGTTTCTTCGAAACCCGTTCATACCGGCCGAGGTCGGCTGGATCGAATCCCAGGTCCGTGAGGCCCAACAGCCGGCGCGCCTTGTCCAAGATCCTCAGGACCACACTCTCGCCGTGGGTGGTGGGGTAGGTCGAGACGCGAATGTCCGCCGCGCCGGCCTCCGAGCTGAATTCGAACCGTCCGTCCTGCGGCACCCGCCTCTCGGCGATGTCCATGTCGGCCAGGATCTTGATCCTGGAGGCGATGGGAGGGAACAGCTGCCAGTTGGGGGCCGGCATCTCCCTGAGGCGCCCGTCCACACGGAATCGGATCCTGAGCGACCTTTCCCCCGGCTCCAGGTGGATGTCGCTGGCCTCTTCGGCGAGGGCACGCCGGAGCAGGAGGTCGACGATCTTGACCACCGGGGCGTTGGAGAGGTCTTCGTCCTCCTCGTCGGAGAGCACGTGGGCCGTAGGACCGACCTCGGGAAGGGCTTCGTGGGACAGCAGGTCGAGGACTTCCTGGCCGGCGTCCTCCTTCCCATAGTTCGCGTTGATCAGGTGGAAGATGGCTTGCGCGGTCGAGAGGATGGGTTCGATCTCGCAGGAGGCTTCTTCCCGGGCCGCATCCAGAGCGGCCACGTCGAGGGGATTGGAGATCGCGACGTTGAGCATGCCGTCCAGAAGGAACAGGGGAACCAGCTGGTGTTTGCGGGCGGTCCTCGGGGAGATGAGTCCCAGGACGGAAGACTCGACCTCGTAGTCCGAGACGTCCATGTACGGGACGCCCATCTTCTGACTCACCAGCTCGAGGATCTCGGCCTCGCTCACCCGCTTCTCCCCAAGCAGGTGATCAACCAGGTCTCGCGGGCTCCGACCGGCCCGGAGCAGGGCCGCGTCCTCTTCGGTGACAATCCCGGCCTCGACCAGCTCCTTCCCCAGGTCGAGCTGTTCCAGAAGCCCGCGGTTCATCTGCTGTCTCCTCCGGTTGGCCGCTCCACCACACCCCCAGGGTCGCCACCGCCGCACGACGCAGGTTCAGCCCTGGACGGGGCCGCCGGATGTTATCCGGGGTGAGTCTGGCGGTTCGGTCACTGCCCGGCGCCGACCGCCTGATGCATCCGGTTCTTGACCAGTTCGACCAGATCCTCCAGGTCGAAGGGCTTGACCAGGTAGTCGTCCGCCCCGGCCTTGCGACCCTTCTCGCGGTCGGCGTCCGAGTTCCGGGCGCTGCAGAGGATGATGGGAATGTGGCTCGTGTTCTTGTCGAACTTGATTAGCCTGCAGACCTTGAACCCATCCAGCTTGGGCAGCATGACATCCAACAGGATCAGGTGTGGCTTCTGACTGCGGACGAGTTTGAGACACTCCAGACCGTCCCGGGCTTCGGCGACATCAAACCCCTCCGCCTCCAGTCCCAGACGCATCGTCTTGGCGATCGCCGACTCATCTTCGACAACGAGGATTCTCTCCCTCTCGTTCTCCACTGTCTGCCTCCGTTCTGAGCGTGACGGGAGGTTCGACCGGCCCCCGTTCAGGAAGAAACCCGACGTAATAGAAGCAAAGTTCATGCCCGAGGTCGTAGACAGGGCGGGAGGTCGCGTTCGCGTGGGAAAGTGGCGGATCTTTGCAGGGAAGGAGCTCGCCGGCGGATCCGGCCACAGGGGAGACCTGCAGAATGCAAGGGCGGCCCCGGCGGAGTTTGCGTTTTGCAAGCCGCCAAGAAGAAGGCCGCGCCCGAGCGCGGCCTTCAGAATCCGATCCTGCGGGAGCCACCCCGCCATGGGGGATCCGACGAGCCCCCTGAATCACCCGGACTAGAACTGGAACGCCGTCTGCAGATGGGTGGTCCGCACCGCCTCGAGCTCTCCGTCGCCATCCAGGTCCTCGTATGTTCCGCGAACCTCGATGATGATCGACGCGCCCGGCGCGAGCTCATAGCCCAGGTACGTACCCCACACGGTCCATGGTCCCCGCTGAAAATCGAACAGGTCCGGGACGTGGGACTGCTGGGCGTACGCGGAGAGCACGGAAATGCGGGGAATCCAGGACGTGTTGGCCACGGCCTCCACGTAGCCGGACTCATCCCGGGTGCTTCCTGAACCCAGCATCTGGAGACTTCCCCAGAAGTCCACCAGATCTATGAGGTTGAGTCCCAGCGCGCCGTACCACCCCTGCTTGCTGTCCTGGAACTGGCCGTCGTTCCCCCCGTGGTAGGCCGTCCTGTCGTACTCCTCCGAGAGGAATTCTTCCTTGGTCAGGTAGGCCTTTGTCGTGTATGGGTCGCCGGCCCCCGGCAGCTTCTGGGCCCGCTGGAGATCGTACGTGCGATTGAAGTAGTCGGAGATGAACTGCTTCCCGAAGATGCAGTACTCGAACTCCATCCTGAGCGGCCCGGCGACCGCCCGGATGCCGGGCACCGTGAGCCCGCGGCCGTAGCCGTCGATCTGCGCGAACTGGGCGTAGCAGTCGATGTCCACGAGCGGACTCCGGAGGACCGGCATCCCCACGTCCGCCCCCCACACAAACGCGCCATGATCCTCGTAGAGCGAGTCCGGCAGGTCTTGGCCGAGATCATCCTCCAGAGCCGCGTACTCGTTGCCGTCGACCACGGCCGTGGCGCCCACCTCCAGGTTCCGGACCAGAGGCAGGCCCGTCCCCGCGAGGGGCCGGTAGGCCACGCGTCCGCCGATCACGCCCGGCTCGTTGAGCTCCCGGAAATTGGCGAACATGGCCTCCAGGACGAACTGCCTGCGGTTGAGGCCGAGCTCGGCGCCCACGCGGATCGTGCTCGGGTACTGGATCGTGTTGCTGTAGTCACGCATGATGAGCCCGTAGCCCATGCTGACTTCCTCCAGCGCACCGGCGCGGACGTAGAAGGGCTCGCCCTTCTGGGCGTAGCGCAGGTAGTAGATCTTGTCCAGGTAGTCCTCGGGCTCGTCCCAGTACTCGTCGAGCAGTTCCCCCTCGGCGTTGAAGTAGAGCGAGAGGTCGAGACCGATTCCCACTCTTCCGATGGTGAACTCGGGGCGCAGGCCGATCTGGTTGACGATCTCGCCGTTGACCACGACCGCGCCCACGGTCGCGCCGTATCCGACACCCGCCTTGCCGACCCTCTCCTCGTCCCGATCGGGCGCTTCCAGCTTCTCCTCGGGCTCGACGGGCTCTTCCACGGGTTCTTCCACGCCTCCGCCCTCGGTGTCCGGCACGGCCTCGTCCCAGGGGATGGGTTCGCCCTCCGAGAGTCTCACCAGATCCAGGAGCTCCGCGTTGCTCAGGTCCCGCGTGGCCGGCGCAAACCCCCCAAGGACTCGACCCGCCTGGCCCCGGCCCACCCGCACCTTACGACCGTCGGCCCGCGAGGTGAAGTCGACCTCCCCTCTCAGAACCTGCACCTCGTTCTCGTCGCCGAGCAACCGATCGAGGAACTCGGTGCCGCGAATGGCGGCCACGGCGATGGGGGTGCGGACCTGGAACTCGTCCCCTGCAACCACCCGACCTTTGATCACGTAGAGGGCCCCTGTCTCGAGGCCCACGGTCGTGCCGCTGAGTTCCAGGAGGTCCGGGACGGGGGCGTACAGCTGGATGAGCGTCCGTTCCTGCATCCGGAGCAGCGTTCCGTCGTCCAGACGGATCTCGGCCCGGGATTCCTCCCCGGTCCTCAGGTACACGCCCTCTTCGACGACCTGGCCCAGGGACGCGGGTGCGAACACGGTGTCGGGCGGAAACGCGTAGTGAAGTTCGCCGATGTAGAACTCCACCGTCGCCGTCCGGACCGCCTGCGCGGATGACACCGAAGCCAGTCCGCAAACAAGAACGAGGGTCAACGTGGCTAACGTCCGCATCGTGCGCCTCCCCGTGGTCGTCGTGTTTGCCCTCTCCTTCACTTCTCGTCCATCCTCCAGCACCCGTCCCAGACCTGGCCCGGGGGGTGCGCCTTCAGCATCCGACATCGCTCGATGAAAAGCCGGCAGGGACCCGACTTCTCGATCGAGAGCGCCTTCTCGAATTCCTCCACCGCGCGGTCCCATTCACCGCGCCGGTATGCCTCGAGCCCTCGCTCGAAAACCGGCGTGGACTCCCTGGCCCGCTCCCGGACCTCGGTGCCGGCCAGCACCTGGAACAGCCGGACGCTCTGGGAACGGCCCTTTACCCCGATCACGTCCAACTCGCGGGCCTCGATCCCGTCGCCCGCGCGCCGCATGGTTCCCTCGGTGACGAGGATCTGCGTGCCGTAGAATTTGTTCAGGCCCTCCAGGCGAGAGGCCAAGTTCACGTTGTCCCCGATCGCGGTGTAGTCGAACAGGTAGTCCGAGCCCATGTTCCCCACGGTCGCCTCGCCCGTGTTGATCCCGATGCCGATGTCGAGGTTCGCCCACGGCGGCTCGTCGGTGTCCCGGAGCTTGGCCAGCGTCTCGATCATCTCGACGGCCGCGAGGCAGGCATCCGTGGCATGTTCCGGGTTGGGCAGGGGAGCGCCGAACACGGCCACGATCGCATCCCCGATGTACTTGTCCAGCATACCGCCCCGGTGGGTGATGATGCGCGTCATCGTGGTCAGGTACTTGTTCAGGAACTTGGCGACATCCTCCGGGGCCATCCGTTCGGAGATCGTGGTGAAGGCGCGGATGTCGGCAAACAGCAGGGTGACTTCCCGCTTCTCGCCCCCGAGGCGGACCTTCTCGGGTGACCGGGTGATCTCCTCGACCACCTTCGCGTCCACGTACTGGGCGAAGTACCCCTTCATCTGCCTCTTGGCCTTCTCCTCGGTCTGGTACCGGTAGCTGACCACCATCAGGAAGGCAAGACCCATCGTGACGAGCGGTCTCACCATCGGGATGGTCGTCCCGGGATCCACGGCGATCCCGACCGGCGGGAACTCCAGACCCAGGAACAGCTTGAAGGCCACCAAAGTATAGCCGACCGCGGCCGCCGTCAAGAACAAACTCGAGAACACGAGGGACCGGAACCGTTCCGTCAGACAGACGACGCCGATGAGCAGACTGAGGCCGAGCAGGATAAGGACCGAAGTCGTCTCCCCCGCCACCCGGACGGAGGTCCGGTGAAGGAGGTTGTGGATGAGGTTGGCCTGGATCTCCACTCCCGGGAACAGCTCCTGGACCGGCACGGACTTCAGGTCGGCCTTGGCCGTCAGGCTGGAACCGACGAGCACGATCTTGTCTCTGAAGATCTGGGGCGGTAGACGCTTCTTGTATACGTCGTAGTACGGGATGTAGCGGAAGGTGTTGAACTTGCCCCGGTAGTCGATGAGGATTCTCGCTTCGTCGTCGATCGGGATCACGTAGCGGGTCTTCACAGAATCCGCCGGGCCCTGAGCCCAGAAACTTACCGACTCGCCGGGCCGCACCTCCAGGTCCGAATGATCCACCCCCAGACAGGAGAGCACGATATCCAGGCCGAGGCATGGGTAGGTATGCTCGTTGAAATCGATGAAGAGCCGGAGGCGGCGAACCACGCCGTCGGGGTCGGGTTCGACGTTCACGAACCCGATGCCGCGGGCGGCGTTCAACAGGTCGACGAACTCGTTGTCGAAGCGCTCCAACCTCAAGAACGCTCCATCCACGGGCTCGGAGAGCTCGTACACGAAGCGGTCGACGTCCAGACCTTCCGGCTCACGGCTCATCCTCGGGAGCCAGTTCAGGGAGTCGGACGGCGAGAGGGAGATGGCGTGGTGGCAGATGCCCGCCGCTCGGGTGGACTCGATGAGCAGCTCGTCCGCCGACCGGTCCCGGTCGGGATCGAAGAGGATGTCGAACCCGATCGCCTTGGCCCCGCCGGACGCGATGAAATCGATGATCTGGGCGTGGTACCAGCGCGGCCACTGATCCACGCGACCGAGGTTGTACACGCTCCGCTGATCGATGTCGACGATCACCACATCGCTGATGGAGTGCATCTTGAACTTGCGGGTCCGGTACCGGAAGCGCAGGTCGTAGCTTCCGGCCTCGAAGGCGTCGAAGGTCGAAGTCAGGAAGAGGTGTTCGGTCAGGATGAGGACCGCGACGGTGGACGCAATCCCGATCAGGGTGCCCATCAAGAGTCGGTAGCTTGCCGAGGTCTTGCGCATACCCGCCGCTCCACCCGTCCGCCGGGTCGCTGGAACCGGGGGAGTCCCCCGGCCGCTCAGGCGAGGACTTCGTCGATCGTGAAGAGAGGTTCGAGGGGAATCCCAAGGGCTCCCAGGTTTTCGGCTCCCCCCTCCTTACGGTCCACCACGCACAAAACCTTTAGGACTTTCCCCCCGGACTCCTCGACTGCCTTGGCCGCGCGGATCACCGAACCGCCGGTCGTGATGACGTCGTCGACCAGTACGACGTTGGCCCCGTCCGGCAGGTTCCCTTCGATCAGGCGCTTCTGGCCGTGTTTCTTGGGCTCCTTGCGAACCACGAAGGCCTGGATCGGGAGGCCCTTCTGGAATCCCATCGCCGCCACGACGGAGACGATGAAGTCCGCCCCGATGGATGGACCTCCGATCGCGTCCGCCCCGACGCTCTGGAGCATCTCCAGGAAACGCTTGCCGATGAGCACCGATCCCTCCGGATCCATGGTCGTCAGCCTCGCGTCAATGTAGTACTCGCTCGTGCCCCCCGCCGAGAGCTGGAAGGTCCCCCAGAAGAGGGACTTCGTCTTCAGGATCTCGAGCAACCGGGCTCTGTCCTTCTCCATGTTGATCCTCCGCTCGATTCGAAACCTTCCCAGCGGCCCGACCCACCCGACGGCCGCCCCGAACTCTAGCAGGCGGTTCCCCGCCCGGTCAAGTGTTGGGCGGCGAATGCGCTTGACAGCGGCCCGGGGCACCGTATCATGGAGGACGTACGTGGAGAAGAGAAGAGACACGGTTCAGCCGAAGGAGGAGATGCGACATGAGGCGGATGCTGGCTCTGATGCTCGTTCTTGCCCTGCCCCTCGTCCTCGCGAGCTGCGCGGAGGACGAAGAGGAAGACAGAACCGACCCGGCGGCGGCAGCGGACAAGGTGGACCTGGCGCTCTATAATGCGTTCGACGTCTTCCAGTCCGCCGAGGATCCCACCGACATCCTCGGAATGGATTTCACGGGGAGCTACAACCTCTTCGAACAGGCCGTCACACTCGATCCCAACAACATGAATGCGAAGGCGGGGGCCGCGGTGACCAACATCCTCAGACTCCCCAGCGACCCGATGATCGCCGACCTGATCGACGAGCTCGATCTGATTACGTTCGTCAAGTCCACCTGGATGCCCCTCCCCTCGGACAAGGGCCCCGGGACCGCATCCGGCATCGGCCACCTGCTGTTGGAGAACCTCTCGGGAGCCGCCGCGCCCCAGGACGATCTGCGCATCCTTCTCACTTACCTCGTGACCGTGCTCGACCACTCGATCGCCTACTGCAACGCCATCGAGACGCACCCCGATTTCGAGTGGATCATCGAGTTCGAGGTCGAGAGCCAGATCGACACGATCGAGGTGGACGTGACCGACATCTACATGCTCGAGTCGCCGCTGCACTGGGTCAAGGCGCTCCTCCACGGTCTCCTGGCCTACAAGATGGAGGTGGCGTCCATGGAGGAAGGGGACCTGGTGGCCGCGCTGGCCCAGGACTCGGACTTCCTGACCCTCATGTACCCCAGCATGGTGACCTCCGCCGCCAACGACATGACGGTCGGGGCCGACGAGATGCACATGATGGCCCAGTCGCTGCGCTCGGAGGAGGCCGACCAGAGGCACGACGTCTTCACCGAGTACACCGTCAAGCAGCCCACCGGTTGGTTCCCGATGCCGTCGACCCTGGTCGACCAGATGGACGCCATGCCGACCATGCTCGAAGACCTCATGACGAATCCCATGGAGATCACCGACGACTTCGACATGGACGAGGGAACGCCCGACGCCACGCTGTGGCTGAACCTGGGCCGGCTGTTCGACGCACCCGTGGTCGACTGGAAGGCGATCCTGCCGGCCTACACCATCGTCCCCTGCGGCGCCGACACGAGCTCGTGGGGAATCGTGTGGGAGGCGACCACGATCGACCAGTGGGTCTGGCATCCCGACAGCCTGCACGGCCTCGTCCAGATGCCGCCCGACGCACACGACATCACGAGCGAGGAGATGATCGGGGTCTTCGGTCTCGAGGAGATCTTCGAAGAATCCGGGTGCCCGTAGGGGCGACGGGGCCCTTCGACACGGTGGGCAGGCCTCTGGCCGGCACCGGTTCAGGACAGGCCCTTCGATACTCCGCCTCGCGATCCTCGGCGGCTACTCAGGACAGGCGAGCCAAGAACCCTTCACCACGAAGATCACGAAACACACGAAGGCGATACTCATCGGGGCGAGTCAGCGACTCGCCCCGTTTCTTGACCTGTCGAATCTGCGCAACCCGCGGCCAGGTCCTCCCGGGCTCCCTAGCTCTTGTTCCGCCGTCTTCCCGACCGCTCCCGCAGGCTGAACTCACAGCCGCAGTAATCCTGGCGATACAGGTTCAGCCCCCTGCTCAGCCTGACCGACCTGTGAAAACCGTCCCGCTTCTTCAGGTCCTCGTGCACGTACGTCACGCCCCGGCCGAGCGCGGCCCGGCGTCCGGTCTCGCCGATCTTGGCCAGGTCCTTGTGGGGACTGATGCTGAGCGTGGTCGTGAAGGCCCCGAGGCCCCGGGCCGCGGTTTCGCGGGCCGTCTCCTCCAGGCGGACCCGAAAACAGACCTCGCAGCGCGCCCCTCCCTCCGGCTCCCACTCGTGCCCGCGAACGGCCTCGAGCCACGCGTCGTGATCGTCCGCGCTCTCAACCAGCGGAACGCCGTAGTGGGACGCGACCCGGCGGGCGGCCTCGAGTCTTCGCTCGTGCTCCTCGGGAGGGTGGAGGTTGGGGTTCGAGAAGAAGAGCGTCAGATCGTAGCGCGGACGCAGCCTCTCGATTGCGGCCGTCGCGCACGGACCGCAACACACGTGGAGGAGGAGCGTGGGCTTCGGGTCGGCCATGGTCGGTCCCTCTCATTGGGGTCCGACACGACTCTACTCGAGCGACGACGGGAAGGTCAAGGAGGCCGCGAGCGCCAACCTTGACACCCATGCGCGCCGGTGATAGAGTCCCGCGGTGCGCAGATGGCGCACCGGCGGACCTGCACGCCCGACTGCGGGCCGAGGGCCTTCCGAAGCCTCTGGATTGGAGACCCCGTGAAGCGCTTCCTGGCCGTCTCCCTGACGGCGCTTCTGTTCCTCCTGCCGGCCTGTCAGAAGGCGGAGGACCGCCCGGCGCGCTCCGACGACGCCGAACCGGCGTACGGCGATGTCCTCGTGATCGGCACCGAGGCCGACGCCGACGCCATCAACCCGCTGTTCTCCGTGGCCAGCACGGGCTCCGAGGTGTGGGCTCACCTGTTCTGCAAGCTGGCACGCATCCAGCCCAACATGCGGGACTTCGAGCCCTGGCTCGCCCGGAGCTGGCAATTCTCGGACGACCGGAAGACGCTCACGTTCCAACTGAGGGACGACGTCACCTGGCACGACGGGGCCCCGTTCAACGCCCACGACGTGGCCTTCTCCTTCGACCTGTTCGGGAGCGACACCATCGGGTGGAAGACCCTCCGGTGGCTGGACGACATCGAGTCGGTGACGGCCGTCGACTCATTCACGGTCCGGTTCGCCTACCGGCGCGTATACCCGGACCAGTTCTACGACGCGTGGATTTTCCCACCGCTGCCGAAGCACATTCTGGAGAGGATCCCGATCGAGGAGATCCGGACCCACGAGTTCAACCGCCGCCCTGTGGGGAACGGCCCCTTTGTCTTCGACAACTGGGTTCCCCAGCAGAAGATCGAACTGGTGGCCAACGAGCGCTACTTCCTCGGGCGGCCGTACCTGGACCGGATCGTCTGGAAGATCGTGCCGGATGCGACGAGCCTGGCCACCCAGCTCAGCGGCGGACAGATCGACGTCTGGCCCGTGGTCCCCGCCGACCAGATCTCGCGCCTCCGCAAGATGCCCAACGTCAACATCCACGCCTACCCGTCGCGGGTCTACCACTTCATCGCATGGCAGATCGCCGACTCCCTCTTCGCCAGTCGCAAGGTCCGCAGAGCGCTCACGATGGCCATCGACCGACAGAAGATCATCGACTCCCTCTTGGAGGGCGCCGGCCGGCCGGCCACGGGGCCGATTCCGTCCTTCCTGTGGGCGCACAAGTCGGACCTCCGGCCGATCCGGTTCGACCCCGACCAGGCCCGGCGAATGCTGGCCGAGGAGGGCTGGGTCGACCGCGACGGCGACGGGTGGCTCGACCGGGACGGGGAGCGGTTCGAGTTCGAGATCATGACCAACGCGGACAACCAGCTGCGGAGCGACATCACGGTGGTCATCCAAGAGGACCTGCGCCGGATCGGCGTCAAGGCCAGCCCCCGGCTCGTCGAGTGGACCGTGTTCGTCGAGGTGCTCACCCAGACCCGGGACTTCCAGGCCTTCGTCTCGGCGTGGAGCTCGGCCATCAAGGTGGACCTGACCACGATCTGGCACTCCAGGTCCATCCAGGATCGGTACAACATGGTCCACTACTCGAACCCGGTGGTGGATTCTCTCATCGATCGGGCCAGGATGGAGCTGGAACGAGAGAAGGCCAAGGAACTCTGGGGCGAGGCCCAGCAGATCATCGTCGACGACGCACCCTACAGCTTTCTGTTCGTGACCGACGAGGTGATCGCCGTCGACCGTCGATTCCGGAACGTCCGGCCCACCACCTACACGTGGGACTACAACATCGACCGCTGGTGGGTCCCTGTCGCCGAGCGGCGTTACCGGAGCTGGTGATCTCCGGGCGGATTCTATGGTCGTATTCCTACTGAGAAGGGTGGTTCTGTCGATTCCCCTGTTGCTCGGGGTGTCGACCATCGTTTTTCTCATCCTCCATGCAGCTCCGGGCGACCCCACCCAGATGTACCTCGACCCCGCCATCGACCAGGAGCTCCAGGCCCAGATCCGCCATAACCTGGGGTTGGACCAGCCCCTCCACGTACAGTATGTGCGCTGGCTCGGCTCCTTCCTGACGGGCCGGTTCGGGTACTCGCTGACCCAACACCGCTCGGTGGCCGACATCCTGGCCGCGGCCCTGCCGTACACGCTCCTGCTTTCGCTGGCGTCGCTCCTCGTCATCTTCGTCGTGGGCGTGCTGGTCGGCACGGTGTCGGCCGTCCGCGCGCACGGGCTGACGGATCACGTGGCGACCGTGGCGACTCTCTTCCTCTACTCCATTCCGACCTTCTGGCTGGCCCTGATGCTGATCCTGCTCTTCGCCGAGATCTGGCCGCTGCTCCCCGCATCACAGGCGGCGTCGGTGGACCATGCCTCTCTGCCGCTGGCCGGACGGGTCGTCGACCGCATGCGCCACCTGATCCTGCCCGCGCTGGCCCTCGGGTTGGGAGGTGCCGCGGGCATCGCCCGGTTCGCCCGCGGGAGCATGTTGGAGGTTCTGGGTCAGGACTACATCCGCACCGCCCGCGCAAAGGGGCTGCCGGAAAGAACCGTGATCTTCAAGCACGCCCTCCGCAACGCCCTGATTCCGGTGATCACGCTCCTCGGCCTCTACCTTCCGTTCCTGTTCAGCGGCGCCGTGCTTGTCGAGACCGTTTTCTCCTGGCGGGGGATGGGAAGGGTCATCGTCACCGCCATCCTCCAGCGGGACTACCCCGTGGTGATGGCCAACACGTTTCTCTTCGGCGTGATGGTGATTCTGGGCAACCTCCTGGCGGACGTGCTCTACTGTCTGGTGGATCCCCGGATCCGCCATGCAGGGAGGAGGGCCTAGCCGCGATGAGGAGCGAGCGGCCTTCTGTCGCAGGGAGCGCCCCGGCCCCGGGAGGATTGTCGGCCCTGAGGGAAATCGCGACGGGCGCCACGGGCCGCGCCGGTCTCGCGCTGGTCGGCGTCCTCGTCCTGGCGGCTCTCCTGACGCCGGTGTTGGCGCCCTACGATCCCAACGCCCAGATCGACATCGTGACCAACCGCTACAGGGGGCCGTGCGCCGAACATCCCCTCGGGACGGACAAGTTCGGGCGGGACGTCTTCTCGCGGGTGCTCTACGGCGCGCGCATCTCGTTGGGCATCG
>Ga0180437_10004776_pt1 | contig 19009 bp, 20 predicted proteins | sample SS_ome_4_FD_132410 | JGI IMG/M metagenome (GOLD analysis project Ga0180437, IMG submission 132410) | Hypersaline lake sediment archaeal communities from the Salton Sea, California, USA - SS_3_D_1 metaG | ecosystem: Environmental > Aquatic > Non-marine Saline and Alkaline > Hypersaline >... | reverse complement strand
GCGTAGCAATAATAATAAACAATTAAGAGATAAAGACTCGGAAATACAGTCTATATAAATAAAAAGCGAAGCACACTATACGCTCGCCGTCACAATAAAAAAGCTTATATAATAGATAACGATATTCTTACCTGGGGTGAGTGACTGGATGAAGGTACTACTGTATTTATGCATATTTCTGCTCATGGCGTCTATAGCAGCTGCTGTGAGTTTCGATGTAGAAGTTACTCCTATCTCTGACAAGATTTTCAAGAACGATACTGCGAAATTCATCCTCAAAGTCAAGAACAATGAGATGCGGGACGCAATAAGATTCCAGGTGAGTTCTCCTAATGTTATAACAGCCCAATGGGTCTTTCTCACAAATCCTTTGAGCGACAGCAAATTTACATTAGATCCTCAGGAAGAAAAAGAAGTCGAATTATTGATCAGGCCGATCGGCAAGAGCATTGGCTATGGTACGCACATCGTGGTTGTTGAGGTTCTCGGCGGGGACACAAGAGTGAGCAACAATCTCAATGTCAATGTGATGAACCCAGAAGGTTATATTGTATCTTACATGCCAAGAGTGGTTGTCAATCCAGATCCAGACTATCCGAAACGGATCAAGCCTAATAGGGACATCCCAGTGACTGTGCATCTTCTCAACAAGAACAGTCTAGACATCCCTTCTCTGGTTGTTAAGGTTAATTCAAAATTCTTCAAAGGAGAAAAGACAGTCCACATCGGACCTTATGAAAAAGCAGATGTAAGTTTCAATTTTCAGATGAATCCTAACACTCCGCCTCAAGAGGACACAATATACATAAAACTTCTTGTGGACAATGAAGTGATCACTGCGCAGGAATATGGCGTAGAATACATAGAGACAAAACTGGATTTTGATGAAGAAGAAATCGTCGAAAAAGAATTCTTAAAAAAGGAGACGACTTATGTCTTAACCAATCCTTCAAATGTCAAGAAGACGCAGATTTTTTCTGTCCCGGTTTCATTATTGGGAAGAGCGGTTTCCTCTCCGTTCCCTAAGGCAGATGTTGTTGACGGCAATTATCAATGGGAAGTCGAACTGCATCCTGCAGAGACAGACGAATTCTCAGTTGTCTACAATTACAGGACTTTCATGATAGTGCTGATGATCATTGTTGTTCTCGTCTTTGTCTATCAATACTTCAAGCCTGAGATTGTTGTCAGTAAGAAGGCGGCAGGCGAGTTCAGTCCTGAAGACAGCACACTTACAGGCGCAAAAGTTACCCTATACATCAAGAATAGCACGAGCCAACCATTAAAGGATGTTTCTATCAACGAAACAATACCCAACATTGCGACATACGTTCCTCGAGACATTCTGGGTTCAATAAAACCAGAATTCATCAGGCCACGGGACAGGGGAGGTTCTACTGTCATCTGGAAATTAAGCGAAGTCGCGCCTAGGGAAGAAAGAGTCATTACATATTTCATCCAGGCAAAACTGAAGATAGTAGGTGATATGAAATTGCCTTCCACAGCAATCAGCTTTATGAAAGGCAATAAGAAAAAGACTGTCTATTCGAACAACATAAAATTGTCTGTCCAATAAGTTCAATAAAATGAACGCACGCTATCACATTCTTATATCAGGGGATGTTCATGGAGTTTTCTTTAGAGCTTTTGTACAAGAACACGCACAGGATCTAGACCTGAAAGGCTGGGTGAAAAATAAACGCGACAAAGATGTTAAGCAAGTAGAGGCTGTTGTCGAAGGTGACGAGGACAAGATAAAAGAACTTATAGAACACTGCAGGCAGGGACCTCCTTCATCAACAGTAGAAAAAATAGAAATAAAAAAACAAGAATACACAGGCGAGTTCACTACTTTTTCTTTCGAATACCTCTGAGCTTAACTGCAAGTACTGTATCCGCAGCTAGGATTAGGACAGCTTCCGCCATGGCATCCGCTCTCGTGTATCAGCTTGCTGCCGCATTCAGGACACGGTAAAGATTCGCCCTGCGTGAAATCGTGCTGTAATTGTTTCCCATTACCAGCACCGACAATCGCCCTCACTGCCTGTCTTACTTCTGCAGGATCTTCTATCAGTTCTAACTCTCTCAGCCTTACTTTCTGATCAAGTCCGCCTACTGTATTTCCTTCTGCATCCTGTCTGTGTTCGATAACACCGTACCTTAACAAGATGTGTTCAAAAGCAGAGCCTACTGCGTGGGATAAGCCATACACTTTCTTCGCACCCATACCGAACTCTTTGTCCATCAAAGACTTGCGGGTGTTTACGAACTTTACAAGATCCAGATCCTTGTTCTTCAATAGGTCAGTGATGTCAACACCTTTCATTATTGTCTCTGCTTCACTATGGCCTGGCTTTGGCAGAGCAGCAATGAACATTTCATAAGGATAAAAAAAGACCTGGCCCGTCTCTCTATGCCTATGAGGTCTCGAGATGATTGTGAAATGCACCTTGCGGTTAGGATCAAGCCTCACCTTGAAGCTTTCAGGAAGTGCTTTTTTCTCAAGGCATTCCGGAACTTTGTAATCATTCCACACAACTCCGCCTTTTCCATTCTTTCCTCCAGCCATCAAAGACATCGGCTGGTTCAAATGAGTCTTGTCCCTATAGACAGTTATGCCGTTGATGTTCGGATTTTGCATTGCCTCTATGTAGATTTTTTTGACTTCTTCGACAGTAGCATCTTCTCTAAGGTTCACTGTCTTTGACACTGAATTATCAGTATGCCTCTGGAAAGCTTCCTGCATCCTTACATGCGCTTCTGGTTCAATATCGTGCGCGCATCTTACGATTCTTTTCACTTCATCAGGAACTTCATCAAGATGCTGTACTGATCCTGATTCTCCTATCTTGTCAATCAATTCCTTGCTGTAAAATCCGCCTTCTTCTGCAATCTTCTTGAAAAGAGGATTTGCTTCGAACAATACCTTGCCGTCAAGGACATTCCTAATGAATACAGGAGAGAACAAGGGTTCTATTCCGCTCGTAGTGTCAGAGATTACACTTATCGTGCCTGTAGGTGCAATTGTTGTTCGCGTCGCATTCCTCATATACTCCACACCTTGTGCAGGATATACAGAGTTTTCAAAATTAGGGAAACTACCTCTTTGCCTGCCAAGTTCCTGCGATACCTGGAAGGCTTTGTCATTCAATCTCTTCATGATAGATTCTCCCAATCGATATGCTTTTTCTGAATCGTAAGGAATCTTTAATTTGAACAATAATTCTGCAAGCCCCATGACTCCAAGACCTATTTTTCTGTTACCTTGTACAGAAGCCATTATTTCAGGCAAAGGGAATTGATTGACTGTATTAACATTGTCCATGAATCTCACAGAAGTCTCTACTATATCATCAAGCCTTTCATAATCAAACACTAAATCTGTTCCTTCTTCATTAGGTTTGACAAACTTTGCAAGATTCAATGAGCCAAGATTGCAAGCTTCATAATTAAGCAATGGCTGTTCACCGCACGGATTGGTTGAATTGATGTCGCCAAGCGCGATAGTAGGATTCTTTCTGTTCATCTTATCCATAAAAATCACACCAGGATCTGCACTCTCCCACGCCATCTTGACGATGAGATCAAACACTTGTCCATAAGTCCAGAACTGTGGAGGTTTTCCCTCTTCTGTCTTTCTTCTTTTTGCAAAAGATTCTTTTGTTCTTGGATTTACTACCATGTACGGCTGGTCAGGATTCTTCAATATGTTTTCTATGTCCCTATCTCTCAATACAACTGAAACATTGTAATTGTTCCATCTCTTTTTTCCTTGCTTTTTTGCATTCCTTTTTGCCTGTATAAAAGCAAGAAGGTCAGGATGAGAGAATTCCAGCATTCCCATATTAGCCCCTCTTCTATAGCTTCCCTGCTGGATTGCGTCTGTTGCAGCAGAAAGCATGTCAACAAACTTTAAAGGACCAGAAGTCTTTCCCCCTGAACTGTATACAGGGTCGCCAGTTGGCCTTAACAGGCTGAAATTGTATCCTGTTCCTCCGCCAGCTTTCTGTATAGTTGTGGTGCAGTTATGCGCCTTGTTGATGCTTTCCATACAATCCTTTATTGGAAAAACAAAACAAGCAGACAGCATCTGGTTTCTTTTACCTGCATTCATCAAAGTAGGAGAGCAAGGCATGAAATCACAGCTCGCCATCAATTGATAAAATCTAGCGCTTTCTTCTGCAAGTAATGGAATGTTCTCAATCAATCTTCCTTCATAATCCCTGAAATCCTCTGTCCTTGTGAACTGTATTTCCCTGTCAGTATAACCCATGTCTTCTGTGAGCATGAAGTCTCTTCTTGCATTTAGATATACATTATTTCCTCCGTTCATGAAGAATAAGTGTTTCTCATCCCTGTCAAATTCTTCAACTTCATATCTCTTGAAAAAGACTTTATGCGCATTGAACTGATAACCATTGAAATCAATACTTATCTGTTTCAATTTTTCTTGTATTTGAGGTTCATTCATGGTAAAAGCTTCCCACATCAGCATCTTATTATCGTCAAAAGCCTTTCTTACTTCCTCAGAATACAAAATCTCTCCAAGATTAAAACTTACATATTCTTCTTCACCATTCCTATAGAACCAGTCGCTGAAATTGATTTTATGCAAAATGTCCCTTATCCTTTCATTATCATAGAATAATTTATTCCATTCATAAGCATTCCTTTCTTCTTCCTTCACATCAACAATAGAGCCTAATGCAGCATTTGCAGCGACTCTCAGCACAAGCCCTTCAGGAGATTCAACAACATGATCTGTGCCTTTCTTATCAAGATAACGCGTCTCAAGAGTCGTGAGACTGTTGGCACTAGGCCTGAAATGCTGTTCTTCCATCCCGGGAATCCTCATTTTTGTATAAACAACCCTAGAAAACGGTTCATAACCCCTGTCTAATAAACCTGCCAAATTATCGTCCAATTCATTCTTTAATTCAGTCAAACCTACCATCTTAATGCCTCCCCTCTTTTTATTTTTTCAATAGTTTGTTTATTTCATCTATGAAAGTATTCACATCTGTAAACTCTCTGTAAACAGATGCAAAACGTATGTATGCAACCTTGTCCAGCTGCATCAATTCGTTCATCACTTCCTCTCCGATGATCCTGCTCGGCACTTCAGTATCCTTCAAATTCTTTATCTTTGCCTCTATCTTGTCGAGCACTTCATCCACTTGGTCTAAAGTAATCGGTCGTTTCTCGCACGCCCTTAGCAGCCCTTTTCTTACTTTTTCCCTGTCATACTGTTCTCTCTTGCCGTCCTTCTTTATTATTGAAAGATCAATGTTCTCTACTCTTTCATACGTCGTATAACGTTTTCCACAGTTATGGCATTCCCTTCTTCTTCTGGTGCTGTCAAAGCTCGGAGTGTCTCTTTTGTCAATGACTTTGCTTTCTGTTTTATTACAATAAGGGCATTTCATTGCTATCGCTACCTCTTTTGTTTCATGCATTTGCACCTGTGGAGTAACACAAGAAGTTGTGGTTTTCACCTCTTTGCACCACAAGATGCAGGGTTTTTAGATATTACCAGCTAATATATAAATTTATATGAACTAAAAAATAGATACTAAAAATAGTGAAAAGAATTATTCCTCTTTTTTCTCTTTTTTTTCTTTCAAATTCTTATTGTATTCTGCAACATCAGGCAGGTCTTTTGCCATTTCTCCCAACACTTCGTCTGCCTTGTCAAGCCCTTCAACAGCCTCATTCATCTCTTTTATCATCTGATCTATCTGTTCGTCATTCATGCCATGCCCTCTGCAGCCCTGCTCGATCGTCTCGAACGCAGCCACATGACACCCTACACAATGAAGGCCGTGGCTAACCATGACAAGAGCTGTCTCAGGATGCTCTCTCACAACTTCGCCTATTAACATGTCTCTTGTTATCTTTTTTTGTACCATTTTTTACTTCTCTTTGATTTTAATGCATTTAACAGGGCAAATATCTTCTGCCTGTTTGTTGCACTCCAATTCTTTTTCTGAAATAGTTGTCTTCTTAGGCTTGGCCTTCATATCAGCCATTTCCCAGTTGCTATCGCACATGCTCACGCACGCACCACAGCCAATGCAAGCCTCTTTGTCAAATTCAATTGTATATTCTGCCATGTAAATCACCTTTTGATGGAAATCCCAGCCTGATTTAATAAGCTTTCGGAAAGAAAATGGAATAATAATTCTAGATAAATTTATAAATTCATTATATTTATCGTGAATAAAAAGGGTTCTTAGAGGTTATAATATTATGGCTGTTAAAATAACTATCAAAAACTACAGGTGTTTCGAAGATACCTGTCCTTTGTATTTTGAATTGGGAGAAGGTTTCATTTCTTTAGTGGGCCCAAATAACTCAGGTAAATCATCGCTTCTCAAACTATTTTACGAATTCAGACCTCTTTGGCAATATTTATCGAACATACGGAACATAAATCATTCAATAGATTCCCCTTTTCGTGCAGATTTTATTGGAATTTCTGATCCTACTGAAATATTTGCAGATAAAAATAACAGAAGCCTTTCAATAGAAATCGAATTTTTTCAAGAAAATGAAAATGATTTTTATTTTCTTTCAGAAGTCATTTTAACGTTAGAAAGAAAAGAACCATTGATGTGGAAAGCTACCTATTCTTATGGTCCAAATCCTAAGATCAAAATCAGACCCAATAATCTTCGCTCTGTCTCAGATAAAGGAGATATAATTATTTCCGACCCTGACAGAAACGACATTAAATTAAATAAATTTAAAGAACTAATGGAATCTCTTGAAAAGAGCATTTATATAGGTCCTTTTAGAAACGCAGTTAACGAAGGATCAGGAAGATATTATGATCTAAATATCGGTACTGCTTTCATCAAGCAATGGAATTCTTGGAAAACCGGAAATTTAAAATTTCAAAACTCAACAATACAAAATATTACTGAAAGCATTCGCAAAATTTTTAATTACGGCTCTATCGAAATTAATGCTTCAGAAGACTTAAAAACATTACAAATCAATATAGATAATAAACCATACAAATTAAAAGAACTAGGTGCAGGCTTAGCTCAATTTATTATCGTGCTCGGAAATGTTGCAATACAAAAACCACCTTATATACTAATTGATGAGCCTGAAACAAATTTACATCCCCCGTTACAATTAGAATTTCTAACTAGCTTGGCATCATATACAAGCAAAGGAATCATATTTGCGACACATAGCATGGGTCTTGCAAGGGCCGCTTCAGAAAAAATATATTCTTTTCGCAAAGATAATAAAGAAAATAAAACAGATGTTAAACTTCTTGAACAAACCCCAAATTATATTGAATTTATGGGGGAGCTCAATTTTTCTTCTTATAGAGAATTAGGTTATGACGCAATACTTTTGGTAGAAGGGGTGCATGATGTTAAGGCCATTCAGCAATTTCTAAGAAAAATAGGCAGAGATCATAAAATAGTAATTATTCCGTTAGGCGGCACACAATTTATAAATGGAAAAATTGAAATGCAATTAAATGAATTAAAAAGAATTACAAACAATTTGTTTTGTTTAATAGATTCGGAATGCAAAGATAGTACAAGTCTTCCATCAAAACAAAGAATTGAATTTAAAGAGTTATGCGAAAAATTAGGTATTAAAATTTGTATGACTAAGAAAAGGGCAATAGAAAATTATTTTACAGAAAAAGCAATCAAAAAAATTTTTGGAGATAATAGCAAAGCATTAGAAGATTATGAAGAATTACCAATCTATTGGCCTAAACAACGTAATTGGAGAATTGCCTCAGAAATGAATTGGGAAGAAATAAAAGATACAGACATTGGTGAGTTTCTAAAATTATTAACCAAAAATGATTGAACTTCTTAGATATTAATCCATGAACATCAGATTCTTTATATGAAATGCAATAGATAAACACAATATTTAAAAGCCAATACTGCTTTTAAATAGGAAAATGGCCAGTTGCAGTGAAATCGAGGGCTATGTTTTCAGGTATGTAAACGAAGCGAGGAAAAAGAGGGGTCTTGGTACTCTTGAACGTAGCCAGAGGCTAAAACAGATTGCTAAATCGCACAGCCAGCAGATGGCGCATGCGAAGAAGATCTGGCATGGCCATGGCGTTCATGAAGCAGGAGGTTTTGCAGGTGAAAATTGCGCTATCACGCATGGAAGCAATAGTAAATCAATTGCTAAGTCTCTGCATAATATGTGGATGAAGAGTTCAGGTCATAAAAGCAATATTCTCAATTCAGATTATAGCCAACTAGGTGTTGGTGTGGCCCACAGCGGAAGCGGTTATTATGCCACTCAGCTATTCAAGGGATCTCCTTTTGGTTTCGGAGGTTTTGGCTTTGGAGTTTCCATAAGCAAGAAGACCTGGAAAAGAATTGGAAACTTTGTGGCTTGGTGGATTACCTTCGGAATAGCAATATGGTTAGCTAATTATCTTTCTTCTTATGTGAATTTATCAAACAGTCTGTTAATAGCTTTATTTTTTGGTTTAGTCATTGAAACAGTAAGCAAACTATCACAAAAAATACGATTCAAATCGAAATTCGTAGTGAACAAAGGCTTTTTATTATGGATTTTCATACAATCTCTATTATTCCTGGCTGTAAAAAGCGTATTTGGAAAATACGATATTGTCCTTATGAGTTTAATATTCACAATTTTAGTTTACGGCATATGGAAACTGGGAGGTAAGAAATATAGACCTGTAAAAGATTTCATTGTCTGGTGGATAACACTTACTCTGGGAGTCTTAGTTGCAAATCATCTAATTCCTTTCATAAGATCTCCAAATGCACTTGTAACTGCCATACTGATTGGATTTTCAATTGAGACAACGAGCAAAATTATCCAAGTACTAAGATCTGAATCCAAATTCAAAGTTGATAAATACTACGTTTTATGGATTTTAATATTATCTATATGCTACTATATCGCATTATTTTTAATGAAATCTATTGCATTTAGAGGCGAATTCTGGTCTGCCTTTGCTTCAACACTTAAATCTACATTTAGTCTAAGTCAAAGTTTATGGAGTTTAATACTAATAGGATTAATAATAACAATTATTGTCCACATAATATGGAAATTTAAATTTTATAATAAAAGAGTTATTTTATCAATAATTGTACTTTTCATAATATTAATGTTTTTAACTATAGGTTCAACTGTTATGCATTATATCAGAATGATACCTATGTGACAAAAAAGAGGTTAAATATGCGCATTACAAAGGTGTGGGCACGGGAGATTCTTGATAGCAGGGGTAATCCGACTGTTGAGGCAGAACTATACACAAAAACTAAAAGGGCGCGGGAGATGGTGCCTAGTGGTGCGAGTACTGGTGTGCATGAAGCTCTGGAATTACGAGATGGAGGAAAACGTTATCACAGCTTGGGTGTTCAGAAGGCTGTTTCTAATGCCAATACAAAGATCGCGAAAAAGATTGTAGGACTTGATTGCACAAAACAAAGATTGATTGACAACACATTGATAGAACTGGACAGAACAATAAACAAGAAGAAGTTAGGTGCGAATGCAATGCTCGCAGTAAGTTTAGCAGCAGCAAGACTAGCAAGCAAAACAAAGAAACAACCAATGTATGAATACATTGGAAAACATCTTGTAAAGAACAAATCACCTTGTTTACTGCCAATACCATTCATGAACATCATAAATGGCGGGAAGCACGCAGGCACGCATCTAGCATTCCAGGAATACATGATTGCGCCATTAGGGAAGACGTTCGCAGAAAGTTTGCAGATAGGATCAGAAGTTTACCATACTCTAAAGAAAGTTATTGCGCAAAAGTATGGAAAAGCACAGACTAATGTTGGAGATGAAGGAGGTTTTGCACCAGACATAAAAAAGGTTGAAGAACCTCTAAGACTGATAATGAGAGCAGTTGACAGGTTAGGCTATAAAAAGAAAATAAAACTTGCCATTGATGTTGCAGCGACTTCCTTCCATAACAGAAAACGTTATTTTGTCGATAAAAAATATCTAGACACCAATGAAATGATCGAATTATACAAGGATCTAGTAAGACACTACCCTATCATCTCAATAGAGGATCCATTTGCAGAAGATGATTTCGAAGCTTTCTCTGACTTTATGTACGAAATAAGAAGAAATAGAAACAAGAAACTAAGGAATCTGCAGGTCGTGGGAGATGATCTGACAGTCACAAATGAAAAAAGAATAAAAACAGCAATAGAAAACAAGTCTTGCAATGCACTTTTATTGAAAGTTAATCAAATAGGAACTCTAACAGAAGCGATTGACAGTGCAAAACTTGCCAAAAAGAATAGATGGAAGGTAATGGTCAGTCATAGAAGCGGAGAGACAGAGGATCATTTCATCTCAGACCTTGCAGTTGCATTGAACTGCGGACAGATAAAAGCAGGAGCGCCTTGCAGGGGAGAACGGACTGCAAAGTACAATCAATTATTAAGGATTGAAGAAAGATTAGGAAGAAAGGCAAGATACGCAGGAAAGAATCTGAAGAAACTATAAAATGAAAAGACCGATAATATTAATTATTCTCGATGGGTGGGGATTGAGAAAAGAAAGACAAGGTAACGCCATTTTACAAGCAGATACTCCTGTATATGACATATTATTAGAAGAATGCCCGCACAGCAGACTGAAAGCTAGCGGTGAAGCAGTAGGAATCCCAGAACGGATGATTGGAAACAGTGAAGTAGGCCACATAAACCTTGGAGCAGGCAGGGTAATGGAAGAGATGATCCTTAGGATAAATAAAGCAATCAACAGGAAAGTTTTCTTCAGGAATCCAGCTCTACTAAAAGCAATGGTCAACTGTCAAAACAATAATAGCACACTACATCTGATGGGTGTTCTTCACGACCAAGGCGTGCACGCAATGAACACGCATCTCTACGCTTTAATCAAGATGGCAAGGATGTATAATATCCAAGACATAAACATCCACATCTTTGCAGACGGAAGGGACAGTCCGCCGAAATCAGTTCTAAAATACATCAGGGAATTGAAAGCAGAGATAAAAAAGCTAAAGATGGAACAGAGAACTAAAATAGTCACAATCCAAGGAAGATACTTTGCAATGGACAGGGACAAGAGATGGAAAAGAGACAAAAAATCATATGACTGTCTTGTAGAAGCAAAAGGAAGGAAAGCGAACACAGTAGAGGAAGCAATTCACATGGCTTATGAGAACAAAGAGACAGACGAATTCATCTCGCCCACAATCATTGGAGACTTCGAGGGAATGAAAGACAAGGACAGTGTTATTTTCTTCAATTACAGATTGGACAGGGCAAGGCAATTGACGCACGCTTTCGTAGACAAAAGATTCTCATTCTTCAAGAGAAAAAAGTTAGACATAACTTATGTGGCTTTTGCTCATTATTATGAAGAACTAGAGCATTGCAAAAATACATATATTGCATTCGAACCAATGAGAGTGAAACACATCCTTGGAGAAGTCATTTCAAAAAACAATCTTAAACAGTTAAGAATAGCAGAGACTGAAAAATATGCACATGTAACTTTCTTCTTCAACAATCAAAATGAAAATCCGTTCAAAGGAGAAGACAGGATCATCATACCGTCACCAAAAGTAAGCACCTATGATCTAAGCCCTGCGATGAGCGCAAATAAGATCACAGACAAGGCAGTAAAATTGATGCATAAGTATGATGTCATAATCCTGAATTATGCAAACGCAGACATGGTCGGCCACACAGGAGATCTGAAAGCCACAATCAAAGGAGTAGAAACTATTGACAGATGTTTAGGAAAACTACTGCAGAAAGTTAGGGAACTGAAAGGAATAGCGATAATCACTGCAGACCATGGCAATGCAGAACAATTAGTAGCAGAAAGATTAAAATCACACACTACAAATCCGGTTCCATTCATAATATACAACTACAAAAATAAGAGTCAATTAAAACTTAGAAACGGAAAACTGGCAGACGTAGCACCCACTATGTTATTCTTGTTAGGAATCAAAAAACCAAAAGAAATGACAGGAATAAATTTAATCAAGCGCTAGCTTCTGCAACTTGCGCTTGTTCTAGTCCAAATCCAAGCATTCTGCATCTCTTACAAAGACCGTGCTTTACAATCCTGTAAGCCTTGCATTGTTCGCAGTAATCTCCCATTCTCTCCACCTATTTTTTCATGTCTTTCCATTGCTTATCAAAAAGCTTCTGGAAGCTGTTAACAAAGAAGTCGCTGTTCACTGTGACACCAGTGTCATACCCAGCATTGATTTCTTTATCATCAACAAGCATGAATGTTAATCTTTCACCATCAACGATTACGAATCGTCCTTCGATATTGCTGTTCTTGATCTCAGCAAACTCTTTCAATTCTTTTGCAGCAGCCTTGCTCGCATCGTTCATCTTTGCTGCAATCTTTATCTTGACACCTTTCTTCTTCAATTGCTTCAGGCTCCTTTTCAAAGCATCTGCTTTTCTAACAAGACCTTCAGCAGTAGTGCATATAACAACAGATTTCTTTGCACTGTCTAAGATGTCTGTCAAATGATCATACAAATTTCCTCTTCCTTTGATAGAAGCAGTCATTTCAGTAGGATCCACTTTTTCGATGCCTTGTGAATGCAGCATCTTAAGCTCGCCCATGACTTCGCTTGCTTTTAGATTCTCTATCTGTTCTGATTCCCTGTCAGCATCCACCTTAATCCTTTTCTGGACCCTCTTGACAACTTCTGCAGGCGGAACAGCAATGTATTTGATCGGCTTGCCGATCTTCATTATGATAAAACCTTTCTTTTCAAGACTTTCTAGAACATCGTATGCTCTTGATCTTGGTACGTTTGAAATATCTGACAATTCGCCAGCTGTAGCAACACCTCTTGACAGCAATGCTGTCCATAACTTTGCTTGATAACTATTCAAGCCGAAATGCTTTAACTTGTCTAAAAATGAAGCCTCAACAATCATTTTATTATTCCTCCATATGTCTGTTATTGCTACAACCTCTCTTTTCGTTCATCGAACTATGGTAGTAAATATTAGTTATTTATAAAGGTTTCTACAAAGCACCACTATAAAGAGACAACGATATTCAGACGTGCTGAAACCACCGAAATCTTTAAATATAGCCCCTCTCCCCTTCAAATCAGCCAAGGGATAAGCAAGCACAAGCGGGCTTATACAGGAGGTTTAAAATGGCACGAATGTATAGTAGAAATAAGGGAAAAGCCGGTTCTAAGAAACCATTACAAAAGAAACCTACTTGGGTTAGGCACAAGCCTAAAGAAGTAGAGATGCTGGTTGTGAAGTTGGCAAAACAAGGCAAGTCTACCAGCCAGATTGGCTTGTTACTAAGAGATTCTTACGGAATTCCAGATGTCAAGGCAATTGTAGAAAAGAAAATAACCAAGATTCTAGAAGAAAAGAAATTGCAGAAGAAACTTCCAGAAGATCTTAGTGCATTGATCAAGAGAAGCATTGCAATCAGAAAGCACATGCAGTCTAACAAGCACGACAATACTGCAAAGCGAGGACTGCAGTTGACAGACAGCAAGATTAACCGACTTACAAAGTACTACAAAAAGACAAACAAACTGCCAAAAGACTGGAAATACGACCCAGCAAGAGCAGAACTATTGATAGAATAAATTCTATCTTTTTTATTTATTTTTCATAATCAAAGAAGATTCTTAGCAGCTTCTATGTGTTCAGCTACTTCTTTTCCTTTCTTAGTTAACCGCAATAACTTCAATCGGCCTTGTTTTTCCCACTGGATTAAATCAGCTTCCTGCATCTTTTGAAGGATCTTTACTACATGGCTATACGTACAATCAACCGACTTTGCCAGAGAAGACGCATAAGTCGTGTCTTTTGCATTCTTCAGATTAACCAGCATCATGGCAGGCTTCTCTCTGAAAAAGATATCGAATATTTGCTTGTTCATATAGACCCCTCAACATATATACTTGAGTATATCTATTGTAGGCGCGATTTCCTATTTAAACCTTTCGAAACCATCAAGTTTTAAATAGAATTCTAGCCTCACAGGCAGTATGAAGCGCGAATCTGTAAAACCAATAGCCCTTGAAAGGGTCAAAAAGCTATTCAAGGAAGCTCAAGCAGTATTCAAGCAGGATCCAAAGCAGGCAGACAGGTATGTGCAGATGGCAAGAAAGATTGCCATGAAAGCCAATCTAAAAATCCCTAAAAATCTCCAAAAAAGATTCTGCAAGCACTGCTACAGATTTCTTGTTCCTGGAACAAACTGCAGGGTAAGAACCAAAGAAGGCAAGGTTATTTACTATTGCCAGAATTGTAAAAAATACATGCGTTTCATAATAAAATAAAATTATTACAATATATACATCTATTCTTGCTTATTTCGTATATTAAGAATTTCTAAATATTTCTAGAACAATAATATTATTGGTGAAACAAAAATGGAACTTTCGCAAAAAGATTTTCAATTGATTGCCTCATTAAGAAAAAACAACAGGCAAAAATTAACAAAACTTTCAAGAGAATTGCGAATGCCTGTGAAGAAGATACAAGAAAAACTGCAAAAGTATAATGACAAAATAATAAGCAAACACACGATCTTACTAAACTTTGATAAGCTTGGTTTCATGACAAGAACAAACATAATCATTGCTGTCAAATCAGAAGACAAGAACAAGATACAAGATTTTCTTGTCAAACATCCAGAAGTAAATAATCTTTATCAAGTCAACAATGGTTATGATTTTTTAATAGAATTAATAACAAGGAATGATGAACAACTAGACATCTTCATGCAAAATCTAGAAACCGAATTTGACATCAAAAGAAAAGACTTTCAGTACATCTTGAAAGACATAAAAAGAGAAATGTTCATTGCAAACAAATTACTCATCCCGGATAAGATCTGAATCTTCTATCTTTTGTTTTACTAATTCTTTAAGTTCCTGCGCTTGTTCTTCTACGCTTTGCAGGAAACTTAAGTCAGAGAAACAGTCAGATGCACAGTCCTTACAGTACGCATCGCTCGTATTCTTAATCATATAGACTGCCTCCTGGCCGCAAATCATGCATTTCTTGCCCATCTCTATACTGCAAAAACAGTTTTTTATTTATAAAGTTTTAGTAAATTCAGACAATTTTAAATATTGAAAATAAATAAAGCAGAATATGGGGTTCGACTGGGAAGCTTTTGATAAACTTGATGAAAAAACTCAATTAGAAAGATTTCGTCAGTTATTGGAAAATAATGATAGAGAATGGATCCAAAAAAATAATGAAGAGCTTAACAAAAGATTTAGATTTGCAAACAAATTCATTTTTCTTGATATTCTTCCAGAAGGATTTTACAAGAGAGGTTTTCTTGCTGTTGACGTTACTACTCACCAACAAGTCGCATTGCTTTTGTTGAAACCTGAAGATTCAAGAACCAGACCTTTTCCATTAGAACTTTCAAATTCTAAAATGTATTATAGAGAATGTGCGGTTAGCTACAAACTAAAGCACCCTAATATTGTTGAACATTATGAATCAGGCATCTTTGAGAACCAAGCATACATTGCATATAAATTCGAAGAAAGTACAAATTTAGAAAATATTATTTTGCATAGCACGACCTTAAAAGAAATAAATCCTCTTTCATTTCTTATTCCTATTAGTCGAGCATTAGGATTCATTCATGAGAGGAAATTTACTCATGGGGATGTAAAGCCCTCGAATATAATTGTCACAAAAGAAGGGGCTGTACGGTTGGGGGATTTTGGCACCGTTAGAAAAATAGGAGAAAAAATAAAAATATTTGGTTCAATAAGCTATACCGCCCCAGAAATTTTGGAAGGGAAGCCTCCAACACCTGCAGCAGATATTTGGAGTCTTGGGGTAGTAGGCTATTACTTAGCTCACAGGGAATTGCCATTCAAAGTTGAACCAGAAGACTGGCCTGACAAATTGATAGAACAGATATTGACTGTTGAACCTAAATATACCAAAAGAAGTAGATATTTAAAAGACTTCCTTGAAAAAGATCCTAATAAAAGACTTCATAATGGACATGCAAGCAGAAAGATTCTTGAATGGAGACGCACACATCCAATTCTATCAAAATTTATTGATTTATTATATATTTAGATATATATCTCCAGCAAAACTTATATACTAGAACCCCTATAGAATATACTGGGGGTAATAATGAAAAGAAAGGTGGTCAAACAGGGTTCTGCGACTCTGACAGTCTCTCTGCCTACTTCTTGGACCAAGAAATACAATATCAAGCCTGGAGACGAGATAGAGATGGAAGTCCAGGACAAAGCCATATTGATTACAAACAACAACCCTATAGCAATAGAGACTAAAGAGATAAATATCTCAAAACTACATCCTTTAATCAACAGGACTATCTTGAGGGCATATCAGCAAGGTTATGATGAAATTAAATTAATATTTGACAGGCCTGAATTGATGCAGAAACTTCAAAGGATAATAAACGAACTGATTGGTTTTGAAGCAGTAGAGCAGGGAAAGAGCTATTGCATTCTCAGAGACATTTCAGGAAGTTCTAATGAAGAGTTCGAGAACATATATAGAAGAATCTTCCTCTTATTGAAAAGCATGGCAAATGACAGCTATGATTGGTTCAAGGAAGAGAATTATGATAACTTAAAGAACATCGCTTACAGAGATGTTGATATTAACAAGTTCACTAACTTCTGCTTGAGACATCTTAATAAGAAAGGACATCAGGATTACACAAAAACTCCTACTGTCTTCTTCATAATTCAAAGATTAGAAGAGATAGGAGACAGTTACAAAGAATTGATAAACCACATTGCAGAAAAAAGGATCAAGCCAAAGAAAGAATTGTTAGACATCTACTACAAGACTGGCGAACTACTCAATCTGTGCTATGAATTCAGTTTCCAGCATAAGAGAGAAAAAGCCTTACAAATATCAAGATCATACGATGAATTAAAGAACCAGATCAAAGCGGAATTGAAAGATAAACTGGACAGAAACGAAACATACTGCATTACTGCTCTAAAATCTGTAGTAGAAAAGATTATTCTTTTGCAGGGAAGCCAGCTCGCATACATAAACGACATTTAGAACAATAAAAATTAATTTCTAGAACTTCTTTATTTATTATCACAACTGATCCTTCAGATTCTCAATAAATCTGTCAAAATCTTCCACAGCTACACAGGAGCCGCACGCAGTCTCATGTCCTCCACCATAACCTTGGATACCAACTAAAGCCTTTTCAAGGATAGGAGGCAAAGGTTTTACATCATAACGAAGGCTCATCTTGACTTCTCCGCTTTTCTCCCTCCCAACAATAACAAGTTTGTTCGGAAATCTGTAAGCAAGTTCGTCTGCCAGATTTTTTGTGACAGATATCTTACCGCTCTTATAGATGAAAATGAATAGTTTGCCTTCAGGCTTGACTTTCAATGCTTCTTCAAGAAGTTCGTCATAAGCTTTTCTTATTTTCTGATAATGCTTAAGGATGAAGCGTGCTCTAGATGTTTCACCTTTCAACAATTCGTCAGGAGAAGATACTCTTGTAAGAATTTTTACACAGCTGAGAACCTGTGACGTAGGCCCTTTCAAGATAGAACCAAAGATGTCCATCAATTTTCCTAATGGAGAATGGAATTTAATCTTTTCAAGATTGTCAATAGGTTTTTCCAGCAAGTAAGGATATTTTTTGCAGACAATGTCCATGAACGAAGGATTGTAATTATCACCGATACAGCCTACTGCTGCGATCCATGAATCCTGCTTCACCACTTCATAGCACCAATAAGATACAGGAGAATACTCATTAGGATCTGCGATCCTGGGATTGTAATACTTGACTTTAGGTCCTATGTCCCTCACTTCATGATGATCTATCCATATGATAGGAACATTCACATTATTATAAAAACTATCCTGAATCTCTGCGATATCAAGCACAAAAACCTTGTCTGGCTGATATTCATTGACCTTCTGTGCAAAGAACAAGTTCAGTTTAGGAGCAGCCTTCACAGGAATGCCTTTTCCTTCATGCTTGTACCTATAAAGCAAGAGAAAGGAAGCAAGACCATCAGGATCATCATGAAATAGAAAAAGTGGCTTCTTGCAGTTATTAAGCTCTTCTTTTATTTGCGCCTGTTGTTTCTTTGTTATCATTGGATTACACCTACCTAAAAAAAAACAAAATATCAAATTACTTGTTGACTTTCTGTAAAAAGAGGACATATATAAAGGTTGGTTATTCCGAAGGATTTATATACCAAAACTCCCTTTTTTTCGCCTATGAATGAGGAAACAGTATTCAATGTCAAGATTGCCAAAAGAGGCGTTTTTGACATGGACAAGCTCTATAAAGCAGTGATGAAATGGTATAAATCTCATGATTTCAAGGCAGCAGAGACAAAGCACAAGGATAAGCCTGATGCCTATGGTGGCAGGATTTTATATCATGAATGGTCAGGCGACCTGAAAGCTACTGCATATGTCAAATACATTACAACTGTTAAATTCGATACAAGAGAAGCCACGCCTGTTGAGATAAAAAAGAACGGGCAAAAAGTAAGCAAGACAAAAGCAAGAATTAACATCACCATAAATTCGCGGACAGTCGCAGATTGGAGAAAGATTTACGAGAAAGGTCCGTTCATAAAAAGATTCGAGAATTTGATCAATAAATATTTGAGAAAATCAGACATTGAAGATTTGCAAGTGCAATTGATTATATGGAGTGATGAATTGCACAATAAATTAAAAAAATTAATAGAGATGGAAACTGCAGGTTAGAATAAGATGGGAGAAAAATTAACCGTAATTACAAGAGACATAAGCTATACAGGTCTTTTCAATGTGAGGGATTTGTATAATGTTTTTGTAAGCTGGATCAAGGAAAAGGATTGGGATTTGATAGAGCCCGTACACAAGGAAACAGTTTCAGAGAAAGGAAAAGAGATAGTCATCAAGTTCGAGCCTGAGAAAAAGATGAGCGATTATGTGAAGTTTGCGGGATATTTTGAGAT
>Ga0180437_10004774_pt1 | contig 19011 bp, 15 predicted proteins | sample SS_ome_4_FD_132410 | JGI IMG/M metagenome (GOLD analysis project Ga0180437, IMG submission 132410) | Hypersaline lake sediment archaeal communities from the Salton Sea, California, USA - SS_3_D_1 metaG | ecosystem: Environmental > Aquatic > Non-marine Saline and Alkaline > Hypersaline >... | reverse complement strand
GTTAACCTCAGAGGTTTACTCTTTGTGGAAACGCTGGAGGTAATGCAAACAGCCGGTGGAAAAATCACCCTCCACACGTTGAGAAAACATCTTGAACAGCGCGGGCTACACGTGCCACGCGGTGCGGTACACCTCAGCAGTATGCGGTTGTGGCTGGCGCAAGCGGGTATTTTTGACCCAAGCATAAAAGGTGGCCCAAGATTGTACCAGGTAGATCACATACGCCTGAAGGAGATACTTGGCATTGGGCTGGATGTGATCGATAACCTGACCCAACTCAATATGGAGCAAAGGTCTTTCTTGCGCGCACTCACGCGTATCGCTGAGCCAGACCCCCTCATTGGTAACAAGGTGGCCGATCTGGCAAGTGCGCTATACGCGGTGGAGTATAATCACAAGGAGTTGCCAAAGTCCGTCTTGTTCCCGCTTCGCGACCTTGGGTACATACAGGTGACAAAAACGACCACGGGACGCGGAGCCAAACCTTATGAAGTTTCACGGACATCCAAGTTTCGCCGAGAGATCTCCGAGCCGATTCTTGCGGCGGCGGCCGAGAAGGCTGGGCTGGTTCCCAAGGAGGTCTTTGCGCTTTCTCTGTCACAGATACTCGCTAGCCTCAAGTCACCCAGCAAGCACGTCAAAGGCAAGGCACTTGAGCTATTGGCACTTTACCTCACCCGGGCGAAACGACAATCAAGAGCATTCTTGGTCGCGAGGCAGGGCGAGCGAGATCTGCCAAAGAGCTGCACTTGGCACCACTCCGTGCTTGATGGTTACAAGGGTTATCTGTGGACATTGCTCTTGACATGTCAGTTGAGCTTGTAGCATCGCCGTGGGCTGCCACATTCTATGAGCTTGTGAATGCGGCTGAAAGAGGACTACTTGTTGCATCGCCATTCATCAGCAATAGGCCGCTTACGAGAATCGTTGAGATCATTGAGGGTAAACAGTCACTTGATAATATGCACGTTGATATTGTAACTAACCTGGCAGTGGACAGCCTCTTAAGCGGTTCGGTCGACGTGGCGGCACTCCTATACCTAGCGCAGTCTATCCCAAACTCTACGGTTACGTACTTGCCAAGCTTGCACGCCAAGATATACGTTGTTGACACCAAAGCTGCCGTAATCACATCGGCCAATCTAACAAACAAAGGGCTGGCAGGTAATCACGAGTACGGTGTATTGCTGCGCGACCCCGTGCTTGTCTCCAAGGTGCGGACCGATCTGACCAAGTACGCTTCCTTGGGAAACACGGTTTCGTTGGATACTTTGACAGCGTTAACCCGAGCTGCCCAGCAATTGAAAACTGTTCGTCAGCGAGCCGATAGATCCATCAAAGCCAAACTGAGAGCGGCATTTGAGCAACGGACAGAAGAAGCCGAGCTCGAATTACTCAAAGCTCGTGCAAAGGGTAAAACGACGCACGGCATATTCTGTGATACTGTCCTTTACCTGTTGGAGCAGAAAGGCCCGCTCAGGACAGTTGAACTACATCCATTGATGCAGCAGATTCACCCCGACCTGTGTGATGACACGATTGACCGCGTGATTGACGGCGTTCACTTCGGCAGAAAGTGGAAGCACTACGTGCGCAATGCACAGCAAGCTCTTAGGCGCAAGGGACTTGTTGGCTTTGACGCGCAATACTGGTTCCGAATAGTATAAGCATCGTACAACTCATCCACCGGCATGCTATGCCGGTATGGGCCTTACGATCAACCTGGGAGGTATGCCGGGTACTCAAGTTGCTAGAGTGAGTTACAATTGGCTGGCAGCACCGAGCAACCACAAATGATATTCAAGGAGGATCAAGATGGCGAAATTAGAGAACATCGAGGGCATCGGAGAAGTCTACGCCCAGAAGTTGCGGGAAGCGGGCGTCGGATCGGTAGACGCGCTACTCAAGCAGGGCGCGACCCCCAAGGGCCGCAAGGGAATCGCAGAGAAATCTGGCATCAGTGAGAAACTGGTCTTGGAGTGGGTCAACCACGCTGACCTCTTCCGCGTCACAGGCGTCGGGGAGGAGTATGCCGACCTGCTGGAGGAGGCGGGGGTTGACACCGTGCCTGAGCTGGCGCAGCGCAACCCGGAGAATCTTCACCAGAAGATGCTGGAGGTCAACCGGGAAAAGAAGCTGGTTCGCAGGCTCCCCGCTTTGTCTCAGGTCGGCGATTGGGTCGAACAGGCCAAGAGCCTGCCGCGCGTGGTTACTTACTAACCCAGGGTCTTGATGCCAGGTCAAGCCGCTTGGTTGCTGCCAGCCAATCGATTCTGGCTATGTGCCTGTTCATCAATCAACAGTTGCCCGGCGATTGGCCATCTGAGCCATCCGATAAGGACGCAATGACAAAGAGACGTTCGGCGAGACGCACAAGCAAGCGCAGGAGTAGCCGCACGCGTCGCAAGGCGCCGTCGCTGCCGAGCATCAACCTGACCCTCGACCAGCAACTCGACATCTTGGGGTACGTGCTGCTCGCCATTGCCGCTTTCACGCTCCTCAGCTTCCTATCCTCCAACCACGGGCTGATCACCGGCGGGTGGCTGGGGCTCTTGCGTCAGGGCTTTGGTTGGGGGGCCTACCTGACGCCTCTGTTCGCCGGTGCGGTGGGGTTGTGGCTCGTCCTGCGCGACTTTGGCGACCGGCTGCCCCGTTTGACGGGGCGACAGGTCGTCGGCGTGGTGTTGGGCTACCTGGCCTTGCTGACCACGTGCCATCTGCTGGCGGCTCCTGCCATGTTCGGCGGTGATCTCCGGGCCACGGCCACGGCCGGCCATGGTGGCGGCTACCTGGGCGCGGAGCTGAGCTGGCTGCTTTTGGAAGGCTTGGGGGGCGTGGGCGCGGCTGTCGCGCTGGTTACCTGGTGGCTGATCGTCGTTGCGCTTGTCTTTGGGACCACGGTACAGGATGGCATGAGGGCGTTTCGGCGCCTGTTGGATAAGTGGCGGTCTGAACGTCGGAAGCGCCAGCCTGCGCCGATCGATACCGCACCGGCCATGCCAATCTCCGAGCAGTCGCTCCCCCCACGACGCGAGCCGTCCGCGGCCCCTGGGTCGGCTGCCACTATACCCCCACCGTCTGCCGCTCCTATTTCCTCCCCTTCTCAATCGCTATTCTCTGGCAGCGATCAGGCGTGGCAACTGCCCACGCTCGACGAGATCCTGGAGCCCGGCGATGACCAGGATATCGGCGCGGAGATACTGCGCCAGCAGGCGCGCATTATCGAGGATACTTTGGAGAGCTTGGGCGCGCCGGTCTGGGTCCGAGAGACCAACCCTGGGCCGGTGGTGACCCAGTTCGGCGTCGAACCACGCGTGGTCACCAACAACAATGGCGCAGAGACCAAAGTTAAGGTCAGCCGCATCAGAGCGCTGGCCGATGACCTGGCGCTGGCGCTGGAGGCCAAGACCCTACGCGTCGAGGCACCCATTCCCGGCAAGGGATTGATCGGCATCGAGGTGCCCAACCCGCAAGTTTCGCTGGTCGCGCTGCGGGATATTATCGAATCAGACCAGTTCGCGGCGGTCGATTCTCCGCTGCGGCTGTGTTTGGGTCAGGACGTGTCGGGTCAACCTACCGTAGCCGACCTGACCGCGATGCCCCACCTGCTCATCGCCGGCACCACCGGTTCCGGCAAGTCGGTCTGCATCAACGCCATCATCGCCGCGTTACTCCTGCAGAGAACTCCTGCCGAACTCAAGCTCCTCATGGTGGATCCCAAGCGGGTGGAGTTGACGGGGTATGGCGGCATTCCGCATCTGCTGTCGAAAGTGGTGGTAGAGATGGAGCGAGTGACGAGCGCCCTCCAATGGGTGCTGCGGGAGATGGACGGCCGCTACCGGCGCTTTTCCGACGTTCGCGCTACCCACATCCGCGATTACAATGAACGTGTCGCGCCGCGCATGGGCGAAAAACCTCTCCCCTATATTGTGGTCATCATCGACGAGCTAGCCGATCTGATGATGATGGCCCCGCAGGAGACAGAACGCTCCGTCTGCCGTATCGCGCAGATGGCGCGGGCAACAGGCATCCACCTTGTGATCGCCACTCAGCGTCCTAGCGTGGATGTTGTCACAGGGCTCATCAAGGCCAACTTCCCGGCGCGCATCGCCTTCAACGTGGCCTCGTCTGTAGATTCACGGGTCATTCTCGATATGCCTGGTGCCGAACACCTGTTGGGCGGGGGGGACATGTTGTTTCTGCCCCCCGATGTGGCCACGCCTTTGCGTCTGCAGGGTGCATTCGTCTCCGACGAAGAACTGCGCCGGTTGGTGCACTATTGGAAGGAGCAGGGCAGGCCGGGGGCAATACCATCTGAGAAGACCGTGCAACAGCCGCTGTGGGAGGAGATGCGCGAGAAGGAGCAGGCGGTGGAGTTCGAGGACGAGCTATTGCCCGACGTGATTGATCTGGTATTGCGGGAGCAACGGGCCTCTATCTCGCTCCTCCAGCGCAAATTGCGCATCGGTTACACGCGGGGGGCACGGTTGATGGACATTCTCGAACGGCACGGGGTGGTGGGGCCTCAGCCGCCGGGTGGTCAGGCGCGCGAGGTCTTTCCTGAGGCGGCCCGTGCGCTGCTGGCCCCCCTCAACAGAGGGCGATAAGCTGCACCATTGGTAAACAGAGATACTCTACAGAACAGGTAGAGGGGTTACTCCTTCAAGGAGTCGCGTTTGCGCCGCTCTCGCTCAAGTTCTGGCCATTCCAGTCTCGCGCCCTCTCGAGCCTGGCCTGTGATCATATGCTTGACGGCTCGGATCACTCCCTCGGCATCGTAGCCCTCTACTTGTGATTTCAGGCTCTCCAGTGCGGCGAGCTCCTTCTCGCTGAGGCTTCTCCCGGTCTCACTGTCCGCCTCGACCAGCGCCAGTAGCAGAGCCTTCTCGTCTTCGTTCAAATCCTCATCGCCGCCCTCTGCCAGCAGCCGCTGGATCCCCTCAGAGCTGAACACTGGTTCTTCTCGTCTATCTTTCGTCACTGGTAGCCCTCCCTGTATGGATTACGATGTGACACCTCGATGCGCCATGTCCCATCTGTTCCTTCATCTCAACCTCGACGGGGATTTCTGGCAACAACACCTCGAAGTAAGTGTGCCACAACCCTGGGCAGGCAATGCAGGACTGGTCTTCCCGCTCCAGTCCCGCCCGCTTTGAGCCCAAATGCGCCGCACACCGCGTGATAGCGATCTCAACCCGGTCACCTTCGAAGGTGAACGTAGCGTCGAAGCCGGCCGCGAGCACCTCTCGAAAATAGGCGAGGATGATGCGGATTGCATCCTCCAAACCGTCTGCAGACGGTTTGTCCAGTGCGCGCAGCATCCTCCGCATCTCGATGCGCCCAAAGGCAGCCCGCACCTGCGCGTTTAACCGCGCTGCCGCCGCCCAACCGTACTCGTTACATACCTTGAGGAACCACTGCCCATCCCAGGCCATCGTCAGGAGTGCGAGCATGCGCGCTCTCTTCTCAGGTGGAATGACGTATTGCTCCATCGCCTACGTCCAACCTCTCATCCTTTGCGCCAATCCGGCACCTGCGCCCGGTGCCGCCAGCGCCACCATGCTCCCACCGGATATCCGGTCATCTTGGCCACATCGCCCACGACGCGGATGGCGGGCACCCACAGCACAGCCTGACATTTCTGCGCAAGGCTCAAGCCTCCCCACATGTGCACCAGCCGCCGCCAGCCCGCCCAGAACATCCCTGGGACGGCGATCAGGTAGAGTGTCCACCACCACAGGCTGACCTTTAAACCGACAGCAGCGACCAACGGCACGGCGACCAGGTAGGTCAAGTAGCGGATGAGGTGCCGCCTGCGCCACAGGTCCGCCTTGCCGTCACCGCGCGCGTAGCGGTAGTATTGCACGAAAAAGGCATGCAGGCTGGAACGCGGGCGAAAGCGAACTGTCGCCTCAGGCACAAAGACAAACGGGCCATACCGATCGCGTATTCGAAAGTCAAAGATCAAGTCCTCGCAGTAGTCGAGCCACTCGGGATACCCTCCCACCGCTGCCCAGGCGCTCTTGCGGAAGGCGACCGAGCGGCTGGACGGAAGAAAGTGGGCTGGATTGACGTCCCGCAAATCCGGGAGCACCGTCGCGCCCATCGCCGTCTCGAAAGCTGTCTCCGGATCTGGGACAAAGAACCCAGCCACAGCCTGCGTTCGAGTATCTGCGTCGATATTTTCAAGTGGCGCGATGATCTTCTCCAGCCAATGCGGGCTCAGACGCACGCCGGCATCGGTCACGGCGATGACGTCGCCTGTGGCAGCGTGGATCGCGGCGTTGCGCCCCTGAGAGATGTTGGCTCCCGGTCGCTGGATGATCCGCAGCGGCAGGCGTGTCTCGGCCTCCAGCACCGACTGCGTAGAGTCGGTCGAACCGCCATCGCAGATGACCACCTCGTCCGGGAGGCGGGTCTGAGCAGCCAGGCTGTCCAGCAATCGAGACAGGCTGTCGGCCTCGTTCAGCACCGTGGCGACGACGGAAACGCGCATCTGCAAAGATTATACACGACGACACGCTCGCTGCCAAGCTCGCCAGCTTGCCCGCTCACTTCAATTTGACGTTTGGGCGCAAGCGTGATATAGTTGGGTCGTTGTGGGACTGGTAAGTTCAGGTAGCGATGTTCATCCCGCCCGGGCTTATGGTACCCGGGCGGTTTAGGTGCCTCCTCTTTGAACCACCGGCCTACAGAATATCATACTAAGGAGTACAAGAGAAATGAGCGAGAAGGAGACGGGGACCGTCAAGTGGTTCAGCAACCAGAAGGGCTACGGATTCATCGTCCGCGATCAGGGTGGTGATGTGTTCGTCCACCACACTGCTATCCAGAGCGAGGGCTTCCGGACGCTCGATGAGGGCCAGCGAGTCGAATTCAACGTCGAGCAAGGTCCCAAGGGTTTGCAAGCCACGGACGTCATCCCACTGTAAGTAGAACGGGTTTCCACACACGGTGGCGGCAAGCCACATCCAGAGGACTTCCAGAGGAGGCAATATGTCCAAAAAACTGTACGTCGGCAATCTGAGCTATGGCGTGACCGTGAGCGCCTTGGAGGAGTTGTTCGGTTCGGTTGGTGAGGTGACATCGGTCAACCTCATCACCGACCGGATGACAGGGCGGTCGCGTGGTTTCGCCTTTGTCGAGATGACGGCGGTCGAAGATGCCCAGAAGGCCATCTCTGAACTCAACGGTCGTGATCTGGAAGGTCGGGCAATCAAGGTGGCGGAGGCCCGTCCGCGACGGGACCGTGGAGGCGGTGGCTTCGATGACCGACGCAGAGGTGGGGGCGGAAGACGCCGCTACTAGCGCGTCGCACCGATCTGTCGGAGAGAACGAGACCGTGCACACTGTCACAGCAGCACAGTGTGCACGGTCTTTTTGTCTCTCTCGGATTTCTTCACGGTGTTTGCTCCGCTAGTTCCCCCCGCACCGTCCGTAGCAGTGCCTCGGCCTTCAACTCGGCCAGCGTGTAACATGGAGCCTCAAGGTGCTCGGCTAAAGCCTGGGCCAGTCCCTGGTCGAAGGCTTCGTGCTCCATATTGATCACCAATGAGCGAACGTGGTTCTGCGGAAACAACTCCGCGATGCGATATGCCTCTTCCTGTGGCGGCAGATTCGCCATGGAGACGTTGCCGGCACCATCGGTAAGCAACACCATCAACGGCATTAGATCAGGGTGCTGGCGTAACTCGCGGGTGATGACCTCGTGGGCGGTGTGCAGCCCGGCAGAGAGGGGGGTCTTGCCGCCAACAGGGATGTCTACGAGCGCCTGTCGAGCCAGTTCGACGCTATTGGTGGGCGGGAGCACAACACGCGCGTCGTTCTTCTGGAAGACGACCAATCCAACCCGGTCACGCTGCTGGTATGCATCCGTCAGTAGCGACATGACGGCCCCTTTCGTCGCCTGCATCCGCTCGGCCACTGCCATGGACCAAGAGGCGTCCACGACGAAGAGCACCAAGTTGGCCGCACGTCTCACGCGTACCTTGCGTCGATAGTCGTCAGGGCGTAACGCCAATGCCGGTCCGTCCTCGCTCTGGCGCTCTCGCTGGTGAGGGGCAGCGGCCCGGAGCGTGGCGTCGAAGGCCAAATCGGTGGGATTGCCAGGGGAAGGGCGCGACTGAATGTAACGTCCTCGCCTGCGATCAGTGTGGGTCTGGCTGCGGCGGCCACCGGTGGAGCGGGTCAGCCGGTCAAGGGGGGTATCTAGCCTGCGCGGTGAGAACGTTTCGCCGACGTCAGCTTCCTCTCCATAATCCCACCAGGTGCCCTCCGATGGCCACTGGGGGATGGTCTGCAACATCGGTTCCCGCGCTAACTCGGTCCGCTCGGGAGGTTCCTCGTCACCGGTCTCCCCAGATACGGCTTTTTTTTTACCGGCTATGTCGGCGGTCGCGTCGCTTTCTTCCTCGACCTCGGTCTCGACCGGGTTCTGAGCGCGGGCCTCGGTCAGCCGATCCGAAAGGTCGCCCAGCGTGACCTCTGTCTCCTGTAGCAGATGTCGCTTCAACCGGTGGGGCAGCGCCAGCTCCGCGGCCAGCAGGATGTCGCGGTCGTTCAAGCGCATGCGTCCCTCGAAGGCAGCGTGGGCACGAGCAGCCTTGAGTACCACTAGGTCGGCGCGGTGACCGTCTACCCCCAACTCACTCATCATCGTGGCGATGGTCGCCAGGTCCGACTGAGAGTACCTAACCTTGGCCAGGAGAAGGCGAGCACGGGTGATTTCCTCCGAGAGTGTCTCCTCCCTGGGAGCCCACTCCTCGTAGAACCCCTCGGGGTCGGCTTCGTAGGCCAGGTTTCGCTCCATGATCGCCATCCGGGCACTGGGATCGCGGATGCCATGTATGTCCACGCAGAGGGCAAAACGGTCAAGAAGCTGCGGGCGCAGATCTCCTTCCTCCGGGTTCATCGTGCCGACGAGGATGAAGCGAGCAGGATGGCTGAACGAGATGCTCTCTCGCTCTACGACGTTGATCCCCATGGCCGCCGCGTCGAGCAGCAGGTCCACGACATGGTCGTCCAGCAGGTTGACCTCGTCCACATACAGGACACCCCGGTTGGCCGCCGCGAGAACTCCCGGCTCAAAGTGCCGTTCCCCCTTTTGGATCGCGCGCTCGATGTCGAGCGTGCCCACAACGCGATCCTCGGTCGCGCTGACTGGCAGGTCCACGAAACGGGTGCGACGACGGGCGCGGGGCAGTTCCTCATCATCATCTGTCCCATTCCGCTCATGACACTCGGTGCACCAGGTCGCCGGCTGATCGGGGTCGCAGCCAAAAGGGCAGTCAGCGACCACTTCGATCTCGGGCAGCAACGCGGCCAACGCACGAGCGGCGGTGGACTTTGCTGTGCCGCGCTCACCGCGAATGAGCACCCCCCCGATCTGAGGATAGATAGCGTTGAGTATCAGAGCGCGTCTCATGCGCTCTTGTCCAACGATGGCCGTAAATGGAAAGATATTCGACATAGTGTTAGCCTCACGGGACATTATACCGCAATCGCACAGGAAAACAAAGCCTCGATGGATCGGATGGCTGATGATCATCGATCCGCTCGGTTCAGGGCAATCGCATTTGGCTCATCCGCTCGGTCTGGATCGCCAGATCCAGACGTCTGGCAGGCCCAACCTTCGGATCTGGTGATCCGAAGCGAGCAGAACGGCCCAACGGACACGGCAAAGATACCCTCCTCTTCCAAATGCAATTGCCCTACCGCCCGGTTTTACTGGCCTTGACGCTCTCCTCCTGGCTGTGATAAAATACGGCTACTATGTTATGACGTCGCCGTTGGCACGTAAAGCTGCAACAACGTAGAACGGAGAAGAAATCACATGGCGAAGATCAGGCACGTGGTCAAGCGAACGGGTGCCATAGTACCCTTCAACCAGGAACGCATCACCAATGCTATTTATCGGGCGGCGGTGGCTGTGGGCGGTCGTGACCGTTCCATCGCGGAGCGGTTGTCCGATCAGGTGGTCGCCATGTTGGAAGAGATCACACCGCCGGGTCACATCCCCACCATCGAGGAGATCCAGGATGTGGTCGAGAAGGTGCTGATCGAGAACGGCCACGCCAGGACGGCTAAGGCATACATTCTCTACCGTGATGAGCGTGCGCGCCAGAGGAAGGAACGAGCGAGACGCTCGGCCCGTTCCTACGAGAACATCCCATGGCGCAAGATCTGGGAAGTTCTTGACTGGGCCGTGGATCACAATCTCCACACCTTCGAACGGTTGAACGCGCGCGTCGCCCGTGGTGGGTTTTCCGAGATCGTGCGTGAGACCGACCGCGCCTACAATGAGGACATCACCACCGCGTCGGAGATCATCCGGGAGCGACGCGGCAGCGTGAGAATCGTCATCATGGCCGGACCTTCCTCGTCTGGGAAGACGACGACGACCATTAAACTCAGCCACCTGCTGAAAAAGATGGGCCTCAGCCTGGTCCCGCTCACTGTGGACAACTACTTCTTTGACCTGGAGCTCCACCCCAAGGACGAGTTCGGTGACTACGACTTTGAGACCCCACAGGCCCTCGACCTGGAGCTTGTCAACGAGCACCTGGGGCGTCTGATCGCTGGGCAGAAGGTGTTGATTCCCTACTATGACTTTAAGACTGGCAGGCGCCACGATGCCCAAACGCCGATGAAGATCGGCCCCAACGACGTCATTCTCATCGACAGCCTGCATGGCTTGTTCCCGCCGATGACCCAGTCTGTGGACAACGAACTAAAGTTCAAACTGTACATCGAGCCATTGCTGCAGATGAAAGGGCCGGACGGGGAGTACGTGCGCTGGACGGACCTGCGTTTGATGCGCCGCATGGAGCGGGATGCCACTCATCGTGCCTACGACCCGCAGCAGACACTGGAGCACTGGCACTATGTCCGTTCCAGCGAATTGCGCCACATCATCCCCTACGTCAACACGACGGATTATATCGTCAACAGCGGCCTGCCGTATGAGCTTCCCATCATGCGAGCCAGGCTGTTTGGCCACTTTCAGAGATGGGTGGAACAGTACGAGGAGGACCCATTACGGGAGGATGCCTTTATGCGCGCTGAGCGCGTGTATAATCTTCTGAGGGCCATCACGCCGGTCGAGGATGATTCCGCCATCCCGCCCGACTCGCTTCTGCGGGAGTTCATCGGGGGGAGTTGCTACGAATATTAGTCGGATTGTACCGTCACACAAGGGGCGCTCGGTGGCTCTTTGTTAGATTTCAACTGATGGCAAAGTGGTGGTACAATAGGCGATGTGGCTGACTATTATACGTTCCGCAGATCAGTCGTTGAGGCTCGGGGCCACAGGGTCACCATCGTCGGCAAGCCCGGCGTCTGGTCGTGGGACGCGCTTGATCCGGGTACAGCGGCACTGCTGGAGGTAGCCGAGATCGGGCCTGGCGACGATGTACTTGACCTGGGCTGCGGAACGGGTGTCATCGGCGCGGTCGCGAGCGTTCTGGCCTCGCAGGGTTGCGTGAAGCTGGTGGATTGCAACGTGGCGGCGACGGCCTGCGCAGAGCGCACTTTGGCTGCCAACGGTATCGCCAACGCCGAGGTGCTGCTGGCCGACGGCGCGAAGGGGCTGGCTCCCACGTCCTTCGACCTGGTGTTGAGCCACCTTCCCCGTGGTCGCGCAGTGCAGGAGGAACTGATCCAGGGCGCGGCCTGGGTGCTGCGGCCAGGCGGTCGTTTCTACCTTGTCGCCCACAAGCGAGCGGGGATCAAGAACGCCATCACTGCTACTTGTGCACTGTTCGGGCAATGCGGCGTGGTGAGGCAAAAGAAGGGTTATCACGTCGCCCTGGCGGTCAAGCCCGCTGATCTACAGCTATCCCCGCCGACCGATGACTATGTCACAGGCACTGTCACTCTGGATAGTGTCGCGACAACGCTGGTGAGCAAACCGGGCGTCTTTGCCTGGGACCGATTGGACGAGGGCACGGCCAAGCTGGTGGATGCGATGGAGATTGACGCCCGCGACCACGTGCTTGATCTGGGATGCGGGACGGGGCTGGCGGGACTGGCTGCCGCGCGGCGGACATCCAATGGCCGGGTTGTGTTGGTGGACGCCGACCTGCGTGCCGTCGAATCCGCCCGGCGCACGCTGGCGGCAAATGGGATCGTCAACGGTGAGGTGCTGCTTTCGGACTGCGCTTTGGCGGTGTTAGATCGGCGCTCTGGTGCCCATCGCTGCAATGTGGTTATCACCAATCCGCCTTTTCACCAGGGCGTGGGCGTGGACTGTGAAGTGGCACACCAGTTCGTGCGCGACGCAGCGCGCGTGTTGGCCTGTGGGGGACGTCTCTTTCTCGTCGCCAATCGCTTTCTACGCTACGGTGATCTCGTCCGTGAGGTTTTCGGCAACGTCGCCACCGCCTACGCTGACAACCGTTACCACGTCCTGACCGCAGTGGCGCGGAAACCCAGTTCGGGGTAAAATTGGGGCAGGAGGTAGAAGGTAGAGATGTGGATCCGACGGGAGCAGAAGCGGGTTGATGCCTGCGACGTGGTCGTTGTGGGGGCAGGGCTGGTGGGCGCGGCAGTGGCTGTGCGTCTTACACGCGAGGGGTTCGACACGGCGGTCCTGGAGGCCCAGAGCGTAGCGGGCGGCGCGACCGGGCGCTGCGCAGGGATGGTGCTGACCGGTCTGGCCGGTCACTACAACTGGGCCATCGCTGCGTATGGCCGCGAAAAGGCGCGGGAGGTCTGGGCACTCACTGTCGAAGGACGGAAACGCCTGGTCGAGACCGCCGGACGGCTGCAAGTGCCGGTTGAGCAGACTGGCAGCCTTGCGCTGGCTGTAGACGATGCCGAGGTGGCGGCATTGGCGGAGTCGGCGGCGTTACTGCAGGAGGATGCTTTCAACGTCCGCTTCAGCTCCACAGACCCCCTTGAACGTGGTTTCTATGCTGCCCTGGAGTACCCCGACGACGCGGCGGTAGATGCGGCTGAGCTAACGCGGACACTGCTGGCCGCCAACAACGTAACCGTGCACAGCGGTACTGAGGTTTACGGCCTGGAGCGGGAGGGAGATGGCGTGCGCGTCTGGGCGCATCGCCGCACCGTGCTCTGTGGTGCTGTTGTACTGGCGATCAACGGTTATGCCCCACTGTTTGATTTCTACTTCACCGACAAGGTCGCTCCTATTCGCAGCCTCGTTATTGCCACGGATCCATTAGGCAGAGTGGTGCTGGAACAACCATGCTCCGTCGATTACGGGTACGAGTACTGTCGCCAGTTGCCCGATCGACGGCTGTTGCTGGGCAGTTGGCGACGTCCCCGCTCTTCGCGTCAGAAGGAGAAGACGAAGGCGGATCAGGAGACCGTGCTGGATGACGTGGTGCGCGATGGACTTTTTCGCTTCGCTTTGCGTCACTTTCCCGACATCAACATCAGCACAAACAACGTCAGTCGTTGGTCAGGGGTTATGGGATTCACCCCCGATGGCCTGCCACTGATGGGCCGATTGCCCGACTTGCCCCAGGCATATTTCGCGGTGGGAATGGGCGGCCGGGGATTGGCCTGGGCTTTCGTGGTCGCCGAGCGGCTGGTGGATTCGATGCTGGGCAACACGGCTCCAGGGACGGGGTTGTTCGATAGTGGTACGTAGAACGTGAGAGAGGGGCTGCGCGGCAGTCGATTGCCCCGCTTTGTGTGCCACATCTCACGCCAAACGCATTTCGGGAGGGCCTTCAATGCGCAAGCAGGCATACCTCGCCAAGCCACTTACCGGTGGCACTGTGCAGTGTCAGGTCTGCGAGCACTTCTGTGCCATCAAGCCAGGCGGAGCGGGTAAATGCGGTGTACGTCGGAACATCGATGGCACGCTCTACCTGGTCGTCTATGGAGAGGCTATCGCGGTTCACGTTGATCCGATCGAAAAGAAGCCACTCTTTCACTTTATGCCCCGTGGCGATATACTTTCCATCGGTACGTACGGCTGCAACTTCCGCTGCCCCTTCTGCCAGAACTGGCAGATGTCGCAGGCGCGCAACTTTGACGATAAGCACGATTACATCGGGCAGCGGGCGATGCCTGAGGTGCTTGTCGATACCTGCGTCAGAGACCAGATCCCGATGATCGCCTACACCTACAACGAGCCTACCGTCTTTTTCGAGTACACTTACGATACCGCGAAACTGGCCCACGAGCAAGGGATCAAGAACGTCTACGTTTCCAATGGCTATATGTCGCAGGTGACGCTCGATATGATCGAGCCTTACCTGGACGGCATAAACGTGGACCTCAAGGCCTTCACCGACGAGTTCTATCGCGAGCAGTGTCAGGCGCGGCTGGGACCGGTCAAACGCAACATCACTCATATTGCCTGCGAGACTGATATCTGGATTGAAGTCACCACGCTGCTGATACCCGGCCTCAATGACTCCGAGGACGAGCTGCAGGGGATGGCAGAGTGGTTGGCTGGTGTGGACCCGGAACTGGTCTGGCACGTCACTGCTTTCCATCCCGATTATGAGATGCGCGACCGGCCGCGAACGTCTCAGCGAGCGCTCGCCCGTGCCTACGAGATTGGGAAACAGGCCGGGCTGCACTATGTCTATGTGGGCAACGTGATGGACGCCGACCGCGAAAGCACGTATTGCCCTGAGTGTGGAGAGAAACTGATCCAACGTCATTGGTTCAGCGTGAAGGAGTTGTGGCGTGAACAGGGCGTGTGTCCCCAGTGCGGCCACGTCATCGCCGGTTTGTGGTCTTGATCCTGATTGACTGACAAAACTCTGAGCAAGGTGACCGGCACTTGGAATTCGGGATAAACAGAGCATTTTCGACGCTAGACACTGGCCAAACTGAGACCCAAGTGCCGGTCACCTCACTAGTTCTATTGTTTGTGGATATGGGAGGTGCCTGATGTCTGATCTGTCTGTCCGCCTGCCGGCCGTCGCCGGTCAGTTCTACCCCAGCGATCCTGCCACGATCCGGCAGATGATCCAGGAGTACGTGGACGAAGCGACGTTGCCGAAAGACCTGGGAACCGTCCGTGCAGTCATCGCCCCCCACGCTGGCTACATCTACTCCGGTCCTACCGCTGGGTATGCATTCAAAGCACTGGCGGACCTACCCAAAAAAGAGAGAACCGTTTTCCTGCTGGGTCCAGCCCACCGGGTCTACTTCCGTGGCGTGGCACTGGGGAACTACTCCGCCTTCCGTACTCCCTTGGGGGACGCTGCCATCGCTGCTGACCGGGTCACGGAGATGCTGACGCGCTCTTCGCTCTACACCCGCGCCCCCGAGGCCCACGTCCCTGAACACTGCCTCGAGGTCGAAGTGCCGTTTCTTCAGATGACACTATCAGACTTCCAGTTGGTGCCCATGCTGTTTGGCGATACGAACCCGCAGGATGTGGCTGCCGAACTGGGTGATCACATCGGTGAGGACGATCTGATCGTCGTCTCCAACGACTTGAGCCACTTCTATTCATACGCTCAGGCTCAGCGGTTGGATCGATCGCTGCTGGATGCGCTGATGAGCGGCGATGAGACGGGCGTGCTGGAGGGTGAGGCCTGTGGCCGTGCGCCCATAGTGACGCTGATGGGTATCGCTCGTCGCAAGGGATGGGCGCCTCGTCTGCTCGACTATCGCACCTCCGGCGACACGGCGGGCGACAGGTGGCAGGTCGTGGGCTACGCCTCGGTGGCGTACACGGACTGATGGACATTGGCGGGAAAGAGGATACATACAGATGTCCCTGACACCACAGGAACGACAGAAGCTAATAGCGCTGGCGCAGGAGGCGATCACACGGTCAGTTCGGCGCCAGGCACTGCCCTCAGTTGACCTGGATGCGCTATCGGAGGATCTGCAGCGCGACGGAGCCTCTTTCGTCACGCTGACCAAGCATGGGGAGTTGCGGGGCTGCATCGGCTCGCTGGAAGCGCGTCGCCCGCTGGTGGAGGACGTGCGCGAGAATGCGATCTCTGCGGCCTTCCACGATCCTCGCTTTCCCCCCGTGCGCCCAGAGGAGCTGGATGATCTGTGCGTCGAGATTTCCGTGTTGAGCGCCCCGCAGCCGCTGTCCTACGATGATCCAGATGATCTGATCGCCAAGTTGCGCCCGGGCGTGGACGGTGTAGTCGTTGAGAGTGGCTGGAACCGGGCCACCTTCCTGCCACAGGTGTGGGAGAAAATACCGGACCCACACCAATTCATGGAATATCTATGCCGCAAAGCCTACCTTCCGGCCGACGCCTATCGGCGTGCAGGGCTCGATGTCTACACCTACCAGGTAGACAAGTTCAAGGAAGAGTCGGAGGGATAACTGCAGGCAATAGACGGGGCCAGTTCGTCGTTTGAAACTAGAATCACTACTGATTCCTACGGGAGGGGGAGAGTCGTCAGTCCCACCCGAAATCCGACGTCCCTGTTGCGGTGGCTCAAGCCGATTCTGATTCGGCCCGCTGTATGGGCGCTGTCCACAGAGTTACTGAATGAACTCCCCTGCAGTACTCCACGCTCGCGGTCCGACCGCCACTCGCTCGTTGTCCACTCCCACACGTTTCCTGCCATATCCGCGCACCCGCAAGGACTGTCGCCTCCTGGCGAATACCGGCCAACCGGGGTCGTGGTACCGATGCCACTCTCACGAGTGTTGCACCTCGTCGGCTCGAGCTCATCTCCCCAGGGGTAAATGCGGCCATCGATCCCGCGCGCTGCTTTCTCCCACTCTTGTTCAGCGAGTAATCTCACGCCAGCCCATTCAGCGTAGGCGACCGCATCATACCAGCTCACCTGCACGACCGGATGATCCATACGGTCCCTGATACTGCTATCAGGGCCATCTGGATGGCGCCAATTGAAGCCCATGGTATGTCGCAATGTCTTGGGATTCAGTCCCCCCTCCCTCTCCGCCGTGGTCACGTATCCCGTAGCCTGCACGAAACGTGCGAACTCGGCGTTGGTCACCGGCGTGCGGGCGATGAAAACGCCCAGCTCTATCCTGATCACCCATGTGCCGTCTTCGTCCTCTGATCCCATAATGAAGGGACCTGGCGGCACCCAAACCATTCCCTTCGGCACTTCCAACCGCTTCGGGGGCCGCGGAGGCCACTCAGCGTCTGTCAGCAGGCCGTACACAAAGCCCCGTATCTCCTCGTTGATGCGCATCTCTGGCGCGGTGCCATCCAATAGCCTGGGCGCCAGCCACTGGGCTACGAAGAATTCCTGAAAGCTCTTGTGTACAAAGCGATAGTTACCCTCGTTGTCGCGGTTCAGGAATGAGCAGGTGCGGATATCGTGATCAAAGTAATCAACCTCGTGTGCCCTGTCCAACCTGAAATACTCGCGTACGCGCTCTGGCAGGCGTGCATAGTGGATGCTCAGCTCGTCGCGGCGCTGCATTCCCATCGCTAATTCTTGCATAAACAGGCGCTTGTCTTCACGAGTCATGAGCGTGCGGCCCTTTTCCTCGTCGCGCAACAGCCACAGATCGGTGTAGGCCTCGTAGAGCCGCGCCGCGTTGATCGCATACTTGGGCTTCAATTGAGGGAGGGATCGGGCAATCATGTCCAAGAGTACTGGTCGCTGTGCCAGTTCTGCCAAGTTGTAGGTATGCTCGATCTCGTACCAGTACTGCCGCCACTTTTTGGGATAGCGCGCTTGCAGCATGGACTGGATGTCCTCTTGGTCAAAAGGCAGGAGGTGCACAATCTCAAAGTTAGGCCGGTCGGTCAAGTCAATCGCCACTTGCTCGGGCAGATCCCGGCTCTCTATGAGCATTTGCTGCCCCCGCTGCGAAAGCAGCCTTTCGGCCTCCTCGCTCGTTCGGAAGTAGGGTGTGCGACAGGTGAGGATCACTTTGCTGTTTGCTTCCACCGCCCGGGCCAACTCCTCGAAGTTGTTCACCGTGGTCTGATCGTCCACCTTCTGCGCCATCTCGTCGAAGCCATCAAACAAGAGAACCAGTTTTCCGGCGGCATTGAAGCGACGGAAAGCCTCGTACCCGGCCTGAATCGAGTAGCGGTTTACCAAGAAATCAGTGACCAGTTGTTCCAAGTTCATAGACTTGGCATAGTCGCGCAGCGTGATAAGGATGGGGATGCGATTCCGGTCTGGATCGGCCAGCCAGCGGCGACCGAGTCTTGCTGCGTATTGGCGACAGAAGGAGGTCTTGCCAGTGCCATAGTCACCGAGGATGGAGATGTGATTGCGGGCTGAGTCGTCCAGCCAGTCGTCCACATACTCGTCCATCGGTTTGTAGATGCTTCCATCTCCGCTCTTGCACCCCAGGTCCACGTAATAGCTCCTGAGCTCGCTCTGTTCGTAGTCGTCCACCAGGGCACGCACGTAGGGCTCAAAGTCGATCATCTCGCGGTAGAACTCGTTCAGCGTGAAAGCCCGCACCATACCGTCTGTCCTGGTGGCCTGCTCCCGAGCGGCGGGAGAGATGCGAGTATGGGTCACCAGCACGCCACCGCCCAAATCATGCGATTTCACCTCGGTGGTCAGAATGTCCACGTCGCTGCGCGCCACTGTGCCCTCTTTGCACACCACGATCACAGGGCGGGTGAACGTGCCTTTGCGGGTACAGATCAGGCGCACGCGGTCGGCAGAGGCTTGGCGCTCCTGACAAATGAAACCCATGGCCATAAGTAACCCTTCGACAGTGACGGAAAGTAAACCAGCGGGTGTTGGAACTTTCGCCGGCGGTGATGGGAAATAACGCTCACGCACATTCGGATATTCATCTAGAAGCCGGGCTAGATCGCCCCTGGACCAAGTCGTTGCTTGGTAATGGGGCACAGTGCTGGGAATGCTGACCAGTTGTTTGCGCGCTTGCTCGCTGGGGACGGTGCTGGTGACAAGGATGTAGCGATCGCAATTGTGGGTGCCCATGCGCGCGATAGGGCTGCCGAGGTCTTTTTCCCGCACCGACCTGCCGCTCTTGGCGTAGTGCTTGCACTCGATCAGGTACCGATGTGTCTCAGAGAAGCCCGCACGATTGGTCGTCGTTTGGCTCGCGATGATGTCTTTGCCCAAGTCGGGGCCGCG
>Ga0180437_10004773_pt1 | contig 19012 bp, 15 predicted proteins | sample SS_ome_4_FD_132410 | JGI IMG/M metagenome (GOLD analysis project Ga0180437, IMG submission 132410) | Hypersaline lake sediment archaeal communities from the Salton Sea, California, USA - SS_3_D_1 metaG | ecosystem: Environmental > Aquatic > Non-marine Saline and Alkaline > Hypersaline >... | reverse complement strand
GCGTAGGGATCGGGGCCAGGAATTCGCCGACATTCCGATCGTCAGCCGGTCGGACGGCACGGAGATACGGCTGGGCGAGATCGCCCGCATCATCGACGGCTTCGCCGACACGGACGAAGCCGCCTTCTATCACGGCAAACCTGCAATCGAGCTGAAGGTGTTCAGGATCGGGGATCAGACCCCGGTGGAGGTCGCCGAGGCGGTCAAGGCCCATGCCGCAGCGATCGATGAGAGGCTGCCGCCCGGCATCGGGGTGGCGGTCTGGCGGGACTGGTCCGAGATCTTCCGGGACCGCATGAGCCTGTTGCTCCGGAACGCCCGCCTCGGGCTGGTCCTCGTCCTCCTCCTCCTCGGCCTGTTTCTCGAGGTGCGGCTCGCCTTCTGGGTGACCATGGGGATTCCGATCTCCATCCTGGGTTCGCTGTTGCTCCTGCCCATGTTCGACGTTTCGATCAACATGATCTCCCTGTTCGGATTCATTGTGACGATCGGAATCGTGGTGGATGACGCCATTGTAGTCGGCGAGAACGTCTACGAACACCGGCAAAGAGGGGTACCATTCCTGGAAGCCGCGATCCGGGGAGCCCAATGGATCGCCTGGCCGGTCACTTTCTCGGTTCTGACGAACATGGTCGCGTTCCTGCCCATCTTCTTCGTTCCAGGGACCATGGGGAAGATCTTCAACTGCATTCCGGCTGTGGTGGTATGCGTCTTCTTCATTTCCCTCGTCGAGTCCCTGTTTGTCCTTCCCGCCCACCTGGGACATCAACGTCGCACCGGGGACCGCGGATTCTGGGCCCTCCTCCACCGAATTCAGAGCCCGGTCAGCCGGATGTTGGAGCTGGCCATTTCGCGCTACTACAAACCAGCGCTCATGTCGTGCCTGCGGAACCGTTACGTGACGGTGTCCGCCGGCCTGGCGATCCTCGTGCTCACGATCGGGTTCGACAAGGCAGGCCATATCGACTTCACCTTCTTCCCGAAGATCGACTCGGAACGGGTATCTGCGGGAATCACCATGCCCTACGGCTCGGCGGTGGAAGAGACGCGCGCCGTGCAAGGGCGCGTCGTGGAAGCGGCCGAAAAGGTGCTGGCGAGACACGGAGGGGAGGAGATCACGCGGGGCATCTTCACCCACATCGGAAGCGCCACCGCACGCAGGGGAGGGTCGAGTGGGACCCTGCTGGGTGGAGGCGGGCATCTGGCGAACGTGCAGGTCTACCTCGTACCGAGCGATCAACGGGCCCTGACGGCCTCCGCGTTTTCCCGGGAGTGGCGTGAGGAAGTGGGTGAAATACCCGGGACGGAATCGTTGACTTACACCTACAGCCTGATGGGCGGCTCCGGACCGTCCATCGACGTGGAGTTGAGTCACACGAACGTCCGCGTTCTCGAACAGGCAGCCACCGAGCTGGCAGACAATCTGCGATCCTTTCAGGGCGTGCGGGACATCGACGACGGGTTCTCGTTGGGCAAGCCCCAGCTCGACTTCAAGGTCAGGCCGGAGGCCCGGAGCCTGGGCATCACCGCATCCATGCTCGGCCGCCAAGTGAGGAGCGCCTTTTACGGGGCCGAGGCCTTGCGCCAGCAGCGGGGCCGCGAAGAGGTGAAGGTCATGGTCCGGCTCCCGGAAGCGGAACGGAAGAGCGAGTACAACGTGGAGGAGTTGCTGATCCTCGTTCCGGGCGCGGGCGAGATGCCGCTTCGAGAGGCGGCAACCGTGACACGAGGTCGTGCCTACACCGAGATCAACCGCGCCGACGGCCGACGCGTGCTCAACGTGACCGCGGATGTGGTTCCCGGGGTAGCGAACGCAACGAAGGTCTTGGAGGTTCTGGAACGGGGTTTCCTGCCGGAGTTGATGGCACGCCACCCCGGTCTGGCTTACTCCCTGGAGGGCGAACAGCGATGGCAACGGGAGAGTCTGGAGAGCCTTCGCACGGGTCTCACCCTCGCCTTGATCATCATATACGCCATGCTTGCCGTAGCGTTCAGGAGCTATGTCCAACCGATCGTCGTGATGTCTGCGATCCCCTTCGGCTTGGTGGGGGCCACCCTCGGGCACCTGATCATGGGGTACGATCTGAGCCTGATGAGCATGATGGGCATGGTGGCCTTGTCCGGTGTCGTGGTGAACGACTCGCTCGTATTGATCCATGCCACGAACGAGAACCGAGAAAAAGGCAACGATGCCCTGGAGAGCATCACGGCTGCCGGGGCACGACGGTTCCGGCCGATCCTGCTGACCTCCCTGACCACCTTCTGCGGCCTTTCGCCGATGATCTTTGAAACGAGCATCCAGGCCCAGTTCCTGATCCCCATGGCCATCTCCCTCGGCTACGGAGTCCTCTTCGTGACCATTATCGCCCTCTTGCTCGTTCCCTGTTTGTACATGATCGTTGAAGATGTCAAAGGGCTTTCCAGGAGGGGCCCTCGCGAAGACGTGTCGGTGGCATCGGAAGAGACGATTGTCTCCTGACGTTTCTTCTTCGACTCTTTCAACACTTTCCCCTTCACGATATCACTTCTCCATTCCACAACATCTTCAGAAAATCACGCCACGGAAAAATACGAATATCCCCATGCAGCCGGGCAGCGCCTTCGTTACACACAACAAATGCTTTTCGAGGACGGTACTCCTGGACAAACGTCTTGAGCGGACGAAGATCTGTGTTATCGACCCGGTTCGTCCCTTTTACCTCGATAGCCACCTCTCCATGACCCAAAATGAAATCCACTTCCAATCCTGACTTCGTCCGCCAAAAATTCACATCGTAGTTGAGTTCACTGTACACGCGATGGGCAAGTAGTTCCATCAGGATGAAATGTTCGATTGCCTTTCCGAACTGCTCCCCTTTCTCCTTTGGAATCCGGCGGTGGGTGATGGCCCCGGCAACGCCGACATCGAACAAATAGAACTTGCCGGCCCTCATGATCACATTCCGGTCCTTCCTCCTCTTGTAGGGTTCGATCATCGTGCCAAGCAGGGTGTCGATGAGGATCTGGTAATACTCCTTGACGGTCTTCGCATCCACACCGCAATCCCGGGCTATGTTTGCATAATTTGTCAAATCTCCGTGAGCGTAGCCCATGGCATCGAAGAACCGAGAGAAGGCCGGGATATTCCGGGTCAATCCCTCATCGAACACTTCCTCTTTGAGATAATCCTGAACATACGCCTGCAGAGACTTGCGGTATTCCGCCTGCATGTAGTGCAAGGGGATCATGCCCCGGTTGAGCGCTCTCATCAAATCAAGGTCAGCCACTTCTTCCGAGACAAGCGGATGCATCTCGTAACGCCAGGCGCGGCCTCCAAGCAGATTTGCCTTTCCACGTTTCAGCTTCCTTGCGCTGGAGCCGCACAGGATAAACCGTAGGCCCTTGTTTTCCATAAGCCAGTGAATTTCATCGAGCAACTGAGGCACTTTCTGCACCTCGTCGATAATGACCGGCTCCATCAGCTGCTTCGGGGATACAGCAAGGAGCTGCTCCCTCAGAAGAAAAGGGCGCTTGACGAACTCAAGAAGAATGTCGGTCTGAAGCAAATCATACCTCAGGCTTTCAGGGAAGGCCGATCCGAGGAAGGTGGTCTTGCCTGTTTTCCTCGGCCCCCACAAGAAGGCGGACTGCCCTTTCGGAAGCTTGATAGTCAGCAACCGGTTCAGCATTTGAATCATGGATATGCCTCCTGATTAGCTAAACTATTAAGGAGTATGCTCCATTATGGTTAGCCCGTCAAGACTTCCATTCCAGCAATGTAAACTTGATTTTAACACCAGGGATCCGTGGCTGTCCCCGATCTGATCCACGGCAATCAAAGGCGGGGCAGGATGTCCAGGGATGACGAAATACCAAGATAACATCAAGAGGAACAGGAAATCCCTCTTTCATTGCGGTAATAACATTGGAGGCACATGACTATTGCGAAGATATCGTGGTCGCAAATGTTAACGGAGAGAATGCGGAAAGACTCGCCCATGAATGCGGGCCTTCCGTATCCTGGGTTCAGGCTGATGTTTCCGATGAGGATTCATTGAAACGGGCCATGGCTGATGTGGATATTGTCATGAATACGGTGGGTCCTTATTACCGATATGGTGTGCGGGTCCTGAAGGCCTGCATCGAGAGCGGCTGCGATTACATCGATATAAATGACGACCTGGTGAGACGCTGTGATCTTGTAGGGCCAAACCCGCACAGGAGGGATTCGTGAGCAAGAAAGCAGATTCCTATCGATCCGCCGGGTGAAAGTAGGCTTTGTAGCGCATGGACTTCGAAATTGTAAAGGTGAACTCAGAATAGTTGCCGAACGTGTTCTTGTTGTTCTTGATCACGGAGCCTTTATAGTTCCATTCGTAGACGGGTGACGTGTCGAGCACTTTGGTGAGAGAAAACACTCTCGTGTTGTAAAAGTAGGTCTGATTGAGATAGGAAACCGTCACCGTCGGGTTCTTGAACGTTTGCGCGAAGAATGGATCGAGTTCCTGCCTGCTGTTCTCCGAAGTTTGGCGAAAATCCGCATAGATGACGTCTTTGATAGTGCATTTCTTTGACGTATCTGTCTCTTCGATTATCATCTTGGGGTGGTATTCTTTGCGGAAACCCCAGTACAAATCCCCGACAACTACGCCAAAGAAGTAATCAAGGTAGAGCACTGGCACGTACGAGCATAGGTGCTCCTCCTTCTTGCGCCTGTAAATGACTGGGAAATAGAACATGATCTCCTCATAGGAAGGATACGAGGGTGATTCATGATTGTCGGTCAGAGGTCGCACATTGTTACCCGTGGCTGACTGCAACATGAAGGGATGCATGCCCTCAACCTTCTTCACAGTCGGATATTGCTCAGTCATAACCTTGTCAGAGGGTATGGACATCCCTCGTGGCAAGAACTTCTCAACTTCTGCTCTGGGGTAATACCCTACCGCCATGTTAGCCGAGTAATTCCCAATGAGAACCGGGTCGTGCGGGTTTTGCTTCATGAACGATATGAGCTTTTGCATGTTTACCCCTCATCTGTGAAATCAGGGCATTACCAGATTATATCCATTGAATGATAGCTTTGTTTCTCAAGGGTATTCGTTGGTACTTATTCTTGGGATAGCCGATGCTCATGGAATCATATAGGTCACACCCCCCAGGGATCAGGCGTCCGACAGCTTCCCGCGCCGGGGGATGCATCATGGTAGCTGCAGTAAGAAACCCGTTCCAGACGGTTCTAATACCATACGGTATCGCTGACAGCTCAAGATAGACCAGACGAATCGCACTCTGCTCACGGGCAATGTAATAGTCTGTAAGGAAGCCTGGACCATAGAGGATGACGAGGTGCGGTGCTCCCCGGAATATGGAGTCTTCCCCCTTTTCCCATAAATCGACAAGAAGATCCGAATCGGTGCCATGGTAGTCCCACGGATAGGGAAGCTCTGGATTCGGTTCCTTATTATCCTTCATAAAGTCAATAACCGCTTGACCGAGACGCCTGATCTCCTCTTTGTCGCTAATAACAAGCCATTGGGGAAGTTGGCTGTTATGACCGGAAGGCCCGTATCTGGCCACATCGATTATCTCTTCTATTGTTTCACGCGGTATCTGTCTGTCCATGTAGGCCCTGTGCGTACGTCTGGCCATCAGGAGTTGGGCCATTTGTTCTTTGCTCACGTTGAGTTCCGGACGGATCTGCACGCAATCCTCCGGGATCTGCTCGCCGGGCGATGCCATGAAGCCGTGGGATGAACCATGAAGTGTCAGCGCGCCTACAGGGCAGACAGCCATGCAATGGCCGCAATTAATGCAACGTTGTTCGGCCGACCTCACCTCAATTTCCTTTGGGGTGGGAAGAGAACTCTCGGTCTTCATTTCCAGTAGACGGAAAGGGCATTCCTCCAGACAGTTTCCGCAATGCGTACATTTTTCAGCATCTACAGTTATCAAGCCCATGTTCTTCATTCCTCTTTCCTAGTTGATTGATCACATGACTACTTCAATAGTAGCAATGCCAAGTTAAGGAACAATATTAAATACTATATGCTATAGGCGCGAGGCGCAAATTATCTGCGATACTCGGTAAGGTTCGATCTTGTCAATGCGAAACCCACACTCTTTCATGATCCCTTCCCAGTCATACTTCAAGAAATCCTTGACATGTGGAGGCGATGTCAACAAGAGATAGACCCGAAAGAAGAGCCGTTTTATTGCAGTATCTTGAAGTTGATAATCCACAAGATACAGCTTGCCACCCTTTTTCAAGACCCGGTTCATCTCCTTCAAAATGCCTTTCATTACGGGACAGTCCATTTCGTGAAGACCGAAGGAACTCGTTGCAATATCGAACGATGCATCTTCGAAATCCATATTCAGCGCATCCATTCGAAGGGTCGTCACATTTGAAAGCCCTTGCTTCCTGATCTTCCGATTGGCGACCTGCAGCATGTCCTCGGATAGATCAACTCCGGTAATCCTGTTCTTTCTGTTGTTCTTTGCAACCAGCAGCGTGCTGTTTCCCGTACCGAAGCAAACATCCAGAATGCGCAGGTCATCGTTGGGTATTTGACGCGCCAGGCCGTGACGCGGATTCGTTTCCGTGTTCGAGAAGAACACTTCCACAAGGTCGTAAAAATACGACAGAACCTTATACTTCAATTTGATTCTCTTGTGGTACGTTTGTGTTTGCATGATTGCCTCCCTTGCCAGCAGCTCCATAGATGGACTGGTTTTAGTCCGCTGTCCAGCTCATGTCACAGACGTCGTCTCCCGCAGAGAGCGTGTGAGGGCAATCGTACCTTCCTCCTCTCACCATGAACTCTGCGAGAGGAAAGTCCAGAGTGCACCACGAATTCCGGAAAAACTCCAGCGCTTCCTCACCCTGTGTCTTGAAGTATTCGAAAATCGGAATAGGCACTCATTCACCTGAGGAAAACGACCGATCAACACGATACCACCCGGCACTAATGATCCTCAACGAACCGTTATCCGGTTTTCTGCCGGGCCATCCGGGATTGTTGAGGTATTCGCCCAGTGCTGTCGCCGCATCACGCACCTCCTCGGTTTCGAATTCATAGATGGTGATATACTGTGGCGGGGCTGTCTTCATGAATGGTTTTTCCAGCCTGTGTACCGTTGCTTTCATAATACCCGGTGTGTGTGATACATCTTCGATATGGTTCCCGAGATACCAATCCTCGAAGGCCCTCCGGGAAGCCTCGTCTTTCGGTTCCACCAATCCGATCAGTTTAACCATTGCATTAGGAGCCTCCGTTGATATTCATATTCGTCACCGCGCGGATTGAATAAAATTGCCTAGCTTTCTTCCAGCAGAACCTTCATCATCTGTCTGATATCATTTTTGGCCTTTGATTCACCTCCCACGGCTCTGCCCTCGAAACCGGCTTCGTTGATCTCGTCATCGAAGCCGATGGTGCCAAGAACGGCAATGTTCTTCTTCTTCAGAGCGTCAATCATCTTTTGTTCGCTTTGCTCCGAGCCGACCTTATTAAGCATGGTTCGTACGCGGCTGATCCCCATGCCTCCGGCCATGTAGTATATTCTCTCAGCCAGAGCGATGGATTGAAACGATGGTTCTACGATGACCAGGACCGTGTCAACGCTCCTCTCAACACCCCGGCCGAAGCTCTCCACGCCGGCCTCTGTATCGATCACCACGATTTCATTTTCCTTGGTGTCTAGTCTTTCGACAAGGTCTCTCGTTATGTCTGCCATCGTACAAGCACAACCTTGAAAGGGGTCTTCAATCTTGCCAACCATGAGAAACTTGAATTTGTCTTCTTCAACAACATATTCAGGAGGAACATCCTCGAAAGCAATCCGGTCTTTCCTTAGCCATGCTGCATCAGGCCCGCTTTGTCCTTCGGGAACCTGGCGCAATAGACCCATCAGCGGCTCCGGTTCCCTGTCAAATCCACAGAGGCGGGACAGGCCTGGATTGGATTCGTCCGTGTCCATCACCGCGATGGAAAACCCCTCTTCTAGAAGTACATTTGCCAGGAGAACAACAATCGTGCTCTTGCCAGCACCACCCTTGCCACATACGGCTATCTTCTTCGTCACCCCGTTCTCTTTCTGCTTTGATCGTAAGTGTTCTCTGACAATCTTGGAGGCTTCGATCATTTGCTCCTTTGTTGTGGCCAGGCACATTCCACAATCAATGCAGCCCTCGCAGTCGTAATAAGGGACCCCAAAGGGACAGTGGAACAGACCCATTGCGTTTACGTCCTCTGTTGACGATTATCGCATCGCAGTGGCATTGAGGCTGGGAATGTGCTCAGGGGGACGCACGAGCTTTAGTGTCAACGCCTTTGATTCACAGGTGAGAACGCACACGCCACAGCCAAAGCATTTGTCGGCATCAATCGTTGCCTTCCGTTTCTTTGAGCCGGCGACCTTTTCCATCTCGATGGCATTGAAATGGCAGCGCTCTAGGCATGTTTGACATCCTTGACAGGCTTCCTGATTCACCTCGGCTGCAAAGCGGCTCTTGGCATACCCTACAGTGAGGTTTCCGATTTTCTTGAGAGGCTCCAGACCCGTGCAACAACAGCTACAGCAATAGCAAATGTAGTCCATTCTATCCATCAAGGCGATATTGCCGACGATGGGCACCAACCCCTCCTCTTCGGAGGCGAGACAGAGGGCCAGCATTTCTTCAACAGATATCTCCCGGCCGCTGCCTCTCGATAACGCATAGTCTGCCCGCCTGTTGAATTGCATGCAGTTGTTAAGGGGGCTTTCGCATTCCCGAAGCATCACTCTGCATGCACAATTTCTGACGGCACGGCTTTTCGCATCCTGGACGATGAATCTTATATCTTCCCAGGGCAGAAGCTGGACATCCGGAGGAACGGCCCCCTGGGCGGGGATCACACGCAGGGTCGGTATCTCCAGGCCGCTCAAAGCGTCGGCGATCTCCTTCCACCAGTAGCTGCGGTAAACCTCCTTCCACAGGGCGGGCAGTTCAGGTGGAATAAGCTCCGGTGCACTGGAAAGCATCGCTTCGTGCAGGAAGGCCAGGTTGTTCGGAAAACGTGCCCCCCTCCGGGAAGGAACGACCAGGCCTCTTCTCATGAGTTCGTCGATCTTCTTTTCAACGGTCTCTTCATCCAGATTCAATTTCGCGGCCAAGGTTTCATTGGCCGCCGGCAACTCGAGGAGCAGAGCCGCCTCTTCCGGAGTCATGGATTTGGCCAGAATATCGAGCAACACTTCTGAGTCGGCATGACCTGATTTCTTGGCCAGCGCGATGTAGACCTCTTGCGCGGTCACAGACAGCCTCCTTCCGGGGTTGTCTTCGTGGTGTGAAAAGAAAGATGTCTAATAGAAAGAACTCTTGTTATAGAATGAGTAAGATAATCAAAACAAACCTCCTGTGTCAAGGGGAAAGCTGGCTGCAGACAGTGCCCTGAGGCTTTTCGAAATGCTTACGTGATGGACAAACCGCAATAAGATATGATATCGATACTCGTGATTTCCTGGAGCAGATGAACTCCGACAACAGGGAGGCACACCACGATGCGAGTCAGACTCCTAATGTTCTTTCTCCTCACAACCTGTCTCGTCCTTTTCATGACCTCTCACGGTCTTTGTGATGTTTCCCCCGGCGATGTGCTCGACAAGACAAACTGGGAGAAGGCCGAGGGCCTCCTGCCTGATGAGATCATCGGTTGGATCAAGAAGGGTGACTTCGTCATCGAAATCGGTGAGCTAAGCTACAAACCTCGCGACTATCAACCTCCCTATGCCCTCGAAGCCTTGAGTGCAAACTCGGGGAAGTATGTGCTGGACGACGACGACTGGATCGTGGAGAAGGAAACGGGCAACCGGGGGAAGCCCATTATTGGTCGCCCCTTTCCGGAAATCGGTCTCAATGACCCGAAGGCCAGCGAGAAGATTGTGTACAACATGTTCTATACGCAACACATCGTAGGGAATCTTATCGCTCCTTTCCGCACAGATTTCTTGACAAGATCTGGTTATGCACGATCGACGCATGGCGAAGTGCGAGTCATGGTGATGGATGGGAACCCGAAAGCCGTGGCAAGACCGAATCCGGACCGTATGGAGAAGTACACCCTTTTCGTCGCGAGGAGTCCTTATGATATTGCCGGCTCGGCGATCATGACCTGGCGTTATTTCGATCCGCAGAAGCAGGACAACACGTTTGCCTTTCTACCGGCCATTCGAAGAGTGCGGCGGATGAGTTCCGGAAACCGTTCGGACGCAATGTTCGGATCCGATGGCGCGGTGGATGACACCGGCGGTTATGACGGGAAGGTGACCGCCATGGATTGGAGGTTCTTAAGAAAGCAAGAGGCCCTCGTGCCTTTTCCCTCTGCAACCCCGGGACGCTTCCTAGAAGGCGAGGAAGGGAGATGGCAGTCATCGGAAGACATAGAAGTCATGGTCTACGGGTATGAGAAAGAGGGATGGCAGGGGGCCCAGTGGGCGCCCGTGAATTGGCTTTGGGTGAAGCTGCCCGTCTGTGTCCTCGAAATAAAGTCAAAGGACCCGTACTACAACTATGGGGTTCAGCACCTTTGGGTGAATGCGGAAACCTGGGGCACGGTCTACAAGACGATTCACGACAAGGCCGGCAAATACTGGAAAACGTTCATGGCCCAGCCCAGGTACTTCGAGAGTGAAGACAAAGGATTTCACCTCACCAACATAGGGGATCAACTAATCATTGACGAACGTTCGAATCACGCGACAGTCTTCAGGGGTCCAATGCCGACGGACATCTGGCAATTCGACGCCGAGATGGACGAGGATGACTTCTCCCTGGCAGGATTTCAGAAATTCTGCAAGTAGCGGTGGAGGTTACTTCTTCCCCTATTAAGCTTACCCTCTCTATTCCTACCCTAACAACTACGGTCTCATTTCATGTCCCATTTCAGGAAGGCGTGGGGTGCAAATTCGATTGGGTCCACTTCGGCTACAACCGCACCGCTCTTCATGGAGTTGTCGCCCACCGTGTAGACCGCGCCCAGGATCCTGACGATTTCAACTTCGGCCCATGGATCATAATCCGACCGATGGAGAAGGACCTCCGCCTCCCCGATTTGGAACTCCTTCGGTCGCATGGTGGTTACCTGTTTCACCAGGCGTGGGTTGTAGTCAAAGCCCATGCCTTCCGGTGCAGGGAAATGCTTGAAATTGTAGGAAACCCCATCGGTTGAGCCATCCTCGTTCATGCTCGTGTTCATGAGCATTCCCGCCGCATCCTCCGCGTTGAATTTCCCGGTCATTTTCGCCCGAATTTCCATGAATCGTATGCCCCGTCGTTCCGTCCAACCCTCCAGGGTATCCCCTTTGCGATTGAGCTGGACGTCGGCTATCTTCTTCGGAAACCCGAAGATCTCCCGCCCACCGGCCATGGCAATGTCATTGGTCACCGGCATGGCCAGACAGTAACTGCCCTCTTCCCCTTCATATTCCGCTCTCAGGAAGAGAGCGCTCTCCTGATAGGTCACGTCGAAGTTCGTGCGGGGGTAGTTGGCAACAAAGGCTGTGACAAGCGGCTGAGCGGCCGGCTTCAGCGGGGCCGGCAACAAGCGGCGTACGATGTCCGGCTTCGTTTCCCAGAAGACGACGAGCATCTCAGCATCGTAGAAATCGGCGGTTTCACCACTGCGAGCCACAATCGCTTCGAGTGATTTCACAAAACCCATGACAGTCCTCCTTTCGGTAATTAGATTACTGGTCGGCTATAAGAAAAGTATTTCGAGCTGTTATGCGAGTCGATTCCTCCTTGCCTTGTCACCGGCTCTTGGCCAGCTTCTGGAGGTTTTCCTCGTGGGTGGCCCTGCTGATCCGGAAGGCGGTCACGAGAAAGGCGGAAATGAGATAAAGAACAGACAGAACAGGCGCAAACACGATGGCCAGGTTTTTCAAGACCTCGGGGTCCACGGCTCCGGGCTGGGCGTCTTGTGGGAAGCCGATGACGCTCAGGATGACCGTGGAGAGCATCACGCCGATACCCGCGACCGCCTTACCGACAAGGCTCAAACCGGCAAAGAACACCCCCTCTGAACGGCGCCCCGTGGAGAGCTCACTCTCCTCCACCACGTCCGCTACCATAGCAGATGTCAGAATACTCGCCGAGATGATAAGCGCCACTTCGATGGTTTGAAACATCATCAGGGCGAGCAGCAGCGAGGGGCTCCCGTTCGGCGGCAACACATCCAGCAACCGCAGAACAATCGGCACCGGGCCGAAGAGGATGGCGGAGAAGATGACCGTGACGGCCGCCGGTTTCTTGCCCATTCGTGCCGACAGCCGTGGGGCAAATACGAGGGCGAGTACAGCGGACAGGAAGCCCGTCATGACCACGAAGAAGATCTGGATAGAGGTCAGTTCCCAGAAATAGGTCACGAAATATATGTTCAGCCCTGCACTCAACCCTGCCGCCATGGCCGAAAAGATCCCACTCATGAACAGGACCAGGAAGGAACGGTTCGACAAGGTCTCCCGCATCTCGCGAAGGGCCGGCATGACGCCGAAGGGCCTCTTGGGGGGCGGTTGCTTGAGGTGCGGGATGTTTCGGTGTGTACCCAATGAGGAGACAAGAATGGAAAAGACGATCACGCAGGCGGCCACCAGGCCCAGCGTGCGGTATCCGTCCGGGTTGAGCACGCCTACCGGATATTCGCTGGTGGGCCGCAGCAAAAGGCCGTAGGCGAGAAGAGCCATGGATAGGCCACCCCACCAACCGAAAAGATACCGGATACTCATCATCGACGTCCGGTCGTCGTAGTCTTCCGTGAGCTCGGAGATGAGGGAGGTGTTCGGTATCTCAAAAAAGGTGACAAAGGTTCGGACCAGGATGGCAAGGACAATGAGATGGAGGAAGAGCCGGTCAGGGGAAAGCCCGGCAGGGGGGTTCCAGAGATAGTAGTAGGAAATCCCTATGGGCAGGATAGACAGGTACATAAACGGATGCCTGCGGCCCCATCGGGAATGGAACCTGTCCGACACGCTGCCCACCACAGGATCGGAGATCGCATCGAACATGAGTGCCACCATGATGGCGAGGCCGACAGACTTTTCCGGAAGCCCCAGGACCTGGTTGTAGTACATGAGCAGGAAGAAGGCGAAACCGTTCTGCTTCACCCCAAAGGCTACAGCACCGAAGCCATAGAAGAACTTGGTCGAAGGGGGTGTCTTTTGAGGACCATCAGATATCAATGGTTGTTTCCTGCAACAACAGGCTTACGCCGCTTATTGATTTTATACTGTTCAGGGCATTCACGAGGTCGGCCTTGTTCTTTCCCTTCTTCAGTTTGACGTGGTAGGCATAATCGAGTCGTTTTCCTTGGGCCATGTCCCGAAGCGTTATCAAGGCAAAGAGCTTACAGTGGTCTTTGAGTACATGGTCAAGCATCGCCTTTCCTTCCGGATCCTCTTCGCTGTTGAACCGAAGCATCCCGTCAAAATAGCTTTCCTGACCAAAAGGTGAGTAGTGCAGCACAAAGGCGATGACGCAAAAACCGAGGGTTCCCACCACGGCAATGTCGTATCCGTTGACCCCGCAAGCGATTCCTGCGGCAAGACAGGCAAACATGAAGATAATGTCCCGCGGCTCCTTCAGGCTGGTTCGGAACCGAATGATGGCCAGGGCGCCCAGCATGCCGAGTCCGCTTGCCAGACTGTCGCCGATGGCCTGCATCACGGTTGAAGCCACAATGGCACTGAGCACCAGTGCCTGAAGGTAGCTCCTCGAGTAAGACAGACCGCGGAAGGTTTTTTCATAGGTAAAGGCGATCAGGGTTGAAAGCAAGAAAGCAAGGACAACCGTATAGATGATGGTGATCAGGGTCGGGTTCACCGCGGTGGTCTGTAATTCGAATATGTCTAGCATAGGACTTTCCCCCTCTCCCCGGGCTATTGCCGGACAAGAATACTGTCGGCTTCCATGGGCAGGTAATATGCGCCATCGAACTCGATCAACTGAGATTCATAGGAACCCGCTGGCCAAGACACGGTGACCGGAGCTTCTTCGCCCACAATCAAAGTCGCATTCCCGCTGCCGTCTTCATTGACAATGACCGTCACTTCAATAGGGTTGATGATGTCATTTTCAATGAACCCTCCTCCAATGATAATACGGAGCATGCCGGTTCCGATGAATCTCATGAATTCGCCTTCATCAGGTTTTACCTGCTTTGCGCCAACCAGATAGAGGTTTTCGCCATTGTCGGTCGTAAAGGGGTTCGCGTAAGTTTCAACGACTCGAATATTGTACAATAGGTAGTTCGCAGAGGTGTCTATGACCAGATCAGGTTTTTCATACCGCCATGTTCCCTGTAAATGGTAATAATCCAACCTGGGATCCTCCGTGGCGAGCATGACTCTCGCGCAGGAGCCCCCTTCGTTGAAGGTGTAGGTCCCGAGCATTGGATCCGCTGACGCGTAAGTTCCGCCCACCAGTGCCTCACCTTGAATGATCTCAGGCCCATCCGCACCTCCAGTGCTCGCTCTGCCGAGGGCCTCTTCGCTGAAGTCGCTCTCGCCACCCGCTTCGCTGTATGCCTTTACTCTGTAGTAGTAGGGGACGTCCGCATCTACCGCCAGATCATAGAAGGCCGTGCCATAGAGATCACCCCCCACTTGGTTGTAGGGTCCCTCCGTGGTAGCTGAGCGATAGACACGGTAAAAATAGGCGTTGTCCGAAGCATCCCAGAGAATCAAGATCGCGTCATTTAGAAGCCCGTCCGAGGCCATGACACCGGACGGGGCCAGAACCTCTGTGCCAGTTGTAGAGCCGGCCGCAGGGTCACTGAAATCGCTTTCAAGACCGTCATCCATGTAGGCCTTCACCTTGTAGTAATAGAGAGTGCCTCGCTCCACCGCACCGTCTACGAAGCTATCTTCCGTGATGTGTTCGCCCACTTGTTCATAGGTTCCGTCTTCGCTGGCCGATCGGAACACACTGAAGGTATCACCATAGACTTCCGAATCCCATGTGACAGTAATGTAAAAGGGAGAGACGTTGTCGCTGGCAGAGACACCAAAAGGCGGATCCAGGCTCGTGGCCCGGGTTTCGAAGTCCGCTTCATTGAGTCCCAGTTCGGCAATCACCGCCTTTGTGCGGGTATAGAAATAGTCCCGTACGCTTCCCTCGTTTTTCATCTCTTCGTTTTCGTTGACATCATTATCCAGGTGACCCGCATAAAGAACCGCCATCCTCTTGTATGTCTTTTCGTACTCACTGTAGACAAAGAGTTCGTTCTCCGGGGTGATCAGGTCAATGATGTTCTGTTCATAGACCTCGCGATATTCGGGAATTTCAAGGATCTTTTCCACCAGAGGCGATTCCCACCTATGCAATATTTGAAGGAACCACACAGGGTACCCGGTCGATGCAGAAACAAACTGATTGACGATGTTTTTCCATTCATAGATTCCTACGGAATCGGTTTCGATCAGAGGAATGGCCTGGCCAAGAACCATGTCATAGTCAACCGGAATAAACTCAATTTTTCCCCGATTATTGAAGTAGAGATAATAGTTATTCCCCATGGGCCAATAGTCGTCCCATTTGCCCAATATCACATTGACAGCTTGGACCATCAGGAACCGGCCCACCACAAAATTCTTGTCCAGATAGGATTTCAGGTCGCTTCCGCTCAGGGAATTCAATTTGTTGATGAAATTGATCAACACCGTATTGTTTGCCTCATCTTCATTGGTTTTGAGATCATAGGTGGGTCGATAGTTGGTTTTCCAGTCCTTTGACCCGATTGCACGGGGTTCAGGAAACATGAGAACAGGCACGTCTTCGATGGGCTCCAGTGTCGCAGGCCCGGAATCCCCAAAGAGGCATTTGTACAGGTTTCCGTCATTCCCATCCCGACCGAATCGTTTGGTCAAGAAGGATTTGTCCACCGGCTCAATCATGGTATAGATGCCGAAATAATGCCGAAGCCCTTCAATGGTGATAAAGAACTTTGCCGAACCGGTTCTGGGCGCATGCACGCCGGCGCGGTCTAGCAGATCAAAGCTATACCTCTCCCGAACCTGGGATTTGTCCCACCAAGGGGGATCAAAAGCATTCATCCGAAAATCGAGTTTTCGCAACTGGCAAAATCGTCTGTCATCCCTTCTTTGGTATGCAGTGCTTCCCTCCACAAGATCAAAAGATTCATTGAATTTCACCTTGAAATGCGCCCGATGTAAGGCCCCGTGCTCTCCGGTTTCATCATCGATTTCTTGGGGAATCGTGCGAGAGGCATTGCCTTTTGTTCGAAAGCCGACCTCCTCGACGGTTCGATCCCCTGCCGGACCACGATATACAAATGTCGCCTTCCGGTATTTTCCGGTTCGTCCCAGTCCCATAGGATCGTTTTCCGCATAGTCCTTCATGTCCTGAATATGCCCGTCCCACTCCTCCTGAGAGATGACGATCTCGACCTCATGAAGGGTATCTTCCGAAAAGAGTGCTTCATAGCTGGTATAGTCGGGAGAGCCACTTGAACCACCGCCATCGCCATTCTCCTCGGGAGGCAGATCACAGGCGCTGAGTGCATACAACGGCAATAGAATCAGACCCAAGAACAGATGTTTCTTCATGCTGCAACTCCTTGTGATGAAATTCTATTGTCCGATAGAGAAGGCATGTTGTCTGCCGAATGAACCGCGTTTGTGATGTTGAAATAATTCACGAGCTGCGGTCACATATTTCGAAAATCTTCTTCGCATAAGATCGAACCCGCGGATCAGGTCGATCATCCATAACGGGACCTGCGAAGAATGGCATTTCAGCTCCAATATGACGCTGCAGTCCGGATCAAACACTGCGGCATGATCACATGGAACCAGAGCGTCCTGCTCCGCGTAGGGCTGACAGCCGGTTGGCGGGCAGTATTTCAAGTCGGTATCAAAGGTCACCCTGGCATAGTCATCGACCTCGGATACGTAGGCCCTCCGTTTATACTGCAGGAGAACCTTCGGCTCGGCTTGGTAGGTCTCAGCCAAACGCAGAAACAGATCGAAGTGGCTTCTTGGGGTTGCGATATCCCCATCAATAGGTGCCTCATCACCGGAATTTTCCAAAACAAGGTGCCAGGTGCGAATCTTAACCTCGGCCCGGTATTTTCGAATGAGGCGAACTTTCTTCTGCTTGATCTCCAAGAAAAAGGGCAACTCGCCCATGTCGCCATAGGACCGAACCCGCATGTTCACTCGATTCGCGGAACCATCCAGCCGCCTGCGGAGAAAAAGGTAATTGGGCGAGTCAAAATAGAGGCTGTTCACTGTATAAGCCCCTTCTTCGGCATCCCGGGAATACTTGTCCGGCGAACAATAGATGGAAACATATTCAGATATGGGATCAACCATGGTTTCGGGGATGTGGAACTTGAGCTCCAGACGCTCGAGCAAACCCAATGATTCCATCGATGGGGGGGGTCTCATAGGTCCAGCGGCTCCAGGGTTTTTGACAAGTGATTCTTCAAAGGTCTCTCAGACAGTTTGCCCGACACATCCAAGAGGTTGATGTATTTCCTGAGAATCCGGCGCGTCATCTTTACACTGGCCTCTTCGGTCTTGAGCATGCTCTTCTTCATCTTGAGAAGCTTGAGCGGGTCTGTCCCTTCGATTCCTTGAAAGATCTCGAGGGACGATTCCGCGTTGCTAACCGCCTTTCTTCCCAGCAGGATGTCGTATTGCTTGATGGACCGTTCCAGATCCCTCAGAAAGAAAACGATATCCCCTGCAATTTCCCTCTTGAGGTTCTCATAGTCGCTTTTCTCTCTGAGGCTTGCTAATTTCCTTCGGTCTATGTTGAGGCGGTTCGGGTTGACAACAGGGATGATGAGACCGAACTTGAAGAGGAAGGCCTCTTCAAAATCACGCCGCTCGTCCATTTCATAGTCAAATTGCAGAAAACTCAGGTAACGCCTGTTTTGAGCCTTTTCCAGGCTGTAGCGGCATTGGGCAAGTTCGGTGCTCAAATGGGCCCTTCGGATATGAACGTTTTCCGCCTCCGGCGGATGACGGAAACCCTCCATCGCCCGCTTGATCGCATCAATATCGATCAGACTGTCCAGGTCCAGAGAAACAGGACCATCTGCATCCATGGCGGTCTTGATTTCATCTTCCAGGTCGCCAAGGGAATTTTCGAGATCGACAATATCGAGCTGTAATTCAATGATATCGTCTTCGGCCGCAATGAGAGCTGTGGGATCAAAATCAAGATCGTCGACGCTTTTCCGCTTGATATCCAGGCGATCTTCGGCAATCTCCATCAATTTTCGGTTCAGTTCGAGAAGGTCTCGGACCCTGACATAGTCAATCAGGGCCATGTATCGGCGCTTCAGGGCCTTGTGCAAGAGCAGGTCGAACTGCGCCTCATTGTATTCCAGACTGGCGTTGTAGACCCTCTTGCCGCTTCGCGTCTCGCCCCAGCCGTTCGGAGAGATTCGTACGCCCCACCTCTGTTGGCTTTCTTTGAACTGATCGATTCTGCCCCGGAATTCAACTTCCCGGATGAGCGGGGTATTGGCCGAAGACCCCTTTAAGAAATCTACCTTTTCGTTCTGAAAATGCAGTGTCGGATCATGAATTGCGCTTGAAAGGAATTCGCTCACGGAAACTCCTTCTGCCCACGAAACGGAACTCGCAGAAAGGATCAAGAAGAAAAGAACCGCCATCTTTTTCATAAGAGTCCCCTCTTCTTTGTCGAACGGTTAGTCGTTTCGTTCAGGGGGCCTTGCCGTCATTTGTCTCGCCTTGGCTCCACCTTCCTTTTATTGATAGGGCCTTTAGAATCCCGGAACCGGCAGGACGGTTCTGCGATTTCACGGGAGTAATCACGAGCTTCTCGCCCAAGAGAAAACGGTTTTCCGGCGGAATCAGGATTTGAATTTCCCGGCCCCACATCTGAATATCCGGCCGCTTCCGAAGTCGCACCGGGTATTCCACAATTCTGGCACCGACTCCGACCACCTCGCCGATGGTGGCTGCGCTCGTATTTGCCATGGATACGACCCGCACCTTG
>Ga0180437_10004771_pt1 | contig 19013 bp, 24 predicted proteins | sample SS_ome_4_FD_132410 | JGI IMG/M metagenome (GOLD analysis project Ga0180437, IMG submission 132410) | Hypersaline lake sediment archaeal communities from the Salton Sea, California, USA - SS_3_D_1 metaG | ecosystem: Environmental > Aquatic > Non-marine Saline and Alkaline > Hypersaline >... | reverse complement strand
TTTATACAAAGATAGATTCTTTAATTGGTTAAGAAGGGAATGGAACACAGGGGAAAAACAGCCTTTAGGTTATCCGAATTATCCCCGGGATTATGGGGATGATTTTTTTCATATGTATAATGCTGAATACAAACAGGAAGTGAAAAGCCGGAAAACAGGAAAAACAATAGGCTATTTTTGGGTTCAGATTCCTAATAAACCTAACCATAATATTGATACAAGGGTTTATTCAATGGCTGCGCTTGATTTGATTGTTTATTCAGTTTGCGCTGAAGTTTATGATTATGAAGGAATTAACTATTCTTTGTTCTGGCAATATTGCAAAGAAGAAAAGCCCTATTATTCAGAATAATGATTATAGCTTTAAAAGATCAGGATAAAACAGATTATCCGAATTTAGCCTTGATGAAAATTTCAGCCTTTCATAGGGCTTCAGGGGATAAAGTTGTTTTTTATGATGATATTTTTTCAAATCAATATGATTTAGTTTATACTTCAAAAGTTTTTACATTTACAAAAGAAGAAAAGCTTCATGGAAATGTTGAAAAAGGCGGATCAGGCTTTGATATTAATTCAAGGCTTCCTGATGAAATAGATTCTTTTTGCCCGGATTATTCTTTATATAATTTGAATTATTCAATAGGTTTTTTAACCCGGGGATGCTTTAGGAATTGTAAGCATTGTATAGTTCCTGAAAAAGAAGGTTCATTAATTCCATATGCTGATATTCAAGATTTTTTAAAGCATGATAAAGCTGTTTTAATGGATAATAATGTTTTAGGATCTGATTATGGAATAAGCCAAATTGAAAAGATAATAAGTTTGAAATTAAAAGTTGATTTTAATCAGGGTTTAGATGCAAGATTAATTGATGATTCAATAGCAAAATTATTATCTAAAGTTCATTGGTATGATCCTATAAAAGATCATGAACATCCTTTAAGGCTTGCTTGTGATTCATCTGATTCGATAAAGCATATTGAAAAGGCTGTAAGGCTTTTAAGATGGCGGAATGTAAAGCCTACAAGATATTTCGTTTATTGTTTGATTGAAGATTTTGATGAAGCTTTAGAAAGAATAAAATATTTAAAAGGTTTGTATCTTGACATTTTTGCGCAGCCATTTATTGATAAAGATGGAAATATGCCTGATAAAAAACTTCAAAAATTAGCACGATGGGTTAATTTTAGATCAGCTTTTAAGGGTGTATGGTGGGAAGATTATAAATATAAATAAAAAAAAGCCCCATGCTTTAGAAGCATAGGGCTTTCTGTTTAATCCGGGCTTAATTTATTTCATTCCCATGTTTAAATATTTGTAGGCAATTCCTTTTCCTCTGCGGAACTTTGAAGCTTGTCTTGATGTATGCTTTAATCCCCTGTAAGAAGTTCCTACCATTTCTTTAGCATGATCAGGAATTTTATCTTCAGGAACAAGTGAACAAGCCCTTACAAACATTTCATCAGTTTTTGAAAATTCAAGATTTGTTTTCATGTTTCCCCCTTTCTTTAATTTCCCATTTCCCGTATTCAGAATTTAAATTATCGTAAGTTTCAAAATGTTCATCTATTAAAAAGTTAATTACTTTATCCCGCTGCTTTTGAAGATCAGAACACTTTTCATTGATAATTTTAATTGTACTAAACAAACCTTCAATGGTTACTTTATCAAGCTTTTTCATGTTTTTTTTCCTTTCACGGTTTTAGAAATGAATCTTCTTAATTTTTCTGCTGCTGAAATGCCTTCCCTTTTTGATATTATCTGAAATTCAATCCATTCTTTCCTGATCAATCCTTTCAGGTAATAATCCATCTTTTTTTTCTTCATAGGCTTTTCCTTCCGGGGAAGCCCGAAGGCTTCCCCATGGTTAAAGGTTTATTGATGATCAGGATCTTCATCAGGAACAGGAACAAGGGTAATTCCCCGGGAAACATCTTTCTGAAGTCTATGGTATGCTTCAGGCGCAGATTCAGCTAATTCCTTTTTCTTCTTTTTGTCTTTAACATTACAAATATCAGCAGCCCATTCAGCCCATGTATCATATTCCGATTGTTTTACTATCCTTTCTATCCGGGTAGGCCGGAAGGCGCAAAAGATCCCGGGAATTTCTTCTGTTTTGAAAAGCCCGGGTTCAGCTTCTTTTGAATCAAGATCCTGAACAGTTTTTGTAATTGCTTTTTTATGAGCAAAGAAGATCCATGTTTCCCCGATTTTGAATCCCCGGGGAACAGCTTTTATCCTTCTTGAAACGCCCATTTCAGCAGCTTCAGCCTGAAAAGCTTGCGGGGAATAAAACTTATCCCCTATCCATATCAAGCCCGCTGTTTCACCTTCCGGGAAATGTTCGGAAGGATAGCATACAGGGCAGCCCTTTGAACAGGAACAGGAATTCAAGCCCAAAAGGTTTTTGATTTTGCTTTCCGGCTTATGATTCCCCTGAAACAAAGTTTCCGGCTGAATCCATGTAAAACCCCTTGAAAATTTAATTCCTTCCCCGCAGCAAGGGCAAACTTCTAAAGGAAGGGGAAGCCTATCACAAGGGGCGGAAAGTTTCCCCCCTACAAGATACAAGCCCCCGATTTTGCGGAATCCGCAGCCACGTTTTGATTCTACTGCCATAGTTTCATATTCCTTTCTTTGTTTTGTATGGTTTATATGGAGTTCCATCAACTTTTAATATTATAAAATTAAGATTTTTATATGTTTCCTTAAAAATTTCATATTTGTTTTTATTTTTATTATATGCCTGTCTTGATCCTGCAACTTCAATAAAAGTATCTGTTTTTATATCGTAAAAATCAGGTGTATATCTTTTTCCATCTTTAAGCCTGAAGGTAGCGGGAAGATAAATCCATTCATTATGATTAAAATAATTTTTGATAAATTCTATTTCATTTTTGTGAAATATTTCTTTGTCGTTTAATTTATTTATTTTTCTTTTTTTATTATAAAGCTTCCAATAACAAAGCTTACAAAGATTTCTTTTTTTTATATAAATTTCGTTTTTTTTACATGAAACACATTTTTTTTTATTCATAATTTCCCCCTTGAAATTAATATATTGTTTTGTTTATTATTTTGCAAGCTATTTTTACAAAAAAATACAAAAAAATACAAAAAAACTATATATGGTGGTTTAATAAATTAATAATTGAATATGTTGACATTTAAGATCAAAAATGATTAGCTTTTTTCAGGGGATTTATCGGATTCCCAAATTCATATTCTTTTCCTGTATTTAGGGGGCTTTACAGAAATGTTTAGCCCCCTTCTTTTTTGAAAATATCTTTTCAGAATGAAAAATTCCTTGACTTTGCAATATAATTTCGTTTTCATTGTGAAAAGAAGTTAATTTCAACCTGAAAAGCTTTTCAAATTGAAATGGATACTGAATTTCTTCAATCCCGGATAACCAGAACAAAGGAATTAATAGTTTTATATGAAGATGCTATTGAATTTCTGATAACAAATCCTACAAAATCCTATAATTTAAATACGGGTCAAGATTCTCAATCAATGACAAGACAAGATTTGTCGCAGCTTCAGGATTCATTAGATGCCTTAATGAATAGATTATGTGTTCTTGAAGCCCGTTTAACAGGTAATAATTCAGTTGTAGGGGTTCCCGGATGGTAATGAATCCTTTTAAAAGAAAGCCCGGAAATAAGGATTTAATGGCTGCTGTTGCCTATGCTTATGATCAAGTATCGGCTTCAGCCCATCATGAAACTATTAAATCTGATCAGGCGCCCGCTGCGGATCTTCAGCCTGAAATAACTCATGCTTCCCCTTCCGCATATTCCGGGGCTTCATTAGGTTCAAATTATACTTTCGGAATAGTCAATTCCCTTTTTACAGGTGATAAATTCCCGGGGGGGTTCGGGGCTACAAAAAATTATTTCGTTGATTATTGGACGCTGCGGATAAGATCCGTTCAGCTATTCAATGAAAATTTATACGCCCGGGGGCTGATTCAGCGCCTTATTACAAATGAAATCAATACAGGATTGACGCTTGAAGCTACGCCTGAAGGTTCAATTCTGAATATGACAGATGATGAAGTTAATGAATGGGCTGAAAATACAGAAAAGATTTTTCAGATATGGGGGGATAATAAAAATGTTTGTTCATGGAACAAGCAAGAAACTTTAGGACAGCTTCAGCAATCAGCCCGCAGAACAGCCCTTCTTTCCGGGGATGCTGTAATAATTTTAAGACAAGCCCCCGCAACAAAACTTTTTCAGATTGAAATTATTGATGGTGTTCATGTTTGTAATCCATTAGATTCAAAATTAACAAAAGCTGCAACAGCCCGGGGAAATAAAATTGTTCACGGTGTTGAAATTGATAAAAATGGGCGCCATGTTGCATATTATATAAAACAGGACGCTTCAAAATTTCTTAATCAATCAAATGTAACAACTTCAGCAAAAGATTTAAAAAATAGGAATCAAATTATAAGGGTTCCTGTTCGGGGTTCAAAATCCGGGCGTAAGATAGCTTGGATGATTTATGGAAGCCCTAAAAGGGTTGATGAAGTTCGGGGGATGCCTATACTTGCTGCGGTACTTCAAAGCCTGAAGGAAATTGACAGATTCCGGGATTCAGAACAGCGGGCTGCTGTTATAAATTCGCTTCTTCCTTTATTCATTTCAAAGACACAAACAAAGCCCGGATCAAGACCAGTTACAGGGGGCGCTGTTAAAAAAACGGATGTTGATTTAACTGATTCTGATGGAAGTACCAGAACAAAAACTTTTGCCCATCATATTCCGGGGCTGATTTTTGATGAACTTCAGGCAGGGGAAAAGCCGGAAAGCTTTGATACAAAAAGGCCGAATTTAAGCTTTCAGGGATTTCAAGATGTAATTATAAATACTGTTGCATGGGCTAATGAAATTCCGCCTGAAATTATGCAGCTTGCTTTTTCAAATAATTATTCTGCTTCCCGGGCTGCTATCAATGAATTCAAAGTTTATCTTGATAGAATCAGAACAGATTTTTCAAATGATTTTAATAAGCCTATTTATCATGAATGGCTAATCAATATGGTTTTAACAAGGCGCCTTGAAGCCCCCGGGCTTTTGGAAGCATGGCGGAATCCTTCAGAATTTATTATTTATGGCGCATGGATTTCTTCAGAATGGGCGGGCGCAATCAAGCCAAGTGTTGACAGAGAAAAAGAAGTTAAAGCTTATGAAAGAATGATAAGGCATGGCTTTATAACTCATGATAGGGCTTCAAAAGAATTAACCGGAACAAAATATTCAACAAATATAAAACGGCTTGAAAAAGAAAATGAACAAAAGGTTAAAGCAGCGCAGCCGTTAATTGATGCGGGCTTAATAAAAAAAGAAGCTTTTGCAAATTTAAATGAAGTTCAAATAGAAGGCTTAATTGATTATATAAAAAATATAACTGAAGAAACTATTGAAGAAAATGATTACATGATTCAATAGGGGGGATTATGCCTAAAATTATAATAAACGGAATTATATGGTCAGGAATGATTGATGATATTCGGGAACAGCTTGAAGGGCTTGAAGGAAAAGATATAACTGTTGAAATATCAAGCCCGGGGGGTTTTGTTTTTCCGGGATTTGCAATTTATAATATTCTTAAAAATCATTCAGGGAATGTTACTACTCATTTAATGGGGCTTGCTGCTTCCATGGCTTCATATATCGCTTTAGCGGGCGATACGGTGAAGGCTGAAAGTAATTCTGTTTTTATGATTCATAATGTTCAAAGCTTTGTTTCCGGGGATCATAATGAAATGAATAAAGAAGCCCAAATTGTTGAAGGGCTTTCTAATCTTATTGCAAAAGTTTATGCAGCCAAAACAGGAAAAGAACTTTCTGAAATCCGGCGCCTGATGGATGATGAAACTTTTTTATTCGGGGATGAAGCGAAAAAAGCGGGCTTTGTTGATGAAATAATTAAAAGCCCGAATAAAAAGAAACCTAAAAATGAAGCCATATCAGAAGCCCGGGCGCAGATTCAGGAATGTATTAATCAAGTAAAATCTAAAAATGAAAAGCTTGACATTGAAAAAGCTGCTGCTTATTTAGAATTTGATAAATTAAATTTTGAAGGGGATTCAATAAAGCTTGCTGAAAATAAATCGAAAGCTTTTAAACATAAATCTAAAAATGATTTAAAACCAAAAAAGTCAAAGGGGGAAAAAATGGATCTTACAACTTTGAAAAGTGATCATCCTGAAGTTTACAATGCTGTTTTTGAAGAAGGCAAAAAGGCCGGGATTGAAACCGGGATTGAAAAGGAAAGGGATAGGGTAACTGCACATTTGAAGCTTGGAAAAGCTTTTAACGCAATGGATTACGCTGCTGAATGTATTGAATCCGGTGTTTCAACTTTTCAGGAATCTGTTTCCGCTGAATATCATTCCCGGGGGATGAATAATCAAGATCTTGATGATAGGGAAAAAGATAATCAGGATTCTATTGATACGGATGAAGGAACTGATCCTGAAAAGGCACAGGCTGATCTTTTGGCTAATGTTATGGCGCATAGCAAAAGGGATGGGGCGCCCATTCAGGGTGATGCTTAATTTTAACCGATAAAAATAATAACTAAAATAATTAAGGGGGTTCAATCATGGGTGATAATTTTCAGATTATAAACAATGATTCAGGAAGGATTCCGGTTTTCAATCCGCTTTATGAAACAGTTACGGTTAATGCCGGGGGCGCTGTTGATTATGATGCGGGAACTGTTCTTGCTTTTGATGCCGGAAAATATAAGCTTACACAAAGCGGAACTGCTGCTGTTGCAAAAGCACAGGCTATTCTTGCGCAGGATCTTTCTTTTTCAGGCGCAGGGGATCTAACAGCAAGAGTTCTTATAGGCGGGCAAGTTGTAGCTTCCAAGCTTATCTTTGATGGTTCGGATGATCTTGATACTATTCCGGCTACTGAAGTTGATTCTTTCCGGCTGATGCTGCGGGATTACGGAATTATAGCTGTTCCTGATACCGTTATTGATGAACTTGACAATCAGTAAAATTTAAAAATCATTATGTCGAATATTGAAAAAATAATTTCTGATTCAATTAGGCTTATTGTTAAAAATCCTGTTTTTGAAGAAGTTGACATTACAAATATTTTCGGAACACCTATAACAGTTTTAGAAGGATCTGTTTTATCATTTGATGCAACAACGGGAAAATATAATGCTACTTATTCAGCAATTCCGGCTTTAGCAAATGCAAAAGCTGTTTCAATGGGAACTGTAAGTTTTGATACAGCAGAAACAAAACGGGTAACAATTTTAACAAAAGGTCAAGTTAATGAAGAAATCTTATTATTTCAGCCCGGGGATGATCTTGATACTATTCCGCCCGGGGGTTCTGATTCATTTAGAACACAATTACGGGATTACGGAATTATAACTGTTCCTGAAAGTTTTCAGGATGAAATTGATAATTAATTAACCATAAGGGGGATAAAATGTCTGAACTTGTAAAAAATACCATGTTGGAAGCCTTCAAACAGAAAGCTTCCCCTACTATGTTTCTTTCCGGCTTCTTCAGAACTCCGCCCGCAAATATAACAAGGTCAAAGCTTGTTACTATTGATGTAAAGCGGAATGATGAACTGATTGCTATTGATGTTTTCCGGGGAACAGGCGGAAACTTGAACCTGAATAAAAGGTTCACTACAAAGAAGTATGAACCGCCTGTTTATGATGAATATTCATCCATTACGGAAGATGAACTTCTTGATAGGCTTCCCGGGATGCACGAATATGAAAGCCCGGAATTTATGGCTGTTGTTTTGGCAAAGGTTACGGATGATCAGGCTGAAAATCATGCTAAAATTCTGCGTTCAATAGAAAAACAGGCTTCTGATGTTCTGTTTACCGGAACTGTTGTTTTGATCAATAATGATACCATTGATTTCAAACAGAAAGCTACTCATGCTTTTAATGCTGCTGTTGCATGGAGTGCAGTTGACACAGCAAAGCCCCTTGATGATATTGCTACTGCTGCTGAACTTAACCGGAAAGATGGAAAGGTTACTTCTGATGTTGTTGTTATGGGTGAAGGCGCTTTTCAGGAATTCCTTGCTACTGCGCAGGTAAAAGATCAGGGTGCTTTCCGGGTTATTGAAAGGATTTCCATTCAGGCGCCTGTTATGAATACTGAAGGGGCTACATTTCAGGGAATGATTTCTGCGGGTTCCTATAAGTTTCAGTTATGGACTTATCCGCAGTTTTATAGGGTTCCTGATGGTTCGGGGCTTCCGAATGAAGGGGATCTTGTGCCTTATGTTCCTACAGATAAAGTTCTTGTAACAAGTTCCATGATCAGAATGGATCTTGTTTATGCGGGTATTCCTGAAGTTGTCAACAGGGTTTCCCCTGAACTTGCTGCCATGGGTATTACAGGAATTCCGGTTAATATTCCGGCTGATTTCCATCCCTACGGGTTTACGGATGATGAAAGAACAAATATCAAAGCGGGTGTAAGGTCTGCGCCTTTGTGTATTCCTACGCAGATTGATGGTTATTCTGTTATAACTACTTAAAACCGGGGCGCTGAAAGGCGCCCTTTAAAGGGGGTTGATCATGGGTAAAAAATATATTGTTGCGCCTAAAAAAAGTGTTCTTACAAAAAGGGGAATGGCTCATGCAGGGGCGGAAATTACGCCTGATATGCTGAAGGGTGAAGATAATAAAGAAGTTTTTGAAGATTTGAAAAAATCTGAAAAAATTATTGAAGCCCCAAAAGAAGAAGAAGATGCGCCTAAAAAGGCTGCGCCCAAAAAAGGCGCAGAAAAAAAAGATCCTGAAAAATAATGAATCTGCGGGAATTAGCTGAACATGATTTAAGCCTTACGCTTGAAGATTCTGTTCATGGTTTTGGGTGGAATATTGAAGTAACTGATCCTGATGGAAACACAAAATCAATGATAGGTCAATCAGGTGATATAGGCTTTGAAATTGATCCGAATACAGGGCAAATTGTTTCGGGGCGCTTCGCTCATGTATCATTAAGAATCAGTTCATTTGATGGGCTTTCAGGGCTTCCCCGGGGGGTAGCGGATAATTCGGGGAATCCTTGGAAGTTCAAATTTAATGATGTAAACGAAAATGAATATGTTTATATCTGTCAAGAATCTATGCCTGATAGAACTTTAGGGATTGTTACTTGCGCCCTTGAAGCATATAAGGAAGCTTCTTAAATGGTTGATGTTTTACAAAGCTTGATTGATAAATTTGATAACTTTGAAGTAATCGGTTATCAGATAGCTACTATTCTTGCTTTAGAAACAGTTAATCAGCAGAATTTAGCTGATGCAGCCGGAAAAAATCCTGAACTATGGAAATTCAATGTTTATCGGGAAAGGTCAAGGCCATGGGAAGCTTTAATTTCTTCCGCTGATGATGATGGGGAAATTAGGGATGAAACCCCTATTATTAATGTATGGTTTGATTCAGAAACATTTCCCAAAAATAAAGGGGATGTTGTTAATAGGCAGAATGTTGAAGCTTCTTATAATATTGATTGCTATGCCGGGGCTATAAGTAAGGAACTTTCCGGGGGGGGCTATGAATCCGGGGATGAACAGGCTGCTTTAAACTGTCATAGAATTATCAGGCTTGTAAGAAATATTCTTATGTCTGATATAAATACTTATTTGCAGCTTCGCAAAGTTGTATGGCAAAGATGGATAGGTTCGATAACTGAATTTCAGCCACAGCAAAATGATAGGCACATTGAAAACATTATAGCAATCAGGTTTGTTTTGAATGTTTCTTTCAATGAATTCAGTCCGGAAAAATCCGGTGAAATTCTTGAATCTATTTTTGTTGATTTAAAGCGGGGGGAAGATAATTTTCTGTTCGCTGAACTTGAATATAATACTATACCATAAGGGGGTTTATCATGGGTCTTGATCCTAATACTATTGCAAGGGTAATCGGAATAGAAACTACATTCCGTGATTTAAGGGGCGGAAATGTTCTGTTTCTTCCGCAGCGGGTAGCTATTATAGCGCAGGGAAACACTTTATCATCTTACAGCCTTGATAAAAGGCAGATTCTTTCAAGAAAAGAAGCGGGGGATACATACGGATATGGAAGCCCCATTGAAAGGATTGCAAATCAGCTTTTTCCGGTTAATGGTGATGGGGTAGGGGTTACGCCTGTTACTGTTTATCCCTTGGAAGATAATGCTTCAGGGGTTGCTGCTGCGGGTTCGATTGATGCAGCCGGGACTACTCAAACGGAAACAAAAACCTATACCATAAAAATTAATGAAATTGCTACGCTTCAATTCACTATTCCGGCTACAACGGTTCCTGATGCAGCTTTAGACATTATGAAAACTGCTATTGATGCAATCATTGAAATGCCTGTTGTTACAGGGGTTGTAGCAGCGGGAAGCCTTCCTTTGACTGCAAAATGGGAAGGGGAAACAGGGAATGATATTTTCATTGAAATTGAAGGGGAAGCTTCAGGGCTTACCTTTACAGTTAATCAGCCTACTTCCGGGGCTGCTAATCCTGATGTTCAGGATGCCCTTGATCTTATCGGGAATGTATGGGAAACCATGATCATTAACGGAATGAATTATGATGATGATGCAAGTCTTGATAAATATGAAACTTTCGGGGAAGGCAGATGGGGCGCCCTTGTTAAAAAACCCCTTGTAGCTGTTACAGGAACTACTGAAGCTACTCTTGCTACTTTAACAGCGATTACAGACGCCCGGAAAACTGATAGAACAAATATCTTTCTTCCGGCGCCCGGATCAAATGAACTTCCTTTTGTTGTAGCTGCAAGGGCTGTTGCCCGGGCTGCTGTTCTTGCTTCTGAAAATCCCCCGCAGGATTACGCAGGGCAAAAATTAACAGGGCTTGAACCGGGGGCGGATTCTGATCAATGGAATTATATTGAAAGAAATGATGCTGTAACAAAAGGGCTTTCAGCTATTGAATTAATTGATTCAGTTGTTGAAATGTCTGATACAGTTACCTGTTATCATCCTGATGGTGAACCTATTCCGGCTTATCGGTATCTTGTGGATATTGTAAGGCTTCAGAATATCATCTTCAATATCAATCTGATTTTTAACGCTGATGAATGGAAAGGGGCGCCCTTACTGAATGATGATGATCCTACAATTAATAGAACAGCAAAAAAGCCTAAAGATGCTTTAGCTGCTGTTGCTACTCTTGCTGATCAATTAGGGCTTAATGCTATAATTGCTGATCCTGATTTTACAAAAGATAATTCAACAGCGGATATTAATTCAGGGAATCCAAAACGGCTTGATGTTGTTATCAAAGTTAAGCTTTCAGGAAATACAAATGTTATCAGTATTGATCTTGAATTTGGGTTTAACTTCGGATCATAAACAAAAAAATATAAAGGGGGTTCAATATGGGTACAGGTGGAAGCATTGAAAGCGTTACGCTTGACGGAAGAACTTTTTCTGTTGCTGCTGATGCTGATGCAAGCATAAAATTAGGGGGCTTTGAAAATGAAATGCAGCCTAATGGTGATGGAACAGCAAGATTAATTAAAACCCGGGTTCCTTTTGGAACTGATGGGCTTGCTATTGCTGTTGATGATGATAACGGGGATCATGAATTTATTCAGGCTTTGGCTGATAGAAAGGCTTTATTTCCTTTGACTTTAACCCTTGCTTCCGGCGCCATATGGCAGGGAACAGGGCAAATAGTAGGGGAAGTTCCCCGTTCATCCCAGAATACAACTATCCCGATAAATCTTGCGGGAACAGGCAAACTTTCAAGGCAGTAAAAAAAAGTTAACGAAAGGAAAAGATTATGAATGAAAATGCGGAAGTGATTAATATGGGAACAGGTGAAAAAATCAATATTGAAATGGCTGAAAAAGAATTTGAAAGATGGGCTGAAGCATGGGATATTTATATTAATGAAGGAAGCCTAAATTCTGAAGCCATGGAAGAACTTCAACAGCATAAAGATAGATTCATAAACGCAATCCAAAAGGGGCGGGCTGTTGTTTCTGATGATGGGTCTTTGATTACATACAATCTTATTGAACCTGTTGCGCAAATAGATAAGGTTGAAATGCGGATTCCTAAAGGATCTGCATGGATTGTAATGGATAAATATAAAGATAAGCAGCTTATTCATAAAATGAATGCTTTTATGGGTGAAGCTTCAAAAACAAATCCTAAAATTTTTGCTTCCATGGATGGAAGGGATATTAAATTTTTTCAATCCATAACGGCAATTTTTTTAGGTTCATAGCTGCTTCATTAGTTCGGAAGGGTGAAACAGTTAAAATAAATGGAATTCCGGCAATTCAAGAAATGCTTTATCAAATTTCCCGGGATTACAAAAACCTTCCTGAAATCCGTTCTTTAGAACTTTATGAAATAAAGTTTTTTTATCGGGGATTGATCCCTGAACTGATTAAAGACACAAAACCTAAATAAAATGCCAAGCAGATTTAGCATAGAAACAGTTTTTAAAGCTGTTGATAGAATGACTAAACCCGTTAAAAATATGGGTAAGGGATTAAAACGCTTTTCTAATTCTGCAAAAAGAACTTTCAAACAATTAGGAAGGGCTGTTAAATCGGCTGATGCAAAAATTACATCTTTAGCAAAAAAAATAGGAACTGTTCTTATTGCGGGGATAGCAGCAGTAGGGGGGGCTGCTGCTGTTGGCATAAAGCAAATGGCTGAATTCGGGGATGAAGCAGCCAAAACTGCCAGAAGGTTAGGGGTTACTACTGAAGCCCTTCAAGAATTGCGATTTGCAGCGGAAAGGCAGGGTGTTTCTTCCGGGATTCTTAATTCATCTTTTACAGCCCTTCAAAAGCGGGTAGGCGAATTAAAATCTGAAACAGGATCATTATACGGCTTTTTAAATAAAACAGGGCAAACAGCTTTAATAAGACAGTTAAAAGGCGCAAAAAATACAGAAGAAGCCTTTAATATTTTAACTGTTGCCATGAATAAGCTTGAAGATCCTATGGATAAGGCTGCTTTAGCTTCAGCAGCTTTTTCCCGGGCGGGCGTTGATATGCTGAAGCTTTTTGAAGCAGGGATTCCGGGGATTAAAGCTTTAAGGGAAGAAGCCCGGGCTTTAGGCGGAGTAATGAGTAATGAAACGGCTGCTGCTGCTGAAGCCTTTCAGGATTCTGTTTCAAATTTACAGCTTGCTATTAAAGGTTTAGGCTTTACACTTTTAGGCGGATTCCTTCCTATAATCACAAAACTTCAAGAAAGATTTGCAAGATTAATTGCTTCAAATCGGGATTTTATAAATCAGAAACTTCAGGATTTTATTAAAAAGATAATTGATGTTTTTAAACAATTAAGACCGGCTTTTGATAATCTGATTGAAGCCGGGAAAAATTTAACTTCTGTTTTTCAAAGTTTTACGAAAACTGAAAAGCTTGCTGAAAAATCTACAAGCGGATTTATTGTTATTGTAGGAACATTAACTGAAATAATAAAAGACGTAACAGGGTTTATTAAATTCCTTGATATGCTTTTAGGAAATAATCTTATAAAAACCATTTTAGGAATAATCATAGCTATTAAAGCTTTAAGCGTTATTATGTCTATTTTCAATGTAATAATGGGAATGAATCCGATTGTATTAATTATAATGGCTGCTGCTGTTGCTTTAGTTCTTTTGCTTCAAAATTGGGAAAAAGTTTCTAATGCAATTATAACAGCCCTTGAATGGTGGATGAATTTATTTAAAAAACTTGGAAATATTATTGCTGAAGTTTTTAATGAAAAAATTGTTGAACCTTTCATGAAGGCCATTGATCTTTTTGCTGAAAAAATAAAAGAACTGATAAAGGTTGCAAACAGGGCAAAGCAAATTTTATTTGAAAAATCTGATCAGCCTATCAGAAGGGAAATGAATAAGCTTGGAATGGAAAGGCTGCAAGAAATAAAAAGACAAGGGCAAATTTTACAACAACAGGAACAGGATGCTGAAAGGCTTCCTGAAGTGATAAGCCCGGAAGAAAGAACAGCCCGCAGCATTGAAGAAAAAACTGAAGTTAATAAGGCTGAATTAACTATTAAAAATGAAAGCGGAAGGGCTGCTACTCTTGAAGGGCAAACAGGAAAAAATATCAGGCTTGATCTTCAGGAATCGGGGGCTTTCTAATGTCATGGGATGAAAGAATAAAGGAAGCTGCTTATACTTCCCCCGCAGGAAACAGATTTGTTTTTCAATATGGGAATGTAAGCCGGGAAACAGATAAGAAAACTACTGTTTTTACATTCCCGGATAAAGAAGGCGCATTTATTCAGGATTTAGGCCGGGGGGGGCGCAGATACCCTTTTGTTATTTTCTTTTCAGGGGAAGATTATGATCTTCAGGCAAATGATTTTTATACAGCCCTTGAAGAAACCGGGATAGGGCGCCTTGAACATCCCGTTTATGGTGAAAAAGATGTAGTTCCTACGGGAACTATAAGGCAGCGGGATGATCTTGTTACAGGGGCTAATCAGGCTGCTTTTGAAGTTGAATTCTGGGAAACATTAATAGAAGTTCGGCTTCCTACTGCTGATACTGATTTAACTTCAAGAATTGATCAATCTTTAACTGAATATCAAGATGATGCTTCTAAACAATTTGATGAATCAGAAGTTTTAATTTCAACTTCAACAGAAAATATAGATTTCAAAGCAAAGTTTGAAACTATTCTTACAACAGCAAAAGATAAATTAAAATTAATTGCTGAAGCGCAATCTGATATTAGAAGTAAATTTAATTCTATATTTTTAAACATTTTAAATAATATTGATTTTTTTGCGGGAAATTTAACTTCCCTTGCATATGAAACCATAGACTTTTTAAGGCTTCCTTCAAGATCATTTGTTGATATTACATCTAAAATAAATGCTTATGAAGATATGATTCTTGCTATAGCTGTTTCTATTGATGAAACATATGATAGAAGGGATGCAAATGAATATTATATAAGAAAATTATTTGTTCAATCTGGAATTGTCGCTTTATATGAAGCTACTTTATATACCAATTTTACAACTAAGCCGGAAGTAATTGATACTATTGATAGGGTAGAATCATTATATTTTTCAAGTCTTTTTTATGTTGACGCTTTAAGGGATACTTTCGGGCTAATTGATACGGGGGAAGGATTTCAAAAACAAGTTGATGTTGCTTCATTGTCTGCTTTAAGGCTTGTTCAGCTTTCATTCACTTTAGTTCAAGAAAGAATAATAATAACTGATAAGCCCTATACAATAATTGATTTAGCAGCGCAGCTTTTCGGGGATGATCCAAATGATCAGGTTGATAATCTTATTAATGCAAATAATTTTAATGGTGATCAGATTTTAGAAATTCCTAAAGGAACTGAAGTAACATATTTTATATGAAAAATAATTTCCAAAAATTTCTTGAAGATCCTGAAAATAAGGATTTAATAAAATCAATTCCTGAAGATGCGCTTAATATTTTAGTTAAGGCAAAAGAAGGAATACAAAAAACAATAGAAATAAAACAGGCTTTAGATAAGAAAAAAAATGACATTCATAGTTAATAATATTGAATCTGATGATCCTAATGAAATAGCTATTCTGATTGATGGGAATAGATTCAGATTTTGGACTAATTCAGAAATTAATCTTTCCATGGATTCAATAGATTCTTTTTCTTTATCTGCGCCCTTTGAAGCTGATGTTTCAAAATTCCGGGAAACATTTAAGCCTTTATCATATAAGCCTGTTACAGTTTATATAGGGGGGGAACTTGTTTTAAATGGTACAATGATGAATGTAAGCCCTTCTGTTGATTCTAATAGCCGGGTTTTATCAATAGGGGGCTATTCTTTGCCCGGGGTTTTAAATGATTGTCCCTTTCCTTTTTCTGAATATCCGATTGAATTTAATAATCAGAATCTTCAGCAGATAGCAAAAACAGCAGCCGGATTTTTTGATGTAGGTTTATCATTTGAAGAAAGCCCGGGCGCCTTATTTGAAAAGGTAGCTGCTGAACCGGGGCAAACGGTTTTAAATTTCCTGATAGGATTAGCGCAGCAGCGGGGATTATTTACAAGCAATACCCTTGAAGGTGAACTTCTTTTTCAAAAATCTAATAATGAAAGGGCAGGGGATTTTTTAAAAGAAGGTGAATTTCCATATTTAGGGGCTTCCCCTACATATAATGCGCAGCCTTATTATTCAGAAATAACGGGCTTATCAGCAACAAAATCTTTTCTTGATGCTGAAAAATATACCATAAATAATAGCCTAACAGATTCCTTCCGCCCTTTTGTATTTAAAGAAAAAGATGTTTCCGGGGCTGATCTTCAGGAATCAGTAAAAGCGAAAATAGGCCGGATGTTCGGGGAAGCTGTAAACATTACTGTTTCTGTTCAAGGTTGGCGGAATAATGCAGGGGAAATATGGACGCCTAATAAAAAGATAAAATTACAAAGCCCGGGCGCCATGGTATATAATGAAACTGATTTCTTGATTAGATCAGTATCATTAAAGCGGGGTGAAAATGATACTGCTTCTTTAAATTTAATCCTTCCTGAATCTTTCAGCGGGGAAATTCCGGGGACGCTGCCATGGGATTAATATCAAGATATTTAAGTTTTGTTGAAACTATAAAAGCCTTATTTAATGTTGTTAAAGAATTCAAAGTTGAAATAGGGAAAGATCAGAATGTTCAAGTTCCGCCTTATTTTCCCCCGGGGATTGATGCTAATCCCCTTCCTAATGATAGGGTTGCATTATTAAAAGTTGAAGAAACAGGAAACTATGTTGCAGTAGGGGCTTTTGATAATTTTAATATTTCAACTTCAGATGAAGGGGAAATTTTTCTTTATTCCCGGGATAAATTAACAGGGCTTCCCCGCTGCGTTTTTAAACTGTTCAATACAGGCGCTTGTCAATTAACAAACGGGCTTGCTACAATTAGCCTTGATCCTGTTGGAAATGTAAGTATTGTAGCGCAATCAGTAGGAATAGCAGCTAATGAATGGGAACTTGATGGGGGGGATTTAATTATAAATAATAATGTTTCCATTTTAGGGGTTACTAATTTTCTTAATGAAGTTGTTATGTCAAATAATTTGGCAGTAGGTCAAAATGTTATTGCTGCCGGAACTATAACGGGTACAACTTTAATAGGATTAATTGAATCAATAGTTCAAAGCGTTTTACTTTCTGAACACGTTCATGGCGGGGTTTCTTCAGGTGATCAACAAAGCGGGGCGCCTGTAAACCCGGAATAAAAAGATATGGTTACTTTTAGTACACAAGGGGATGTTTTAATGTTTCAAACCAATGATGGGGGGGAAGTAACCTTCATTGATGGTCAACCTATAATGACAAGGGGCTTTGAAACAGCAGTTTATCTTTCATTATTCGGGGGAAATCGTGAAGATGATGGATCAGAAGGAAATAATCTTCAATGGTGGGGAAATTTTATTGTTACTGATCCAATGGAAAAATATAAATCAGAAACACAATATCAGCTTTTAAAGCTTCCTATAACTTCTTCAAGTTTATTACGGCTTGAAGAAGCTGCAAAAAAAGATTTACAATGGATGTTAGATGAAAAGATTGCTTCAAGTATTGAAGTTTCTGTTTCTTCCCCTGAATTGAATCTTGTAAGATTTGATATAAAAATTAATGCGGAAGGGAAAGAAGAAAATTTTAATTTCACTTTAAATTGGAAGGCTATGCAAAATGGCACTTGATCAACCTAATATTTTTGCAGTTTATATAACAATAAAATCAACCCTTGAAGCTAATTTAGGGCAAGAAACATCCGGGCTTAAAAGGGCTTTTATTGATGTTATTTCAAGGGCGCTTGCTGCTGTTTATATCATCCTTTATAAATACGGGGGCTTTATATTTCTTCAAATGTTTGTTTCAACGGCTTCTTTTGAAGAAACTACTGTTAATGGAAAAATTATAAATCCATTGATTGAATGGGGGCGCCTGTTGGGGGTAGGTGATCCATCCCCGGGAACACAGGCTGAACTTGGAATAAATATTATTGTTGAAACACAAGGGGGATCACTTCCAGCGGGAACACAATTAACAAGCAATAAAAACGGATTTACATATATTACAAAATCTGAAGTTCTGCTTGATTCAGCAATAGTTCAGGCTGAAATTATAGCTGTAAATGATCCTGATGATAATGGGGGAGTAGGAACTTTAGGAAATCTTGCTATTGATGATCTTGTTTCATTTGTAAATCCTATAGGGGATGTTTCCCGGGAAGCAGTAGTTTATTCTATAATAACTACGGCTGCTGATGCTGAATCTGAAAACGCATACAGGTTAAGAGTTATTGACAGATTCCAGAAACGTCCGCAGGGGGGCGCTGCTGTTGATTATGAATTTTGGGGGGAACAGGCAGCGGGAATAATTAATGTTTATCCATATACGGGGCTTCCGGGTGAAGTTGATGTTTATTCTGAATCCGCTACTGAACCTGATGGAATTCCGACACAGGCGCAGCTTGATGATGTAAAGGAACAAATTGAAAAGGATGATACAGGGCTTGCTTCAAGACGCCCTATGACAGCTTTCGTTAATTCCCTTCCTATATCAAGGCAGGGTTTTGATGTAGATGTTATTAATCTTGATGTTCAGAATGAAGATGAAGTTAAAGCAGAAATTGAATCAGCTTTAACACAATATTTTTTAAATCGTGAACCTTTTGTAGATGGGCTTACTACTCCCCCCCGCAGCGATAAAATAACACGTTCAGCAATTATAGGAATTATTGATGATGCTGTTACAGCCCGCAGCGGAATTTTTACAACAGCAACATTATTTTTTACGGGGGATGATACATTAATAGATATTTATCTTTTAAAAGAAGGTGAAAAATCTAAACTTGTTAATCTAACTTATAGCTTTAGCTGATATGAGTAATCTATTTTTAAGAATTTATGAACATCTTCTTCCAAGGTCTGAAGCTTGGAAACTTGTTATTGATAAAACCCTAAAAGATTTTTTTATAGGGCTT
>Ga0180437_10004770_pt1 | contig 19014 bp, 10 predicted proteins | sample SS_ome_4_FD_132410 | JGI IMG/M metagenome (GOLD analysis project Ga0180437, IMG submission 132410) | Hypersaline lake sediment archaeal communities from the Salton Sea, California, USA - SS_3_D_1 metaG | ecosystem: Environmental > Aquatic > Non-marine Saline and Alkaline > Hypersaline >... | reverse complement strand
GGGGATTCTACAGTCTCGACCAGAACGACTTCCCCCATGCCTGGCAGTGGAGACCGCCCTGGTACGTGCGCCAACAGGCATACAAGACGGAGTTCCGCCTGGCCGCCGGGCGAGACGGCGACTTCTATCTCACAGACGATTTTCACCATATCGTCGCGCGTTTCCGTGCCAAGGACTTCAGTCCTATCGACTCGTTCACGCACAGCGGCAATGAGAAACTCGCGGCGCCGCGCTTCTACATCGGCGAGAAGGGAAACGCTGGTGACGACGAAGGCCATTTCCGGGGCCCAGAAGATGTGGCTCTTGACCAGGAGGGGAACATCTGTGTCCTTGATGGCGACGAGGTGAAGGTCTACGCCCAGACGGGGAAGTTCATCAGGACAGCCAGTAAGGACGCTTTCCCTGCCGGAAAGCCAGTGCCTCCGGGGGTCAAGGCGGCCCAGCAGAGCCGACGGGCGCTTTGTTTCCCGGAATTCCTGGAGATGGACTTCAGTGGCAGGCTCATCATCATGAACCAGGGTCGGGACACGGCGGTTCTCCAGAGTGACATCGAGGGAACGTCACTCGAAACCATCAGACTGCCGTGGGGCCACTCCGCGTACCACGGATACTCAGACTTCGACCCTGAAGGCAACTGGTACGTGACGATCGACGCCAGGAACAAGCCCCAGCAGATATGGAAGTTCACGCGCAACGGCAAACGCGCTAAGTTCGGCGACAACGACGCCATCGTGCTCGGTGGCAAGGACGATCTCTTTACCCTGAGCAAGGGGCTCTGCGTTGGGCCCAGCGGCGACGTCTACGTCGTTGCCCAAACCGACAAGTGGAAGACGAAGCCCCCCGCCATGACCGGCGGAGTCAGGTTCGGCGACCTCTCCGCAAGGGGAGGGAAGGCCTGCCAGACGCGCATCGACATCTACGGCCCCGACGGGGTACTCAAGAAGAAAGGCGTCGTCCGGAGCGTCGGCATCAACGACGTCGCCGTCGATCGGGAAGGGAACATCTACATCATCGAAGGCACGATGTGGCACGGCGCCCAAATGGGCCAGGTCGCGCGTGGGCAGCCCGTTTACGGGAAGCAGCACTGGCCGTTCTCGTATTTGACGCCTGAACAGGTGGCGCTCGACCCGAAGACGCAGGCCAACAAGCGGTACAGTCTCCTTTCGCGGCTTGTGAAGTTCAGCCCCGAGGGCGGGATACTCGACGACCACGGCGGCAGGGCACAGCTCTGGCACTACGCTGGCGTCTCGGGAGTCTCACCGTGGAATTGCGACGCCGAGTGTCCCGCGGCCCAGATGTGCATCGACGCTGACCAGCGGATATGGGTCCCGGACTCTCTCATGTACTGCGTCAAGGCCATCGACCGAGCCGGCAACGAGATGATCCGCGTGGGGAAGTACGGCAACGAAGATTGCCGAGGCGGCGGTGGCGACAAGCGCCACCCGGACCTGAACAGGGTGGTCATCGATCCTGAGATTCCGCTTTCCTATCCCAAGGGCATCGCGGTCTACAAGGATTGGCTCTTCATCTCCGACATGTACTCCCATCGCGTGATGCGCTGCAAGCTCGACTACGCTGAAAGACAGGAAGCCGCGATCAAGTAGGGGAGCAAGGCTTAAACCGGTTCGACTTCCGCGTCATTGGGGACAAAAATGCCCGCAAGCCCGACGCGCAGGCTGCTACACCCGGCGCCTCTACAGCCTCCGCAGGTAGATGTCTTTGAACTGCACGCACATCGGCGGGCCGACGTGGACCTGCAGGGCGAGCCAGCCGTGAACGAGGCGTTCGGGATCGCGGTCGTCCAACTCGCACATGGCCACGCCGTTGATCTTCAGCACCACGCTGCCGCCTTTGGCAAGCACGGTGTAGTCGTTCCAGTCCTTGGCTTTGACTGCTGCGAGCAACTGCACCGGGTCGGCCAGGGGCGAAATCGCGTTTCTTGGCGGCTCCGAGGAACTCATATATGATATAACGATGATCGCGAGTGTAAAGCTACGGGGGGCACGGTGCGACCGTGAGCGTCATAACGTCCACCCAACAAGGGTCGCCCGCTCGCCTCTCATTGGGCACGGAAATGCCTGACCTGGAGAAGTGGCTGCGGAGCGGGCGAAGGGAGATTACCAGGCACAGGCGTGCCTGACCAACCAAACATTGACAAGGAGCATTACGATGGCCGGTGAAGGTAAAGAAGGAACCAAGCACGGGGCTGCTCGTTCGGCTCGTCTGACGCGGCGGAGGTTTCTGGGCACGGCAGCGGCCGCCGGCACCCTCGTGCTGGCGCCGGGCCAGGTCCGCGGCTACGCGGCCAACGAGCATTTGCAGGTTGCCTTGGTTGGCTGCGGCGGGCGGGGCTCGGGGTTTGCCGTCGAGGAAGGATGGTCGTCGATACGCCAGCAGACGGGCGGCCGCGTCGCCGCCCTGTGCGACGTGAACCGGCAGAAGGCGGCCAAGTCGTTCGACCTCCATCCCGACGTCCCGAAATACGAAGATTTTCGCGTGATGATCGACGAGATGCGGGGGAAGCTCGACGCCGTGGTCGTCGCCACGCCCGATCATGTCCATCACGCCCCTGCGGCCTACGCCCTGCGGGCCGGGCTGCACGTGTTTTGCGAGAAGGGGCTGACCCGAAAGATCCAGGAAGCTCGCACGCTGGCCGAGCTGACCGTCGAGCAAAAGCGATCAACGCAGATGGGCAACCAGGCCGGCTACAACGTCCGCGTGATCGAGAACGTGTGGGCCGGCAGGCTCGGCGAAATCCAGACGATTCAGATGTGGGGAGGCGGCGGCGCCGGCCCGCGCAAGGCCCCGTCGGGAACTCACGAGGTGCCCGACTACCTCAACTGGGACCTGTGGCTCGGCCCGGCGGCCTATCGGCCATACCACCCGGACTGGATGAAGCATTCCATGTGGCGTGACTTCTCGTGCGGGCATCCGGGCTGGTGGGGCGCGCACCTCTGGGCTACCCTCTACAAGGCCATGAAGATAGAGACCCTTTGGCCGATCGACGGGCAGCCGCCGACCGCGGAGGCAAAAACGATCAAGGTGACCGCCGAGCGCTGCGAAGTGTGCGAACTGACGTTTCCCAGATCGAGCATCGTTCACTGGGACATACCGGCCCGCATGAACATGCCGCCGATTCGCATCAGCTGGTTTGCCGGCGGACAGGAGCCCGAAAGGCGACGGCGCGACTTCCTGCGAGAATTGTTCGGAAAGCACCCGCAGTGGGGCAACCCGGACGACAAGCGGTGGAGCAGTTGGACGGGCAACCTCTGGGTCGGCACGGAGGGGGTGATGTACACCTTCGGCCACGGCGACACCACGTTTGCCATGTTCCCCGAGGAGAAATTCAAGGACTTGGCTCCGCCGCCGCAGTCGCTTCCTCGTCCGCTGCCCGGGAAATTCCTGCGCGGCTGGGTCCAGGGCATGAAGAAAGAGGGACCGGCGCCGATGGGCTGCTTCAACGCGTTCAGCGGGCCCTTCACCGAATGGTTTCTGCTGGCCAACATCGCCACGCTCTTTCCCGACCAGACGCTGGAGTTCGATCCCGTGACCTGCCGGATCATCAATAACGAACAGGCCGACCAGAAGATCCGCCCCTCCTACCGTGAAGGCTGGAAGCTCTGAAAGCACCGCGTCGGCAGAACGGAGAAGTAGATCACGTCAGCCCCCAGAGGTGCCCCCATGGCCGTGAGAGAGAGTAGTCTATTGCGACCGTTTAGCGTTGGCTGCCTCGCCGCAGCCTGTCTCCTTCTCTCGCCGCGGATACACGCTCAACGGGCGGGCGTCCAGCTGGAGACCTCGCCGGCAGCGGACACTCCCGCACGGCAACGGGCTCTACCAGAACGGTCGGCAGTGAACTCGTCGCCGGTGGAGGCAGTCGTCGAGCGCGTCGATGGCCTAGCCGGCAGCATCCGGTACGACGGCAAGAAGGTCGTCGGCGTGCGGTGCGAGAAATACCCGGCGAGCGACGAGGACGTCAAGGCATTCGCAGGCTTGACGGATCTCGAAGAACTCGTGGTCCAGGGCGAAACGGTAACCGACGCCGCCGTCGGCTACCTTGCCGGCCTGCCAAACCTGTGCGACCTGTCGCTCGAGGGTACGAGCATAACCGACGAGGGGGTGGCGAATTTGAAGCAGCTTCGAGGCCTCCGGCGGCTGAACCTTAGCCGCTCCACATCAATGACCGATGCCGCGCTGGCCCACCTTGCCGCGTTGCCCGACTTGCAGTATCTCGAACTCCGCGATAACAACATTGGCGACGCGGGACTGGAGCATCTCAAACGCTTCAACAAGATTCGACTTCTGGATGTTCGCGACTGCCAGCGGGTGACCGACGCCGGACTGGGACACTTGACCGACCTGAGGGGCCTTCGCGCGATAAGGCTCCGCAACCCGGCAATCAGCGATACCGGCCTCGCCAAGCTCGCCAGCCTGAGCCAGCTGGCCGAGTTGTCACTCGAGGGCCCGGCGGCGATCACCGACCAAGGGCTCCAAGTGCTGGCGAACTTCCACGAGCTGACCAGCCTGCGCGTGTCCCATTGTCCGAGCGTTAGCGACCGCGGCCTTGCGCCGCTGGCCGACATGCCGAAGCTTCGGCTGCTCTTTCTGCGAGGCACTCCCATCAGCGGCGCATGTCTGGGGTACGTCAAGGACGGCGCGGACCTGCGGCGGATCGATTTGGCCGAGACGGAGGCCGATAACGGCGCTCTGAAGCACTTGCGTGTGATGAGACGCCTCGAATGGCTCAGCCTCTGGAAGACCCAGGTGACTGACGCAGGCATGCAACACCTTGCCGGCCTGCCGAAGTTGACCAATTTGCGGTTGGCCGAAACGGCCGTTGGCGACGCCGGCCTGGCGGAAATCGCCAAGATCGAGAGCCTCCAAGAACTGGACCTCGAACTGCTGCAAATCAGCGACAAAGGGCTGGCACAACTGCAGAACCTCAAGAACCTCAAGCGGCTCAACATCGCCATGGTGATGGTATCGGACGAAGCCGTCACCGACCTGCAAGCGGCCATCCGGGGGCTGGACGTTCTCCGGTGGCGGATTCCCGAGGGCTGGCCCTGAAGAAGCGGCCCTTCGCATGCATGAAAGACTCGTCAGTTCACTCAGAAGCCAAGGAGCACACGATGAAGAAAACGGTCACCAATGACACGCGAGAGCGTCGGATGACCCGACGCGAGGCAATCGGCGGCGCCCTGGCTGCTGCCGGCGGAGTGATTACAGGTGCGCCGGCCTTTGTGCGGGGCCAGAACCTCAACAACAAGCTGAACATCGCGATGATCGCCTGCGGAGGCCGTGGTGGCGCAAACATGAGCGCTGTCGCTGGCGGCAGCCGTCGCCGCAAGACAGAGGTCCAGACAGCGGCCCCGGCCGAGAACATCACGGTCCTCTGCGACGTCAACCAGCATGCCGTGGATGCTGCGGCCCAGAGATTCCCGAAAACGAAGACGTACAGTGATTTCCGCCGGGTATTCGACAGCCCGAATGACTTCGATGCCGTCATGGTCAGCACCACCGAGCACACCCACACGCTGGCAACCTATCTGGCACTGACCCATGGGAAACACGTCTATTGTGAGAAGCCGCTTACCCACGATGTCTGGGAAGCGAGGTTGATCCGCGAGACCGCCGCGAAGTACCCGAAGCTCGCCACGCAGACCGGCAACCAGGGCCATGCCTCGCCGGTTCGCCGCCAGATCAAGGAACTGCTCATGGCCGGCGCGATCGGGCCGGTGCGCGAGGTGCACGTCTGGGCGGGGCGTGCGTGGGGACTGCAAAGCGCTGCGTCGGCCGAGAAGTACGACAAGCCGCACGGGTTCTACAACGGCATCCAGATCACCAAGCGGTTCAAGGAAGAGATGCCCGTCCCGCCGAACATCGACTGGGATCTGTGGATCGGGCCTGCACCGATGCGGCCGTTCCATGCGACGTACCTGCCCGGACCGCGGTGGTACCGGTGGTGGGACTTCGGCAACGGCACGATGAGCGATCTCGGCGGCCACGACAACGACGTGGTGTTCCAGGTGTTGGACATCCGTCATCCCTTGACGGTCGAGGCTGTGTCCCCGATGGGCAAGGCCCACTCGGAACTCGCGCCGGCAACGATGACCGTGACGTATCAGTTCCCAGCCCGCGGCTCGCACCCGCCGCTGAAGCTCGTTTGGTACCAGGGCGAGGCCAGGCCCGCGCAGTTTGACGCCACCAAGATGGGCAACCGCGCCCAACTGTTCATAGGCGACAAGGGCATGCTCTACAGTGGCGGCCGTAGCGGGCCTAAGCTGCTGCCCGAAGAGAAGTTCAAGGATTACCCGACGCCGCCCGAGACGCTCTCACGTTCTCCCGGACACTACATTGAATGGATTCAGGCATGCAAGGGTCAGGGCCCGGCGCCGGGTTCGAACTTCCTGTATTCAGGCTGGGTCACCGAGTCGAACCACCTCGGCAACGTGGCTTACCGGACGGGGAAGAAGCTCGAGTGGGACCACATCAATCTATGCGCCCGTAATGCGCCGGAAGCCGATCAGTTCATCCGGCGTCCATACCGGAAAGGCTGGGACGGCATACTGAGCTAAAGGCGACCTATGGCTCAAAGGCTCAACTCAATCCCAAAGCCGGAAGTGTCCGGAACGACCAGGTTGCCCTCTTCAAAGTGATACGCGGAGTAGTCCATTCCCGTCGCCTTTCCCGGTATCCCCTCGACGATGTCGCAGTTGCCCACACCCGCCGCCAAGTGCGCGCAGTAGTACGGGCGGGGCGTTCCGGCCCAGGTATGCGGTGCGGCCAGGACCCCGGCGCCGACCAGTTCCGGCATCACGCGCCGCCAGCGCGTGTAGCCCACGATCGCCAGGTCCATGTTGATCACGTCGATCAGTTTTTCTTCGGCCAGCGCGAAGAGGCGTTCGACGTGTCGCTGTGAATACCAGCCGTATTTCCACGCCTCCTTTGCCGCTTCGGACCGCATCTCACCTTCCATGACCATTGCGTCGCAATCGACCTTGCGCATGTGCTCCCGCAGCCGGCGATAGTCTTCCCGGTTCTCGTCGAACGGCTCCTCGATGCAGTGCAGGTCGCAGTCGGTCACGGCGGTAAGATAGGCCTCGAACTCGATCTCCGAGTAGCCGTTGTTCGCATCGACGAGGATTTTGCAGTTGGGGAAACGCTCGCGAACGGCGCGGGTCACCTCGATGTCGCGTTTTTGCCCCTCTTCCTTTGTCATGCACTGCAGGCCACGGCCGATCTTGAGTTTGAAGGCGCGATAGCCCAGGTTGTAGTCGACCTGGCACTCCCGCAGCAGCCGGGGGATACCGTCGGCATTGCCCCAAGGCTCAAGGTCTTCGAAGTGGATCGAGCTGCTGTAGATGGGGACGTGCGCCGACGCCTTCGCGCCAAGCAGCTTGTAGACGGGCAGACCCAGAATCCTGCCGACAAGGTCGTGCAGCGGCAGGTCGATACTCATCGCCTCGTCCGCGACGCCTGCCTCCATGTCGTACAGGTCCGAGACCCGCCGGCCGATCAGTGCAGCGATGTCCTTGGATTTCGCTCCGGACATGGCACCCCCGCGCGCACCCTGGTCGGTGACAAGGATTCTCACTTCTCGACCGAAGCCGAAGCGCGTCGGCCCGCCCCGCGCGCCTCGCCCCACAAAATGCGAATAGCGGTCGTTGGATCGCTTGGAATCGATCTTCGCGATGCGGTGCTCCGCAAGAGTTCGCTGCGCCGAGTCCCGATCGAGCGGCGCCGCGCTGAGCGAGCCTCCCAGGCCGGTCAAGACCACCCCGGCGCCGGCACCGTGACATAGGAATTCGCGTCGATTCATCATTTTCCCCCTTCTTTGGCAACGTGTAGCTAGAGATTTCGAGCGGCTGAACGGATCTCGCATTTCTGTTTTGTACGGCGATTCGTCTGGCAATGCAAACCGCCCTCTCTCAGGCTTGGGATCCACATCTTGCTATCCGGTGACCCGAGCCCTATGCTGAGGTGCGCCGAAAGGGGGCGTAGCCCAGGTCCCAATGTCGTGTAGATCGGGGGAAATCCGATGAAGGTGAACGGTTTCTTCAAGTACAATATGCGGGCAAAACAGCTCACGCCGTTGGACTCGCCGGAGGCACTGGCCGCAAGGACTGGCAACCGGCCGATGGGCCAAGCTGTGGTACGACGTCGATCACAACGTCCACCTGTTCGTCCATGACCTGAAGCGGGATCGCCGGGAGTCGTACGACGGCGGCGTGACAGAAACATGGGCCTACCGCTACCAGCGAGCAACCCGGTGAACACCAGCCTCCCGCAAAACGTACGGCAAGGCGGTCGCGACAGCGATCACGGCAAGCAATGACACCGATGATTCGACGGAGAGAAGTCAGGTTCAGCAACATCCGCATTCGTCAGTTCTGATATTCAGGGAGCAAACCATGTCCCACAATCTCTGTCGTCGTAAGTTCTTTGGAAAGGCGGCGCAGATCGGCGCTGGCCTGACCGTGCTTGCAGGAAGCGCTTCGGCACGGGCCTACACGGCCAACGAGAAGCTGAACATTGCGATCGTCGGCTGTGGCACCCGCGGCCGCGGCCTGTTGGAGAGCTTTCGCCGCATCGGCGAGAACGTGGTGGCGATGTGCGACGTGAATCGCCAGCGCGCGGCTCGGGCGTTCGAGATGGCCCCCGAGGTGCCCAAGCACCTCGATTACCGGAAGATGCTCAAGGAAGGCGAACGGCAGATCGACGCCGTGGTGGTGGCCACCAGCGACCACCATCATGCGCCGTGCTCGGCCCTGGCGATGAAGCTGGGCAAGCCGGTTTACTGTGAGAAGCCGCTGACGCACACCGTGCAGGAAGCCCGCACGATCCGCCGCATCGCCAGGGAAACCGGCGTGGCCACGCAGATGGGCAACCAGGGCACGGGCACCGACGCCTTCCGCGAACAGGTCGAACTGTTCCAGACCCAAAGCCTGGGCGAGGTTCGCGACACCTACGTCTGGTGCCGTCTGGGCAACTCGGGCATCCGCCCGTTGCCGACCACCACCGACAAGATCCCCGACACGCTCGCCTGGGATCTCTGGTTGGGTCCCCGCGCCGCCAGGCCCTACAATCGCATTTGGGTTTCGTGGCACCTGTGGCGCGACTTCGCCACGGGGCAGCTGGGCAACTGGGGCTCACACGCCTCGGCGGCTCAGTTTCGCGGGCTGAAACTCGACACCCTATGGGATGCCGATCCGGCCGGCCCGGCGGCGCCGCGCATCCGCGTGCGCCCCCGCTCCGCCGAGACCAACGCCTACTGTTTCCCCACCTGGGAGATCGTCGATTTCGAGTTCCCGGCCCGCGGCGACATGCCGCCGGTGACCATGCACTGGTTCAAAGGCGATCCGCCGGGATTTCCCGAGAATATCCAGAAGCTGAGCGGCCGGGAGGTCAATGGGAGCGGGTGCCTGGTCGTGGGCACGCGCGGAAAGACCGTGGCCTCCGGGCACAACTCGGCCTACTCGCTGTTGCAGGACGACAAAGGCCAGCGGGTACAAAAGCCGGAGCCATACCTGCCCCGCCACGGCAGTCACGAACGGGAATGGCTCGACGCCATCCGCGGCAAGGTCAAGCAGCCCCTCTCGAACTTCGACTTCGCCAGCCGCGAGATCGAGACGCTGATGCTGGGCAACGTGGGCACGATGCTCGGACGGGCGATCGAGTACGACCCGATCGCCGGCGTATGCCCCGGCGACGAAGAGGCCACGGCGGCCCTGGATCGCGAACATCGGGACGGGTGGACGCTTTGACGCAGAAGTCTTGAGTAAGCGCAACCAAAGCAGGATTCAGACATGCAGCGAATCACGATTGCTCTTACAGCCATTGTGCTCGTGTTGTGTTCGGTGCTGTTGGCAGGCAACGCTGCACGGGGCGAAGACTGGCCGCAATATCGGCACGACAGCGCCCGCAGCGGCTACACGGCGGAGCAACTCCCGGCGCGCCTTGAAATGGACTGGGAGTACCGATCCCCACATGCTCCCGCTCCCGCCTGGCCGGAGCAGCCCGAACGCATGCCGTACGACTACTGTTTCCAGCCGGTGGTGGCGGGCGATACGGTCTACATCGGCAGTTCCGCGGACTGCAAGCTGTATGCGCTGGACGCTGCGACAGGCGCGGAAAGATGGAGCTTCTTCACGGGCGCTCCGATTCGTGTTGCACCTGCGGTATGGAACCATAGCGTCATGGTTGCCTCGGACGATGGTTTCATCTACTGTGTTTCCACGGACGATGGAACGGAGCGGTGGCGCCATCAGGCGATGCCGAGTACACGCAAGATCCTCGGGAATGAACGCATGATCTCCGCACCGACCATTGCGTGTGTGACGATCTGGGCAACCAGCCCGAGAGCAAGGGCAACTATTACGGCAGGTGCTTCGAGTCGGTCCTGACGCCAACGTTGCTGCTGATGGCGACCGGAACCGGACTGGGCGCGATGGACCGGTCCGATCCGTTTCCTGGCGGCAAGGTACGCGTGCAATGGTCGGCCGACGTCGAAAGCACTGGTGCGATGATCGCCGCGGGGGGCCAAGTGATCGTGGGCGGGCTGAATACCGTGGCCTGCGTGGATACCGATTCGCATCGTCTCGCGTGGACGCAGACGGTCGCTGGAACCGCCTTCGGACTCGCCGTCGCCAATGGGCGTCTGCTGGTCAGCACCGATGCCGGCAAGCTCTACTGTTTCACCGCGTCGGGGGCGGGGCGGATCGTCCAGCGGGCACGCGATCCGAGTCCGTATGGCGACACACGCGTGCATGCGCAGGCAGCCGATGAGATCATTGCCAAGACCGGAGTGACGAAGGGCTATTGCCTCGATCTCGGCTGCGGCGACGGACGGCTGGCTTATGAGTTGGCGAAGAAGACTGACCTCCGAATTATTTGCATCGATTCGGACGCCGCCAAGACGCGCACGGCTCGGTTGGCGCTCGATGCCGCGGGACTGTATGGGACGCGCGTGGTCTGCCACACGGGCAACCTCGGCGACACAGGCTACGCCAATTACTGCGCGAATCTGATCGTTTCGGGACGCGCCGTTACGGAAACGGATGAGACGGTTCACCGGGCCGAAGTCGCTCGCATCCTGCGGCCTTGGGGCGGGAAGAGCTGCATTGGGCCAGTCGGCGCGATGGCCGTGCGCGTCCGCGGCCCGCTGCCCGGCGCGGGCCAGTGGACCCACCAGTACGGCGACGCGGGCAATAGCGGGTCGAGCACCGATACGATCGTCAGCGCACCGCTGGGCATCTTGTGGTTCGGAGGCCCGGGCTCGGAGGGAATGATCGATCTGTGGCGTCGGCCTCCCGCGCCATTGTTCGTGGAAGGGCGGCTTTATGAGGAAGGCATCCGCTTCATCCGTTGTACCGACGCGTACAACGGGCGAGTCCTGTGGACCAAACAGATGCAGAATATCGGTCTGCACCTACACGCGGGGCGGGAATACTTTGAGGGAACATACGCCAAGGGGAGTAACTTTTGCGTCGATCCGGCGGCGCTCTACGTGCACGACACACGGCAGTGCATCCGGCTCAATGGCCTCACGAGCGACGAAGAGGCCCGCTTCAGTCCTCCGAACGACCGGCGGGGGAATCCCGGCGTCTGGGGCCATTTGGCCCACTCCGATGGCCTGCTGATCGGGTCCCTGGCCGCCGCTGCCAAGGAGACGGACTTCTTCATCCGTCGGCAAAGGGCGAAGAATACGGCGCCGCTTCGCGAAGATTCCGCCATCTTCGTTATGGACGCCGCCACCGGCGCGATCAAATGGGTCTACCGCTCAAAGGGCTATATCCGCCGTACGTCGATTGCCATCGGCGGCGAGTGCGTCTTTTTCATTGAACGGCCGCAACCCGTTCAGGACACGACCGATGGAAGACTCATTGCCCTGAAGCTCGACGCCCCCGCGCCCAACGTGCAATGGGAGAACAAAGATAACGTCTTCGGCACCGTGCTGCTCTATAGCGAGGAGCACGACTCCATCGTGATGGGTTTTAGCGCCACGCAAAAGGCGTTCTGGGCCACCGATCTGGGCACGGAGCTGGCCGTGTACCGGGGGTCGGATGGTAAGCGATTGTGGCACCGAACCGTAGAATACGCGGTCCGTCCGGTGGTGGTCGGCCGCACACTCGTCGCGGAGCCGTACGGGTTCGATCTTCTCAGCGGCGAGCCGAAGATGCGTACCAATCCGCTTTCCGGCGAGCAGGAGGCCTGGACCTGCGCCAATCTCAATCGCTGCGAGGTCTACTCCGCCAGCCCCAACTTACTGATGTATCGCACCTCGACGTTGACCTACTTCGACCTGCTCCGTGACGAAGGCATGATGAACTTCGCCGGGATAAGGCCGGGTTGTTTCATCAACATCATTCCCGTCGGGGGCATGGTGCTGATGCCGCAGTCTTGGTCGGGATGTAGCTGCAATTTGCTGCATCGCACTTCCATCGCGCTAGAACCGATCGAGGACGGGCAGCGCTGGGGTCTGCCGATGGGCGACGAGCCTACCACCGGCCGCCTGGGCCGCGTCGGCATCAACTTGGGCGCGCTCGGCGCACGCCGCGACCACAACGGCGTGATGTGGCTGGCCATGCCCTCGGCGAGAACAAGCAGGCCGTGGGGTTATCAAGAACAACTCCTCTTCGAAAAGTGCGTTGCCGTCTCGGCCGATCGATTCTACCGCGGCGACGGCACGCGACAGAAGGTTTCCGACGACGTCTGGCCTTGGGTCACTGCGTCCGGCGCGGAGGGAGACGTTCGGGTAAGCGTGGATATTAGAACAATGCCGGAGAACTCGACCTACAAGGTTGCCCTCCACTTCGCAGAGCCCAGCCCTTCATGCAAAGTCGGGGACCGCGTATTCGATGTGCTACTCAACGGGACTACTGTGCTGTCCGACTTCGATGTCCTGAAGGCGGCCGGGGCCCCTTACGCGGCCGTTGTGCGCGAGTTTCCGGTAGCGGCCAGCGGGAAGATCACCGTTCAGACTGTCGCCAAGAACGGCAAACCGGTCTTGAGTGGTCTGGAGATCGTTCCACACAAGCCTCATTGACTCGGAGAAGTGACCGCATTCATGCGGTCTGAAGCCTTGTGTGTCTCATAGGTCCCGATGAATCGGGGTACTACGAGCCCGTAGGAATAATCTGGACTGGGGCGGTGACGTGAAGGCAGCGGCGATCTTGGCAAAGAAGCCGTCGATCGATTGGCCGATTTGAGCGTCCGGATCGCTGCTTCCCAGGGTGACGACTACCATGTTCCACTCCGGGATCACATAGAATCGATTGGAACCGCCCCCTTGCGCGGCGTACGTTCCGGCCGGTGCCGACGGCCAGCGTCGCTTACCGTCGGAACGGATGCCGTTTCCCGCGGCGTTATAGTGAGTCACTCCATCGACCGTACCTGAGATTCCCCAATCCCAGCGGCTCATGCCGATTGGGTCGGCAATGCGGCGCTTAAAGAGGTCCTTCAGCGGCTCGTGGGCCAAATGCATGGCGACGATCCGGCCCAGCAGATGGACATGGCTGTCCTGATAGGCGATTTGCGAACCGGCCGGTGCGAACGCCGGCTTGTCGGGAGTGGTCACGTAGACCACGGGATCACCCCATTTCTGACCCTTGCCCACGAATCCGAGCTTCCCCCGGGTGCCTCCCCGCATCGAGGCAAGATGACGCAGCGTCACCTTCGCGTAGGCGGGATAGGCCCGGCCCCACTCGGGCAGGTACTTCACCATGGGATCATCAAGCCGGCACTTTCGGTCGTCAAGCATCAGCCCGAGGCACGTGCTCGTGAAGACCTTCGTAGAAGAATAGATCTCGTGATAGGCGCTGGCGTCGGAGCCTTTCCGGATAAGGTATCCATTTCGGACCACCACCAACTGGGGCACCTTCAGGTCCTCCGCTGCCGCTTTGAGTTGGGCCGAATCGATGTCCTGGGATTCGGGCGTTGCCTCTTGCCACTGCTTGCCCGGAACGACGGCTCCCGTCGCGCCCCCGCTCTCGGCACCCAGGCCGACTCCAGGCGCGGGAAACCTGCAATCGGCGTCGTCCAGGACCAGGACCCAATCCTGGTTGAGGCCGGAGGTGGGCGGGGTGAACTCGCGTTGCCCCTGGACTCTGATGATCTCGAATGGGCGATGCGTCTGCTGCCGTTGCTCGCTGTAACATCGCCCGTCTCGCGGACTGTACCACCAGCCGTGGAGTCGCTCGCCGGACAGGGCTGACAAGTCGAGCGTGAAGGGCTCGCCCATCGTGGAGTAGACCATGGCGTAACGGCCGTCTGAGGCGCGCGTGGCGGCGCAATAGGACGGCCCCTTCCTCGGATCGCCCCGGCCGGAGACGAGGATCGACTCATCGGGAACTCGATTCTCCATGGGCCGGGACTCGATCAGTGACCGCAGATGTTGCATGTCGGCGGCGCCCTCGTACTGTAGGGCGTCCTCCCATTCAAGATGGAACTGCCAAACCCGGTCGGCCCCATACGTAAAACCGAAAGCACCGGAAAAGACCGACCAGTACCCTTCATAACGGCACTTCCAAGCCGAGGATGTCGGCTGACGCCAGTCGTCTTCGATCTTCTCATACTCTCCTGTCACCAGCCAGACGAGATTGTCCCGGTTGCGGTACCGCCGGCCCAGCAGGGTGCCGTACCGCTCGTTGTTCTCCAGCGGATGCGGGAACAGCGAATCGGCATCGCGTCCCCACATCGTGGCCAGGGCAATCGTCAGCCCCCGGTCGTCAGCGGCATCGAGAATGAAATCGATATGACGCCAATACGCTTCGTTCAGCGTGACAGGGTCGAGCTTGCTGAAAGGAAGGGCTTTGGCATAACTGGGGATTAGATCTCTTTGGGTCGGTGACCCCACCGTGTGATTCGTGCGAATGGCCATCATCTGAATGACCGTGAAGTGCTTGGCAGCCCGGTCCTCCAGATAGCATTCCACGTCGGCCGGACTCAGGCGCATCAACATCCAGCCGGTATCGCCCAACCAGAAAAACGGCCGCCCGTTACGTAGCAGCCCGTGTTGAGTCGTGGCAAACGGCGAGGGGCCGGCCCCACCGCAAGCAGTATCTCCGAGAACAAGTACCATCAGCAAACCTTCGGCCAAACGACGCATGGCATTCTCCTCGAACTTGACATCAGACATCAGCATTCCTGTTTCACCGAGTATAGGGGGTGAGTACCCATAGAGGTGTTTTGGGGCATCCCAACGTGAACTCTAGGGTCTCTTTACAAAAACGATCCAATCCTCGTCGGCTGTTCCGGGAGCCGGTCCTATTTCCACTCCTTGGCCACCCATCAGATTCTCGGAGGCCCCTTCAAACCCGCCCATTCCTGGGAAAGTACGGATCAAGGACGCCCCACCATTGGAGCTTGAGAGCGTTGCTCCCCCGCCAGAGCGTTGTTGGGTCGGCCGCCGCCCGTACCTCGTGCCGAATCCGGACGGCTGTCAGCCATCGGCTTTCAGCTATCAGGCAAGGCAAACGTACTTCAGAGAGTTCTTTGCTGACGGCTGAAAGCTGACAGCCGATAGCCGGACCTAAGTCACCGCTGGTTAAGAGCTTGCGTTCGCACTATGGCTCTCCTGCTTACAGTTTGAGTTACGACCTGAACAACCTCACTCTGCAGCCTGTGGTCCGCAAGAAAAGGGGGCTTCCGTCACGCCCGGCCCGATCGGCGGGGCCGGCTCGTCGAGAATATTGCCCGTGACGCTGCGGTCGATCGCGTCGGCGGCTTCTTGGGAGAGGGCCTTGCCGCCGCCGATGCTGTGGATCAAGACGGGTATGATTCGATCGCCGAAAAGGCGTGCGTTCCGGTATCGTACTGCGTAGGCGTCTTTCAGGAGGATCAACCTCATGTGTTCTGCCTCCTCAGTCGGATAGTCCACGCCATAGCCGCCTCGCTTCGAGGGTAGAAGGGGCTTCTCCACATGTCCAAACACGCAGTCATTGATGTTAACGTCGTGTGGGGCATATTTCTTCATGTTGGCGGCCGTCAGTTGGTCCTTTCCTCCCTTGCGGCGACTGTCGTCGAGCGTGGTCAAGACGACGGCGTTCGGCATATCGGAGAATAGGCACTTCTCGACGAGAATGCCGACATTCTCCGGCCTGCCAAGGACTCCCTCGTAGTGAGACTTCAGATCCAGGCCGCAGCAACCCAGGCGGCGAAAGATGCAGTTTCGGATGACGGTGTCGTTGAGTCCGCCCGTGGTGTCGATGCCGTCGCGGCAAGCGTCCTGGAAAACGCACTCCTCGACCAGAGCCCCATCGGCGCCGCCCTTGATGCAGTCGCAGCAGGATTTCTCGAACAGGCATCGCTGAAAGACCAGGTCTTTGCCGCTGATGACAACGGCCCAGAAGCCGCCGATGATATGACAACCGATGACCTTCGGCTGCTTGCAATCGGAGATCCTGATATGGTGGGAGATCATCCCCTCCAGGCGACAGTTCTTAATCAAGACATTGCTTTTGCCGGAGGCATTGATCCCTGCCTTGTCGAAGAAGTCGACTCCGTGCTTATAACTCCGCCCGCCCAACTCGGGTGTGTTCCTGTAGATGATCGTGAGGTTATGCAGTGTCGTTTTGTTGCCGAGTTCCAGCAGTGGCTTGCCGTTGGTCTTTGCGTCGGTGACCTCGAACCCGGCACCCTTCTTTGCTGACAGTTTGAAATCGTCGGGCAACTGGTGGGTACCGCCGATACGGTAAATGTGGTCTAGCACCAGTTCGTCGCCTGCCTTGAGTTCTCCACTCTCCAGCAACTTGGCAAAGCCCGTGGTGACGTCCTGATCCGCCGCCCAGCCGATATCCGACGAGTGATGAACCGTCGCCTGCGCCGGCAACGCGCCCACAAGAGTGACCAGCAATGCAGTTGTGATTCTCATAGCGTTTGTCTCCAATCTTGAGATCTGCCAAACGGAATTTCAAACAGCGATAGCAAAACGACCTGCCACAGACCAGAACCGTCAGCTGGTCTTTTATGTAGCACGAGACATCGGTGGGTCTTGGCAACCGTCCCTGAAAACGAATCTACTGTGGATAATTCTCCTTTTTCGTCTTGGCCTGTATTTCCTTAACCTTGTCCAGCGGCACAAACATCAGCAGTGCGCGCAACGCGGTCTGCTGCGTTCCTGCGTCGGGTGCAGTGGCGGCCTTGACCAGCAAGTCCCGCGCATCATCCGTCAAACCGGTCGTCATCCCTCCCACGGCGCCTACGATTTCGTCGTGGACAGTCTTCTCACAGTCGGCAATACGCTTTGCACACGCTTCCCTGTCCGCGGTGAAGCTGCCGGGAATCGCCAGCAACTCATTGAACTTCGACAACGTTTCCGGCTCTTTCAGAAGGCTGGCCGAGGCTTCCGCCTGGGCCTTCAACAGGTTGAATTGGAGTTGGCTCACCTCATCGAGCCTGCCTTGCTTGCGCAGGATCTCGGACGCTGCCTTCGTCGCCGTAACGAGCGTTTGGCTGCCGCCCGTTGAAACCGGCTTCGGGGGGCGCCCCCAGGTAGCCCAAGTGGTTCGATCGCACACTTTGGCGTATGCATCGAAGGCCCGATCGTCGTCCTTCAAGTGCATTCGATAGAAATCGCCTAATTGCAGCCATACCCGGTCGTGAACAGCCTCCCCGGACCTGTACGCCAACTGAGTCCGTTTATCGTTCATGATTCTCAAATCCGCTTCCGCCGCCGTCAGATTGTTCGTCTGAATATAGGCGAGGCTTCGGTAGTAGTACAGATCCGCCATCACATCTTCCTGTTCCGGATACACAAAGCTTTGGTGAAATCTCCGTCCGCCCATTGCATCGTGCGTGAAAGCAGCCAGCAATGCGACATACTGTTTCTGTTCCAGCATCAATTGCATCTGGCGCCGTATCGAAATCGGCGGCACCGGAATGTCCTTTGCCAGTTGCATCGCCCGGTTGTAATCCTTCAGCCGTTCGGCGCAGAGCGATGCCTTTTCCAGAATGTCCGCTTTCAGCCGGTCGCTCAACGGCAAATTCTTCACCAGGTTGGTATAGGCGGCCAGCGCGTCGGCGTCCTTGCCGGCTTGCGCCCGCGCCGCGGCCGCGCCGGCAGCTTTGACGAATTCCTCCGCCCAGGCGCGATCGTAGGGCCACTCGGTCACTCCGAGGCGAAAATCGCTGAACGCCTTCGGCTGCAGGCCGATGCCGCGCAGGATCAATTCCGGATTCGTGGTGAAGAACTCGTCGAAATCCTTGTCCGAACTCTGCTGCCAGCCTTGAAGTCGGCCCGGCGTGCCCGGCATCATGGGGTTGGCGGTGAAGGCATCGGAGCCGGTTCGGACCCGGTACTCCGGCAACGTTCTCTCATTGATTGCCAGCTTCTCGTCCTCGGGCCAGCGCAAGTAAAAGCAATTGTCCGACTCCGTCACGTTCGCCGATAGCTGCAGGAGCGTTTGATGAGCCTTATTGCGGATACACTCGCAGAAGATGTTTCGTCGCGCAACGATCGGCGAGTCGCAGGTAAGCTGCCGCAGGATCGTCATGATGAACACGTTGTTCTCAACACGGGAATCGGGGCAGCGGCTCAGCGCAACCGACGTCCACCCTCCGTGCAACACGCAGTTCTGGATCAGCATCTCGGGACTTTCGCTGGCGTCGACCATCGTGTTCAGACAACGCGTTATCCGTACGCGCGGACTGTGGCGCACCACAAAACCGTCTCGCCAGAAACTCTGTCCGCGGAAATACAATCCGTCGAATTGAAGGTCCGGCTTGGAGATGACCTCGAAGGATCGGGCGAGATCCTCGGCCCGGAGAACGGCCTTCTCGCCCGTTACGCAACGGAACGTAATCGGACGCTCCTTGGTCCCCGCCGCGCGGATGCGCACCGTTTCGTTGTAATCGCCGCCGGCGATCATGACGGTGTCGCCGGGGCCAACCCGGTCCGCGGCGCGGCATATCGTTTGAAACGCCTGCTCGCGGCTCAGGCCGCTGTTAGCGTCATTGCCGTCCGGCGCCACGTAGTACACGCGCGGCTCGGCCGGAGCCGACGCGGTCTTGAGCGAG
>Ga0180437_10004769_pt1 | contig 19016 bp, 16 predicted proteins | sample SS_ome_4_FD_132410 | JGI IMG/M metagenome (GOLD analysis project Ga0180437, IMG submission 132410) | Hypersaline lake sediment archaeal communities from the Salton Sea, California, USA - SS_3_D_1 metaG | ecosystem: Environmental > Aquatic > Non-marine Saline and Alkaline > Hypersaline >... | reverse complement strand
TGGTGCTGGTGCTGGTGCTGGTGTCGGGGTGGATGGTATTACTTTTTGACCTTGTATTATTTTGGCTGCTTCTTTTAGCCAATCCAATCGAAAAGACTTATATTCATCCTCAGTATAGTCTGGCCATATGTTATCATCAAAATGCCGTTTAATATTGGCTCTATTTTTTGCAATTTCGGGCCCTTCTGCATTTTTACGAAAAAGGAAATAGAGTACGTCATCCGGTCTTTCTTGTGTTAATTTATTAACTATTTGTCTGCCGATTCGAATCATTTTAGCCGCTTTTCTAAGCCAATCCAATCTAAAAGACTTATATTCATCTGCAGTGTAATCTGGCCAAATATTAGTATCGAATTCACCTTTAATATTAGCTCTTCTTTCCGAAACTTCTGGTCCTTCTATGTTTTTACGGAAAAGAAAGTAAAGTACATCATCGGATCTATTTTGTACTAAATTAGTAACTATTTGTCTACCATTTTGAATTATCTCAGCAGCTTTTTTAAGCCAATTTAATCGAAAAGGCTTAAATTCATCCGTAGTATATTCAGGCCATATGTTAGTATCAAAACTCTGTTTGATATTGGCTCTATTTTCTGCGACTTCTGGTCCTTCTATGTTTCTACGGAAAAGGAAATAAAGAACATCATCTGGTCTTTCTTGCACTAATCTAGTAACTATTTTAAGGCCATCAGTTCCAAGAGATCCCCCTTCCAGAACCAACTCGGTCTGATCATCAGGCCCGGATGTAATTGAGGCAACTAAAGGATCTGTTGTAATTGGTACTGCTAAAGGACCGGGTGTAGCTTGTGTCACTATAGTTCCTGCTGGTATTGTTCTCCGAAGTGGTTTTCGAGCTTGCCATGGATCAGGTATAAAAGCTTCTCCCAAAGGAATTAAAGTGGTTGTCATATAATGATTGTAAGTTGGTAAGATATTATCTTGTTGGTATTGGTCTAATCGATCCAAAAGATCACGGATTTCTGGTAAGATTTCTTGTTGAGACAAAGGATTAGTTTCTGTTAAAAGATAAGCGAGTCTGTGAATTTCTTTACTGATTGATGGTGATGGGTCATTTTCGAGTAGTAGATTTTCCAATAAATAAATCAATCGTCTTCTAATAATGTAGTTTTTAATTGCACGGTGGTGTTTATACTGTAAAATATAATTATCAGCTAAGATAAAACCTATACCAGCAATTGGTGGAGAGCTTTGTGTATGTGGTAGTTTAATAGTCGGGATGATAGGAATTGATCGTTGAAGATGCCGAGGCAGCTTAGTTTTACGATCTATCCATTTTTGATAAAATTCGTTGTAAAGAAGATTATTTTCTAATCTTGGAGGAATTTCTCTAATATCTATTGTTTTTTTGTCTGTGAACATAGTTAAGTCAACTAGACTACATTCATGTTTGTAACCCTTAAGTTTGTAAGTGATAGAGAAAACCACTTCGGTCCAACTAGGATTGTCGTCCAAAAATTTTAAGGCTCCCGGAATAGTCATAAAGTATTCCGGCCATTGGTAAGTGATTGTTGACCTGAAAAACTGATTTTTCTTATCTTTTTCCAAAATTTCAGAAAAATACTCACTTCTATCTTCAGCAAACTTGTTAAGTTTTTTTTTGATATCGAGCATTATTCTTATTCTTAATGGATTAAATTGAGTACGATACAACCGATTATATTCGTCAAGGTCCTTAATTTTGTTGTTATATGTTAACTTTAGGTCTAAATCCTGAGTTGGGTATAATCGACGAATATTACTGTTAAGAGCCATTCCTCCCACCACTGTTAAATGATAGAGCCTATTACCTTGTTCATCGAGAAATCTTAAGTCCTTATCTGGTCGTGTTAAACGAGAGTTGTTCCAATTGTCTGTAATTACCGAAAAGACTTGTTGGATCAACACATTGAAAATATTTGGATCCATCTGACTATTCTATAATTATTGTTTTATTTTAGATTTACAATACACTTTAAGGTCTTTTTAAGACATTAAAATATAGATGCCTCCCAATTCCCAGTCACATTGGATAACCGGTGCCTTAATAGGCGGTCTAATTATCGGACAAAACCTTAATACAATTAAGTCAGTTGCTTCCAAATTATCAAACTTTTTTTTCAAAAGAATTGATATTCCCTTAAAAAGCAACCAGCTGCTTTTTCCAAAACTCCAAACGTTTCTCAAAAAACGAGCTATTGGTGGTAATTATACAGTAATAGAAAATGGCAATAGTCAAATGTTAACCGGTGCTATGGTGACTATTTGGCCTGGTGCTCTAATATATATATCTACTGGACCGGAAATCAAGGCTAAAATTTTGTTAAATAGGTTTTGGCATAGCGCTGACCGTTTTTTAGAACATTTGGACCAATTAGATAATAGTGATAGATTAGTACGATTTTATACTCTAACCAACCCAAGTATTGGTTGGCAAAAAGCCAAGACGGTTGAATGTGTAAAAATGCCTCTGCTTTATAATGATGAGAATGTGGGACAATTAGATAATAATGTTAAACAATTTTTAGGTGCGAAAACTAAGAATTTGAATTTTGGAAAAACTCACAAATTAACAGTTTTACTTTATGGACCAGCAGGGTGTGGCAAAACTACACTAATCAAATGGCTTGCAATGCGCTATCATCGAGACGTTTATATTGTGGATCCTGCATGTTATTTTAATGATGCAAATATAACTGATACTAATACAAATATACCGATTTTGAAAAACTGTGAAGGCGGTATTTTATTGTTTGAGGATATCGATCGTTATTTCAAGACTCTTTATAGTAAGCAAGGTGAGCCAAATATTTCAAAGTTTTTGAATTTTTTGGACGGATTATGTACACCCGATGATATTATCATCGTCTTAACAGCAAATGTTGAACGTCCTATTCCGGAGGTGATCCGTCGTGATGGAAGAATCGATTTGACTATCAATTTGCCATTTGTAACTCCCGAAATAGTGGGAAAAGCTTGTGAACTATATAAAGTGGATCCAACTTTAGTGAATATTGACGGTGATGTTACTACCTCTAATTTGGTCAAAAAGATCGAAACCAACCTTGAAGATTTACATCAAGGTCAAAAAATTTTGTTGGAAGCCAGTGATAGTGATAAGCTAGAAAGAGTTGACAGTAATGGTTCAATGTCTATTCTTTGAACCAATAGAAAGTTACTTGCATGGCGCGCCTTTACATTCGCCAGGTAAAGTATACATTGGGATATTTCTTTCAGGTGCAATAGGTCCCGGTTCACAGCACGGTTGAGGTCTTCTTTTGGGTTTTGGTTTAGGTGGAGGACATCCACAACCTCGACGTCCTTGATTGGGACTCATAGCTGCACGCAGAAATTCGGTAATAAGCCAAATAAGTAGGATTATAATGATGGTTGCAATGCTAATATAGATAACTGTTTGTAATTCCATTTATAATATTAAAAAATAAAGTAGGTTCCTTTAATATTATATTTCTAGTCAACGACTAGACCGTTGCGATTAATAGTAATGTAGTCCTCTTTTAGATAATATCGCCTTATCATTGTTTGAAAACGTCGTTTCAAATGCTTAAGTCTATTGTTTAACTCAACATGTTTGGCCATATCACTAAAATATTGTATAAGATCTAAATAATTATAGTTTTCGACTGGCTTATAATGATTCAAAAATCGGCTTATATTACCATTTTCACGGGAAGGTAAGTCCATATATTTCGTATGTAAATAAACCATTAAGGTATAGTAATATTGATCGAAATCAGCGTTAGAGAAAATATTATCGATACTAATGTTAATTAAACTGATTTTGCCTGTTTGTTGTGCATGTAAGTAGTTGACTCGATCCAAAATGACAGACCAATAAAATTCTTGAATAAAGTTGCTTCTAACGTAAGGTTTTAGTACTTTAAAAAGATCCTCTCCTTCTTGAATTTGGGCAAAACGATACTGCAAAATTTTTACAATTATAATACAAACATATTGACATTTTTCGGTATTGTAATTTTCTTTTACATCACTCAAAAAGTAAATATAATTCCGTAAAAAACTACAATATTTGTTATTAGTTGAGCTATCAGTTGTTTCGACTGGCTCGCGAAAATAATTATTAATTAAACAATCCAAATATCTTTCACCGAAATTGAAATCGTCGATAATAGCTAAAATATAATAAAGTAGAGCAACTGTATAATCCAAATGGTCTTGACGGTCTCGATAAAGAGAAATTAGAGAATTTGTGTAAAAATCATGACTGATGGCCTGTTCAAAAATAGACTCCAACAACAGTGGGTCATCGATTTCCTGAACATTATCACTAATTATACTCAAAGATGAATCAGTCCGAAAAGAGTGATACATATCCCTTTCTAAGTACTCATAAATAGTCATCTTCTTTTCGCTAACATCATCCGAAAGCCGAGTTGGACCATTTAATAAAGCCTCAGTAACAAGAGCTCCAATCATCTTTTTGCCATGTTCGCCCACTCCTAAATAGGGATGAGGGCTATCTTTGGATAATCGTTTTAAATCGAAATAACTAAACGCAAAATTATCCTTGTCAACTACTAAATCACTATCTGTTATTTGGTTAACAGACGTCAAACCCAAATCATACAAATTTATGGTTTTGATTCCAAAATTTTTGGAAAACTGTTCGGACTTGTCACTATAAATTATTTTGTTTAAACAAAATTCTAACTCACAAAAGTTATCTTTATTGATTTCTATGCCTAGATTTTCTGATATTTTACCCCAATCAATATTTAAAAAACCAAGAATTTCGGGTATCCGTAAAAAGTAATGTGGAAAACAACTATGGCAAATAGAGTTAGGGCTATCTGCAAGTAGTTGGTGAATTGATGCAAATTTATTTGACGGGGGTGTATTTTTAAGACGTAATTTGATTGGGTACTTAGCCATCCATTCAAATTAACATCAACTATAACTTAAAATGTCATAAAAGAATAGAAAATTTGAAAAAAAATAAAAAACTAAGAATATTTTCTAACTTGAAATGGATCAAACTTACGTTAATCTTATCCAAACTTCCATTTCACAGGTTATCGAAAAATGGTCCCAACTTTTCAATTCCGACCCAAATTATCAAGACAAAGAAGGACATCCACTTTATAAACTAGTTATTGTTGGCGGCAAGGCTATTAACTCCATTTTACCAAAAGACAAACAAATTCCAACCTCTGATCTGGACCTTAAGCTCGTATATAATAAAAATATTAATCCCCATGAATTTTTCCGAATATTCAGAAATCAATTCAATAAATTACGGACCAAAATAATGTTAGAGATGAAAAGCATAATTTGCAATTTGACCAAAACCAATCAAACATTTGCTAAATATTTAGAAAAAACATGTCATTCATTTAATGACAACAAAGGGTTTCCAGAGTACTTTTCAGTTGCTATTAATTATAAATATCCCTATCTGATTTACTCTTATGATGATACAATAAGGTGTAATAATCGTTATAATGAAATGGTCCATATGGTAATGTCCTTAATCTATCATCACAAGGAAAGTGAAAAGACGACTTGTTTGGTGGATTTATCCATGTTTGTTAATTTAAACAACCCTGACCGTCTTTTTCATTTGCCCCTAAATAACTATCTTTACCTGGCTGGTAAATGTTGGTCAAGTAATAACCCACTTCCCGCTCTAGATGTGAATCTAGAAAAATGTACCACTTTAGTTAAAGTACCTGTGGCGCAAATAGGATATTTAATGGCCGATTTACTCTGGTTATCATTATTACACCACCGCGAAGAAAAAAGAGAACGAGCCAAAGAAAAAATGGCCATAGTGTTACAAATACTGAAGGATAATTCCAAATTACCATCCGATATGCTTCTAGAAATCGAAAGTTTATTGGGCGAAAATTATCTGTTGCCAGGTTACATGAGACTGAAAAACTTTTATTTCGAAAGATTGACAAAATCGGATCCAAAAATAACTGAGATAGCTTCTTCTGAATCAACGCCACAAATAGAAACATTGACACCTGAATATGAAATGTTAAATCGTCTTACTAAATTAGAATCATTACTTTCACTACTGAATAATTACCAAAAAGATAATCTTATTGTCACCTATCCAGATCATTTGGTATAATCGGTTACTGCACGTTCAATCTCAGTTGGAACACTTTGCTGGCCACTATTTTGTTTAATCTTCTCCAACATTGATTTCGAAAATGGTGCTGTGATATAGTCTTTGAACATATTCTTAAAGCGTACTGGTTTACTAACACGCAAACCTTTTCTGGGATCATTCATTAAATGAAAATTCAGTTGATCTTCTTCTCTACTATTACTTTCATCAAATGTAACATTTTTGGCAACGTTCTGCAATGTTTCTTCACTCAAATAAATCGTTTTTAGGTTTTGGCAAGCTTTCAAAAGATAATCCAGAACATCTAGGGTCATACTTTCACTATTAATCTTTAATTGTTCAAGGGAGAAACTATGGCAACTCTTCCATTCTTCTCTAGACATCAAAACTTCTTTGGGAGAGATTTGACATTGGAAATTAGGATAATCCACTTTAATTAACCGAATCTTCTGGAGTTGCAGTAACGGTAGAAATACTCGCACATTCAAACAAATATTATATTGTAATATAACTGCTTCCAAATTTCTAGATGATTGACAAATAGTTCTGAAAATTACATCATCTATTTGTTGACATTGCCGTAATTCCAAAATCCTTAAATCTGGAAAATTTCTGAGAAATTGGAAATTAGTAATTTGACAATTCTGATCAAAAATTACATGTTTGACTGTTTCAATTTTGGGTAATGTTAACATTTCTTCACCGGTTAACACATAATTACCCGTAAAATCAAGTTTAGCTCCACTCTGTTTAATCCATTCGTTAGCATATTTTGTTTTTTCTTGTATATCATTGCAACTCAGAAAGCCAAAATGTGATATTGAATCATCTGTTGTCACCTTTTTCTGGCCCATTTCTAAACATTTATTCCACCATTGATCAATCCCCACTGTTTTCTGGTAACGTCTTGATAGTAAATCTCTATTTGTCAGGTCTCCAATCAGGGAAAGATATGTTAGCGTTGAGTTAACTCCTTTAATGATTGGGATCTTTGGTTTGTCGGATACTCGAATTATTTCTCCATTTTCGTCTTCTTGGTTTTGATCGTCTGTATCCTCGACTGGCATTTCAATTTCACAAGTATTATCAATCAATACTAGCCTGTCGACTTGCGTTTCTGCCAATTTTCCCCTAATAGCAACTAGGGCAGTGAGTCTTTCAGCTGTTATATGATTGAAATATATATGAAGTAACTCAGGATCGCTAATTTCTTCTGTTTCCTCAATCTTTCCATTAAGCACATGTTGAACTTTTCGAGTGTGATGGCTAATAATTTGTTCGAAATTCAGTTGAAATATCCAATTATTGTTTTGTGGACAATGTTTTGCTAACTCTCGTAGACGCCAGTTGATTAATTGTGTCATTGATAAGATATATGATATAATATAAAGTTTACGTTTAAACTCATTTTTTTCTATTTACCTGAAATATAAAGGATAATTAATAATCAATGTCCATATTAACTGTTTGTTTGGAAGACGATACCACCACTTCATCAATGATTTCTCCTCCTTCGCCCACCAATTCAATTGAAATAATTGAACTAGAATTATGCGAATCTGACAGTAATGAAAGTGATATATCGGTAAATAGTTTTGCCGCGCCAAAGACAAAAAATGAATTAGTAGAAGCTATTGCTTTTCGTTATAGTAAAGAAATTGAATGTTTGATTTGTTCTGAGGTGATATGTGAAGCAGCAATTGTTACTGTATTGAGTTGTGGTCACTTATTTCATCAATTTTGCGTCAACAAATGGTTTAAAGAATACCAGAACTCATGTCCACTATGTCGAAAACCCATTTTCGTTCAGTTCAAATAAAATATATTATTATAGGATATGCCAAATAAACGTAGTTCTCCAAGTTATAGAATTCCACAAGCTAATTGGGATCAATTTATTAGTGAATTTAATGGTTTGGATTGTGACCAAATGTGTGACAAGACATTCCCGACAAAAAAAACAGTAAATTTGTTTCAAAATCCGCATGCCAGTATGGTTTATTGTCGATGGTGCGATAGAGACTAAGAATCTGGACATAAAGAATCGCACCCTAGTCTAATTAACTTATCTTATAGGAACTATTTCTCTTGACATGTTCTAATTTTCTTGTTGCCAAATAGTATCGTGACTTATTTTGAGGTCGGGATAAAAAAGAATAAAATTATCGACAACCGCAGAAGCAAATTTATCTCGAGTCAAAATATAGATTCTTTTAACATTTGGGAAATCTTTAGGTATATTAACAGTATCCATTGCCATATATATATCACAACCATCTGATCTGGTAGACGGTGAGATTCTCTTGATAACATGTTCTGGCACTGTAGATTCAACTAAATGGTGTGTTCTCGAAAGGTAGAAAATAATTTGTCTATGACTGGAGTACGGTATTCGATCAATAGATTTTTGTAGATTTTCACCATCAATCATGATAATTTCTTGAATATTAGTCGGATTAGGTAACGAATATGATCCGTTATAGGTTTGTCTACAATCATTCTTGTACATTTGGGTTTGATTTCCCAATTTCCCGAGAACCTTTTTAGCACATTCTTGTTCAGCCTCTTTTTTACATGTTCCATGACCGTTAATATCAAATTCATGTCCATTAAAGATCAAAACAGTTTCAAATATTGGTTTGTGATCGACACTAGAAATCATTTTAGTGTTGTATATAGGTAGTGGGTAATTATTTTTTTGGGCATATTCATTGAGTTGACCCTTGTAATTCATTGAAATAAATAATGAAAACTTTTCTAAATTTTTATAAAACAAAGATGAAAATCGACGGAAAGAACTACCGAATAAACAAAGTTCTATATAAATCATCAAATTCTTGTCGAATCCGTAATGTTTATCAAATTGAAGATACCAATAGTCACCGAAAATTCATTTTAAAAGAAATAAGATTTAATAATGATCACTTTCTATGCCAAAAAGAAGAAGAAATAAGCGTTATTTATGAAATAAAATTATTGAGTTGGCTAAAACAAACACTAACATCAGAAGAGTCTGAATATTTCGGTCTGTTATGCAACTATGAAATAGTCAAAGAAAAAGGTACTGTTTATTATCTGATGTTTGATTATTTTACAGGAATGGATCTTTTTGAATATGCCAATTTAGAATCAAAGTTAACCGAAGTAGAAAGGCATTCGATTTTTAAAGACATACTTTTTAATATTGCAAAAGGTTTGGAAATTTTACACCAAAAAATGGTTGCTCATCGTGATTTAAAACTTGAAAACATTTATCTGATCGAGAAAACATCACCTGATAACAAAGACGATCAAATTAACTTATGTACACGAACGCGTTACTGGCCCATTATTATTGATTTCAATCTGAGTTGTTGTTTCAATCCAGATTTCTGGAAACAAACGGGGCTTCTTGCATCAAGTTCTTGGGATTTAGAACAGGTTAGTAGAAAAAGGTTAAGATACATAAGTGGTACCAAATATTATATGTCACCAGAAACTGTATTAAAACAGGATAATTGTTTTCAAAATTTATTACTAACAGACATATGGAGTATGGGAGTTTTAATATATTCTTTTATCTTTCAACGTTATCCATTTAGTGTTAGTACTTGTTTTCAAAGTCTTTACTCTTATAACAATGAATCTTCAAGATGGCGGCTACAATTGATGCGTAATTTAACACCTTTTAATAATTTGATCAAAGATATTTTCGTTCCACGTAACAAAAGAATCAGTATCTCCCAAATTATAGATTATTTAACGAAATTGAACATATAATTTAGCTTCGTTCGTTATGATAAATAGAGCGTCACTAATCTAACTGTATTTTGAGTTACCGCGTAATAGCGAGCCCTAAGTGTAAAAAATATGAACAAAAAATAAAATATATAATAAAAACATGTATTTGTTTCTCGAATACGATTTATTATACAGCCAGGGGTCGGAGTCGGATACGGATGTGTAACAAGTTTTCACCATTTAGCCGATTTATTATCAAATGAAATACATAAAATTTTGACGGATCATAAAACTGATAGATTGGAAACGTGTATTCTTGAAAAATTATTCGAATACAACTTATACATTCATTATATATATGTAATTGACCATATACAAGACAAAACAGATGGTTCTCCATATATTGCTGTTTTCAATAATGATAATGACAGTTTGATTCATTTATTACTGAAAATTCTGAATACAGATTACAAAACAATTGGTTCCTTAAATTTGGTTTTCGACAACGATCGTCATTGTTTGATACAAATATTCCGAAAAATTCTAAACACCGAATGCAAACAGTTGAGCAACTACGATGAATTTACAGAAATAATAAAAATATATCCAACCGTAGATTTACTTGTCAAGAAATTTAGACAAACTATCTTGAATTATTTTAGATCACTTGACAACATCAAAAAATATTTTGATATTCCAACACCATCATTGAACAATGACGAATATGTAGAAGTGATTTTTAATAATGATCAAGAGCCGGTTATTTTCAAAATAGCATATACTGCTGAATTGACGCAATACAAACTGAAAAATAGTTACGAAATGCAGCTTATTGATGCTTCTGCTAAGGATTATAATATTTTCAGAATAGACGGCTATGATTATCATAGACTTATCTTTCCAATTGAATCACTAATATTCCTGTATTAAGAGATTGGTCATAGTATTATGAAATTATGTAGTCACTGCTAGTTATATCGTTCTAATCTTGAGGGAGTTGAATCTACAATTTGGATTCTTTGTGTTAAGGTCACGAAAAAGACTAAGAATAAGAATGGCTACAAATATTGAAAAAATGAAAAAAAGTTGAACAAAGTATGATTTTTTGAAAAAAATGGAGATATATGTAGAGTCACTCGAGCAACTAGATCTAAGTTGGGTTACTAGTCTAACATTTGGTTGCGATTTTAATCAACCAGTAGAAAATTTAGACTTGAAAGGTGTTACGAGTTTAAGATTTGGTGAGAAGTTTAATCAACCAGTAGAAAGTTCAAGTTGGAGAGGGTATCCTGAGACAGTTTGTTGTAAACAAAGAATATGTTTGTGGTGTTTTCAGAAATTATTAAAAGTGGATAATAGATGTCCAAATTGTCGCCGAACAGAGATAGAGCTTTTAGATTTCTAGTGTTATGATATGTTGTTCGAAATCAAACCACTCTAAAAGTCCTTGTAAGACAGAAATAATCCTTGGTTTTTCTGTTTTCTCTTTTTCTATTACCGGAACCTTTTTCAACAATTTGTCAATAATGTATTTATTTATAATTTTTTTGGTCTCATCACACTTACAAGCGAAACGGGTTTGGGAAACTTCATTTCCTTTACAAGCGAGGCGGGTTTGGGAAACTTCATTTCCCTTACAAACTACATTCCCATTTAGAGAGTGATCAATTTGTTTTTGGTTCATATGTGCACATATTTTTTTAGATTTCAATAAATCGATTAAAGGTTCGTCTCCCTCATAAAGCCGTGTACCCCAATGATTTGGATGATCTTGCCAAATAAGTTCAGCACATTTGCTATACCATGGTTCCAAGTATTCTTTATCAGAAAGATTGCACTTTGGATAAGCGATAATATAACTCAACATATAACAAGTATCTAGAATTATATTTCTAAAATTTTCTATACGTGAAAATGAACAGTTTCTCAAAGAAAAATCTACAACTTATTCGGTTTTACTTCCGAATATTAAGAATTTAAAATCAAAATGGTAATTGAGAAATGGAAATATTATATAATATTATATAATGTCAGCACCATTCTATTGTTCTCCTCTTGTTCGTAATTGTAAGACAGGTTCTTGTCTTGATCGACAGGGGTTGCTCCACTATATTAGACTCTATAATCGGCACCATGCGAATCAGATCCATTTAAATGGATATCACACTGATGCCGAACTAGTTGAATTAATCAATAATAATTTAGAACCATGTCAAGGAAAAGGGGATTGGTGTTGGGCTGATCAACATTTCGCGGTTGACGATCCAATTATTCAAAGTCGTTATAAACCAAAGATCCCCAGGACTCGATATCAATGGCTGAAAACTACTGATATCGACAAAGTAATTCGTCCTTATGAAGAAATTTATCCAGATTTTAAGTATCTAGCAACAGTGCCTTTGGACTTTGACAAATTAAGAAATTTTCGGCTCAGTTATCTAAACTATTGTACTCTTTATAATAAAGATGGTAAACGTAAAATTGGTGCAGTTTTTAACCTAGATACAAGTGATAAAAGAGGTAGTCATTGGGTTTCAATGTTTGCAGATCTTGATAAACATTATGTTGCTTTTTTTGACAGTGTTGGTGTGAGAAATCCACCAAGAGAAATTACTCTTTTAATGAATTCAATTAAACGACAGATTGAGCGTTGTGCTCATCATCGTTTTAATCGCTATGTTGCTAATAATGTTAATTTAAAGGTAAATCGACGTAATATTCAAAAAGGCAATACTGAATGTGGTGTTTTTTGTATTTATTTTATTTTGAAATGTTTGGAAGGTGCTACTCCTGATGAAATTTTTGACGATCCTTATCTAAGTGATCGGACGGTTAATTATTTCCGTGGTAAGATTTTTAGGCCAAGTATTGATAGTGATAATGAGGTCTTTAGTGATCAAGGCTTAGAACTAAGTAGCCCAATTTCCAAACGCCGATCAAGGACGAAACCCCGAACATATACAGTTAAAAATAAACTTAATAGGTAATAATACTTAGTGAAGTGACCAAATATAAAAATAGACTCTTGACCATAAGATTAAAAAATATAGTACATTTTATACAATATCTTAGATGGATTTGTCTCAACCGGTGGGACCTATTTACTTGGAAAATTTTAAAGCTTCCACTACTACAGAAATAAACGAGATTACTGATCTCGTCATTCACAAATTAGTGCAAATGCAATTGATTGATCAGCCATCTTTTGCCTATTATGTTACCAACTTTTTGATTATGGTAATTGAAAGTATGCCATCCCAAGAGATTGAAAAAATAGTAAAAGCGTTACGAACGATTCTAAGAAATCGTAATCGAGATTGTTCTCTTAATAAGATACCAGATACAAAAACTAAAAATATTAGAAAGTTGAGACCAACTCTTGTAATTGAAAGAGATGAGATATCATCAGCCATAAATTGCATGGATGATTTTTAAGTTAAAAAATTTCCGTAAAGGAAATTGGAGACATTTGCCTTTAAACAAATACATAGCTAACTAATAGTATAAGTATATATCATACTATTAGTTAGCCAACGAGATCACAATAAACACTAATTTTAGGCTTGTTTAAGATGTTCAAATTCATTCATATAGTAACAGCAATTACTATTCTTAACACCGTAATATTTAGCATATTTGACTCTAGTAAGGTCAGTAATTTTTTTGCATTCGTTATCAAGAACCACTAGAGTGGAAGCCGTAATGAAATATTTCCAAAGGCAAACGAAAGCGCGACAAACGGTCCAGCTTGGTTTATCGAAATCGACTCTTTTTTCATTGAAACGTTGTTCATCAAGTTCTAAGTTAATCCTTAAATCCTCAATTAATGCGAGGAGACCCTTGACTTCACCTTTGAATTGAGCAGTCTTCACCTCCTTTTGACTATCCCGGAATAATCGACAATAGTAAGCTAGACCTTCTAGAGTCCTGAAATGTTCGGCTAGACAACAAAGCTCTTCAATATATTGCCTTGGATTCTTAAAAGTATAATTAGTACACCATTTAAAAAAACTGAGACAGTCGATCCAGGGACTCTCACTCATATCCTGAACAATGAAAGTACTACCAACTGTTATTGTGTCACAAGCGTCACTAACAGTTACATTACGTGTATACATTTGACCAATTTCAACGGTCATATCCCAACCAATCGTTGGGCTAACAATACTAGTTACAGTTGGTTCATCGCAATTATTGGTAATGGTAATATCAGTACTCCACTCTTTGTAGAGATCCCAAATTTCGCTTTGAGGTAGACATTCATCAATAATTATATCATCAGGAATAGCAACCTCAAGATCAGGTTGTGTTTCCACTGTAAAAGTACGAACAAGACTCTTATAGAAATTAGAACAAAGTATGTCAGTAAATTCAACTGTAACACTACTAACACCACCGCAACGTTCTGGAGCAGGTGGTGGCACCTCAGGTGAAAATGAGAAAGTGGGATTACACCATCCATTAACAGTCACACCATTATAAATACCATCAACCCAACCATTATAAACGGTTTGTAGAATATCTAATTCTGGACAAGCGCTAATAGTTACATTATCAGAGCCAACTTGACAGTCAATAGTTGGAGGAGCCATTATTGTAAATACACCAATAACTTGGGTGGTATTTTGACATTCATCGCTCCATTGTACAGTGGTATCAATAGTCAGGTCTTCGGTAACACAGTTTACAGTCTCATCTAGTCCATTAATATCAGGACTGGTATAAAGCGTCCTTTCATGTACTCCGCATCCACCAGAAACCGAAACTGTATCAACCCAGTTGTTGAATGATACGCTAATTTCAGTCAGATTAGTTGCACAACTGATAGTTTGGTTCTGTGGATCAAGTGCAGTGACAGTTAAAGCTTCTGGTTGGAGGAAAACAAAGGCAGTACTATATACTGTCGGATCAGTACAACTACTATCAACACAGAAATCAACAGTAAGTGTCTCTCCATTACTTGACCAGATACATAACATTTCTTCGGTTGGATTACCAGGTAACTCATCGAATCCTTTCTTTTCGATAACAGTATCGCATCCTCCACTTATAGTAGTAGCTTCTACGTCTTGATACCATTGTTGATAAGCGACACTAATATCTTGCAAGTCACTACTAATACCTTGACACCGAACTGTCACTAATTCTATCGGATTATTAACAGTTATTTCTGGTGCTTCAACTACCTCAAAGAAACGAGATTTTTCGATTGTTTCAATAACTTCTTCTGGACAGTTATCATCTTTGAAAGTATAATAAAATGTAATGGTCCCTCCACATGGTTTAGGGAAATTACCATCATAGTTACTGAAGTAACTACCATCATCTAGTATTTCATATTGAAAATAAGTAGTTATATCACATGGGTTACCAATTGTAGCATCAAGTGGATCTAAGACCATACTATCGACTGTAATTGGATAGTTTGTGGTAAGACGATAGCAAACACTTGGATCGCATCCACCAGAAACAACTGCAGTGCTCTCTTTGATTTCCTCTAACCAAAGAGCTACATTCTCGTTTAGTGTCTTTTCGTCAAAATTGCAAGGACCAAAAGTTTGGTTGTTAGGAGCATCAAGTTGACAAGTTAACTGTTCAGGGACCTTAATACAAAATTCAAACATTTGTGATGCAGTTGCACCGCATTCATCAGTAAAAGTAACCGTCAAATCACAACAAAAGTCCACTGTCAAACATTCTAAATTATCAAGAGTTATGCCATCTGGTAACCAACCTCCCGGAAATTCTGGAGGTTGGACATCTTTGGAAGTGTCTCCACATGCACCAGACACCGTTATGGAGTCAACATAATCGAGATAGGATTGTGTGACGTCATTACCGGGACAAGAAGAAACGGTTGCAAGTGATGGATTGTCACTAAAAATTAACATTTCGGGAGCAAGAACTTTAAATTGGCCTATACGATCGAAAGTTTGTCCACATTCGTCAACATAATGAGCCGTCACGTCAATTTCTTGATAATTACAAAATTGAGTCGGTACTGGGTCCGGACCAGTTGTCACGCTGACTGTGTAAGCACCACATCCACCTGTAATGTCATTTTCTGGCATAATTTGATCAACATATTGATCTAACCAAGATTGGAATTCAGCAGTAACATCGGGAGGGGGTGCTCCATTACATTGAACAGTACACATTGGAAAATCACGTACAGAGCCTAATTCATTAGGAAGTGAAAATTCAAAAGTTCGACTGAATATGGTCTGTTCGCAACAACCGCTAGTTATTTCCCAAACTGCTGTAACCACCTCGCCTTGACAGATCCAACTACTTATACTGCTAGTATCCGGTGTTGGAATACTTGGTCCAACTGTAACTAGATTGCATCCTCCAGTTACACTAGTCATTTGGACCTGGTCATACCAAGTGGTATAAGTAACTGAAGCATTCTGTAAATCTGAAGCTCCTCCTCCGACACATTGAAATTGATTATCATCAGGATTACTAGTCAATCCAATTGGCATAGAATCCGGAATTAATTCACCAATTGTTATATTTCTGGCATTACCTCCTCCATAATTTATTTTAACTGCTTGAACATTAGTACTAATAAAATCATTCCAATTACCATTGCTTAGTTTCAAACGACTAGCGACATTAAAATTATCGGAGATTGTGACATTACTCGAAACCATGAAAACTCCACGAATATCACTATCATTTGGAATAATATCTAATCCAGTTAAAGTATATTCATTTCCGTCTAGTTCAAAGGATGAATCCTGAAAATCAAGAGTAATGTCGTGATTGTCTAGACAATAATCGATTGTTATTTCTTGTCCAGCAGATAACTCAAAACCAGTGACCCCATTAGTAGTAAAGTCCAGTAAATAACACTGACCATTGTTATCAACACAATTTACATTTACCGTAGAAGCCATAGATATTTATGTTTAGGTATACTCCTTAAAAATAATTTGGAATCTTAATTTTTGGAATTAACAAACGTCAACGTTAATTCATAGTAGCCAAAATGCCATCACAAATGGTTATTATATAGCCAAAAGTCATTTTTCTGCAAAGTAATCCAAGTCTGGTGCAAGTATTATGATCCAAAAAATTGAATCTATTTTTGCATTTATCTAATGCTTCTCATTCCAAAAATTCAAGCTTTATCAAATAATATTGTCACTCATAACTATCGAAAACAATGGGTATTAGTTCAAACTTTCCCCAAAACTTATCTAAATATAAAATGTCTCTGTCAAAGCCAAACCAAAAATTATCGTCTCTATTTCAACACCACTAATGGTAATTTTTTAATATTGGGACTTGATTGTCGTAATAACCATAATGAATCTTTTACCGAAATAGGCTTAGATGAAACTGTTAAAGACACAATTCTTAATTATTTCCTTAAGGAAATAGGTAAAGAAATATTTAATTGCGATAACCTCAACACTTATCTTAAAAGTAGTAAAGCCGGTTCCAAAAAAAACCCGGAAATCATTGTCCAATATGCGGTTAACCAAATGATCGAAGAAGCTTTAAGTAAGTCAGATATTGAACAAGCTTTCAAAGAAACATTAAGTATAATCGAAATGATGGTATGTCTAATTGACATACCGAAATATCAAAAGTTTTTAAAGAGTAAAAAGGATAAGTTAGAACTAAAAATGGTTTTACTTGCCGTCGAACCACTAGAACAAAAATCAAGATTATTAATTGAAACTACTTCAAATCAAGAATTAGACGAAATCTATGAAAAATATCGTCTCCACCTTAGAGTCAATGATTTGCAACGCGCTCAACAATATTTAGAAAGCATACCTAGTATTATTGGCAATAATTTAAAACAGACGTATCCTTTACCCGAAGAGATATGGCAATTACAACAAACCAATGGTTACAAAAAGTTTATCAGTGGTCAGTTTCCTAGTTTTAATTAAGAAACTGGTCAAGAATTAATGCTTTGAAAAGAAAAAATTGTATATAAGTGTAAGGCAAAACTCATATACAATTATTTCCAACGAATTGGAATGATTCTAGAGTGACAAACATATCCGCGCTAGCAAATTACGCACAAACAAGCTTTCACTACTTTGTTTTTGAAATCAAATGGTGTTTAGGAAATTGATAAAGCAAGTTAAATCTCTCAATGAAAGAGATAAATTAGTTCACAGTCAGTCACGTCTATGAATTCTTGATCATTCCCATTTTCAACCACCAACTCTCTCTCCGATTCCAAAAAAAATATAATAGTCTAAAAATTTAGACGGATCGAGATTTTTTTTCTGAGGGGGGGTCAATTACGATAAAACATGTTTTTGAATTTTTAGGAATTTTGACTCCTAGAATCGTATATTTTTTTATTGGAAACAAAATTTTCCATCATTTTGAAACGGAAAAAGACGAAAAAAGCGGAAAAAAGACGCAACAGTACTCCCCGCTATCTAATATATGAGATTAGATCACTTATTAATGTGTAATTATGGCTATTAGAGTAATAACGTTCTCTCCTTGATTTACTTTATCTATTTCCTAAGCGAGTTTAGTTTATACCTATCTAAGCCCTTAATATGTCCTATTAGGGTATATTAATAGTATTAGATCAGTGAATCAAATTCATCTCTCTGATTCAACTCACTTTGTCTATTTCCTAAGCGAGTTTATATCTATCAAAGTCCTTAATATAGATTATTAAAGTTCTATTAGGATATATTAACGACCTTAATTTGAAGAGAGAGTGTTGATTAGTCAAGTTCTATCCTATCGAAGAGAGAAACTGTTGAAGTTTGAGAGAAAGTTGAATAATTCACTTGTGCTCTTCACAATATTTCAGCACAAAGTGCATATAGCGAGTACAGTGAGCTGTGCACATAACAAGCTAGCTTGTTAGTCCTTCAGAACCATGCGAACCGAGAGTGTTGAATCGATTAGAAAGTTAGGTAAACCAAACTCACTGATCTAATAGGTCATTGATAACACATATTAAGGGCTTTTAATAAGTATAAGCTCGTTTAGAATGAGAGTTTGAATCGAAGAGAGATAGAGTTGAAGTTTGAGAGAGAGTTTGAAAGTTCAAATTACTGATCTAGTACTCTCTTTATAGTGTATTAACGACCTTAATATACCCTAATAGGTCATTAATAAACTATATTTAGAGCTTTGCTATGCCATATTATGGTATTAAGTGAGCTTAGGAAATAGACAAAGA
>Ga0180437_10004768_pt1 | contig 19019 bp, 11 predicted proteins | sample SS_ome_4_FD_132410 | JGI IMG/M metagenome (GOLD analysis project Ga0180437, IMG submission 132410) | Hypersaline lake sediment archaeal communities from the Salton Sea, California, USA - SS_3_D_1 metaG | ecosystem: Environmental > Aquatic > Non-marine Saline and Alkaline > Hypersaline >... | reverse complement strand
CGGCATTGACACTTCCACAGAAATGCCATAGAATTACAGTGACCGTGGATCGGCGGAAATGCTTTACATGTGAGGAGTTGCGGGCATAAACTGCGATGGTGAATGCCCACTCGATCCGGTTCAGTGTCCGGAACCCGAATCCCTTCTTTCGGCATCTATCGGGAAAGAGCGAGGCGGCCGACATCGAAGGAAAGGTTGCAGGAAAGAGACCCAGGGCATGACGATGAGACGTCTCATTGCCTATTTGGCGTGCGCGACGACGAGCTTGGTCTTCGCGACGTCCATTTGGGTGGAACGCGGCGAGGCGGCGATGGGCTCCCCGGCGGGGATGCGTTCTTCGACAGAAGGTGCCCGCCCGGCAACGATCGAACTGCTCGATCTTGTACTGGGCCTGAAGCAGGTCCAAGGCGTGGCCATCACTTCCCCGCAACATGGCGCGCGGTTCAAGGCGGCTGCGGACGCCGGGATGGTGTTGCTGACGGTCAAAGCGGAAGTGGCCGGCGTCGCGGATAATGTGGCGTTTCGGCTCGACGCGGACCCGCAAGGTTCCTACGCGTCGGGCGACATGCTTGGCGTGACGACGTGCGCTCCCTATGTCCTCAGTTTTGACCTTCGATCCGTCGAGCGCTTAGGAGGAACGCATCGCCTCGACGCTCTTGCCAACCTCGGGGGAATCGGCGGCCTCTATCCGCAACCGCTCGTCGTCTATGACGTTGCGTCATCCCCCGTCGAGTTCACCGTTATCGAGACCCCGGCCTGGGCAGTGGGCGACGATGATGGGAACGGTGTGCCGGACGACGTCTTCGGTGCGTACGCCACGGAAACGGGCGAGTTGCTGCCGCTGATTGCGCCCGGGGAAACCTGGTTGAGTGCGGTCGAGGTAATGGTCGAGCGAGAGGGCGTCGCCGTGAGCGAGGTAGTTCAAGTGGCGGTGGTGAACTTGGCCGCGTGGGGTTCGATGGTATTTGACGGTGCTGAGACTGTCCGCGCGAGCCTGGGCAATGTGCACGTCGATGCGCCCTCGCTCGAGGCAGTCGCGTTCAATGCGTCCGATGACGCGGGGGAATTACTCAGCGCTGACGACGCCATGTTGATTGTGCGCGCGGCCCCGTCGCTTGAGGCGCTGCTGGGAAATGGCGCCTGGGCGGCGGACGTGGCGGCGCCCATGCCCTCGGGTCGTCTTATTCCGGATATGCCGGACGCTAATCAGTTTGTCCAAGTGGTTCTGGTTTGTACCTACGATGCCGGCATGAGTTTTGCCGAACTCGAGGCGTTCCCGCCGGGTTGTCCGGTGACGCTTTCCATGGAGGGGCTTGCGGGGCGTCTCGAAGGCGAAGCTGGGGCGTTTTGGTCGTTTCCCACGCGTGCGACGAGAGGGTTCGCTGCCGGACAGGAACCCGAAGCTGAGGGCGTGTGGCACGAGAATGAGCCGGGCGGCAAGATAACGGACGGCGTTCTGACGGCCAGGATCACAAAACCTTCTGTGTTTGCGCCGTTTGCCTCAAAGCTCGGGGCGTCTGTTCCCGGGTTTGGCGTCGATGAAGACGCGGACGAGAAGGAAATGGATGGGGCGGACGAGGGCGGCGACGCGGTTGAGAGGGGCCTGACAATAACGGGCGTTTTCCCCACGACGGCGTGGGTCATCGGCGGGGTCGTGGCGGAGATCCAGGGCAACGGGCTTGATGCCGTAACGACGGTCACGTTCGGTGACATCGAGGCTGAGATCCTGAATGCCGACGAGCACGCGGTGACTGTAGTTGTGCCGCCGAGCGGCCGCGCGGGTTCTGGCGCAGCGTTTGGCGTAGACGTGGCGGTGTTTTCAGTGGATGCCGCGGCCGCTCTCAGCGAGGCGTTTGTGTATGTCCGCCACGATATCGACGGCGCCATCAAGACTACGGCCTTTTCGTTCGACGCCGAGGAGGGTTCCGGGCCGCAGACCATTGTGCTCGACGGCGTGGATGACGCCGTACTGACTATTCCCCCCGTATCCAAGCGGGGCGCGATCCATGCGTTGGTGCGCGCCACGCAGTTCCCCGCCCTTTTCGGGTTGGATATCCTTGATGCGGAAGATTTCGGCACGACCCTCGGGGAGAGTGCGTGGTGTTTCGATATTCATTTGTATCGAGAAGGGGCAGGGGATTCCTCGCTGCTTGCGCCAGACGCATACGGCGAGTTCGACCTCGATATCGACGTGCTGGATGCCCCTGCGACCCTCGCAATACCGGTGCGCGGCGCCGACTTGGCGCTCGAACGCGGCCGGACGTGGCTTGTCTCAATCGAAAGCGCCTTGGACGACGCGGGCTATAACCCCGACGCGGCGAACGCGGCCGGGAACGAAATAGCCGTACAGTCGAGCCAGGGGGGCGAGGATTTGGCCGACGGCCGTCTTACGGCGAATCTGTTTCGCACAGGCGCATGCGCGTTGCGGACGGACGTTCACCTCCCGCGAGCCCAGATCGCGGAACTCGAGCGCCTGCTGACGCCGGTGAACGAAGACGGGGTGGCAATCAAGGGCGCCAGCGGCCCGGCAGACGGCGGCGAGACGGCCTATGTCCGCGGCACCGGCCTTGGCGGGGCGTTTCGCGTAGCCCTTGCAGACGACGCCGGCAACACGGCGACGGTGAAGGAGCTGTCGGTCTTGGGCGACACGTCCCTGGAGTTCGCGGCGCCGGCTTGGGACGGCGCGCCGGGCCAGGTGGATGTGCGGATCTATCTCGAGGCGCGACCGGATAAGCCGCTCGTGCTCGAGAACGGATTTGGGTACTCGAAGGCGGATCCGTCCGGCGCAGGGCTGATCGCAACTTTGGTGGGTGCGATCGCGGCACTGATCGGACTTGCAGCCGGCGGAAACAGCGGGGGCGGCGGCGGCGGACCTTGCTTCATCGCGACGGCGGCATACGGCTCGCCGATGGCCGGGCAAATTGACGTGCTTCGCGACGTCCGGGATGTGTACCTCCTCAACAATGCCGCCGGCACGGCATTCGTTGATGTGTATTACCGCCTCAGCCCCTCCGTCGCGGATGTAATTGCGCGAGTCCCGCTCCTGGCTGCGCTGGTGCGCGTGGTGCTGGCGCCGGTGGTCCTGGCCGGGAGGCTGGCCCTTGCGTCGCCCTGGGTTGCCGCCGCCCTGGCCGCAATGGCAGGCGCATCGCTTATGCTGCGCCGCCGCGCGCACAAGGCGCGCCGAAGCTGAGCCTAATCAGCGGAATTTCCTCACGTCATATATGCCTAATCTTGGCTAAGCAACCACAAACCCTGCTCCACAAAACTTGCATGAATTGCCGTTTTGCGTTGTCCTAGTAGTAGAATCGGCTGGAAGATCTGTCGGAAAACTCGCGCCAGTTCGACGTGTCTCCGCGGACGTTTTCCCCATCTGCGGAATAGAGCCGGTAGGACCCAGAAATGCCCCACACAGACATGGCGTTGCTCGATCGGTGGATGACAACTCACGATCCCGAAGCGTTTGCGGAGATGGTGTCGCGGCATTCGGCCATGGTCTATGCTACATGTAAGCGCGTTCTGGGAAATGCCGCGGACGCCGAGGAGGTAGCGCAGGATTGCTTCTTGAAACTGGCCCAAGCGCAGGCGCCGCCGAAGTCGTCCCTGGCCGGTTGGCTGCACACGTTGGCGACCCACCGCTCGATAAACCGCATCAAGGCGGACGCACGGCGTCGGGAACGCGAGATACGCTACGTCACGAAGGGAAACGGGGAGGAAACGGGGACTGTCCCAGATGAGCGTAGCGAAGCGGAGCTGTCCCCGTTGCCCTCCGACGACGTAATGGCCCACGTAGACGAGGCCATCGCCGCCCTGCCGAAAAGGCTGCGGCATCCCATCATCGCCCATTTCCTCGAGGGGCAAACCCACGAGGCCATCGCCCGCACCGTCGGCGTTTCACAATCCACAATAACTCGTCGCATTCATAAGGGCATCGTGGGAATCCGGAAATCGCTCGAGCGGCGAGGCGTCCCCATCAGCTTTTCAGGCGTGGCGGCCCTATTGGCGCCGATTCCCCGCGAAACCGTACCACCCACTTTCGTCGCCGCGCTGGGTAAGATCGCACTCGCCGCCGCCGGAAAACCGGGAACCGCCGTGCCAACGGGGGCGCTGGTTTCCGGGGCGGCGGCAACATTCATGGGAGGACTCATCGCAATGAAAAAGGCAATTGCGGTGGCGTGTTTGGTTCTTCTTGCCGGAGTGGCGGCGTGGCACGTGTTGCGCCAGGAGTCCGGGAAACCGGATGACTTAGCCGAGCCTGTCGGAACACCTCGGGAACAGGCAAGCGATGCAGGTGCGCCATTGCGGGACGCTGCAGACGCACTCGTGGAACAAGAAGACGTAATCCAGGTCGAACCTGCCCCGGCCGAAACACTCGAATCTTCCGTCACAACCGTCGAAGGCGCCGTGGTTTCGGGGAGGGTCGTTGGCGCGGATGGTCGGCCCGTTGAAGGCGCGGAAGTGGTCGCGAGGATCGCGCAGGTAGTCGGAGAATATAGAGAATCACATAGAGAAGTGACTCTGTCGGGCGCCGAGGGTCAGTTCGAACTTCACGGCCTTTTACCGACCAAGCATCTGTGCTTGTTGGCGACGGCTTCGGGACTCGCGAGCCCGCCGGAAGGCCCATTAACCGTAACCAAGGAAGGCCTGACGCACCTTGAACTCACGATGTTTGCGACTGGGAGCATCTCAGGCCATGTCTTCTATGTGCAGGGCGACTCGTGGGGAGAACCGGCCGCGGGGGCGCACGTCGGGGCGAGGCTTGAGTCTGAATGTGAATTCCATACACCCCCTGTCGAAAGCGACGGTTCCGGGGCCTTTGTCCTTGTGGGGCTTGCGCCGGGTACATACGAGACGCTTGTCGGCCGGCCCACGTCGGGCTACTCGTTCGTCTTACGTCCTGTCGAGGCTGTATCCCCGATACACGTGGGCGTCGGGGAACTCGTCACGGGGATCACGTTGCCTCTGCTCGCTGGCCATTTCACCTTGTCCGGCCGAATCACCGACACGGCGGGCAAGCCTGTCGCAGGCGCTCAGGTGGAAATCCATGGGTACGACGTTGACTCGGCCGTGACTAACGCCGATGGCCTCTACGAATTCACCGGACTGAGCGAAGGCACATACGGTTTCCACGTTGCGTGCAGCGGCTACGGTACAGTGGAGGTGGAGCAAGTCGATTCCGGCAGTGGTGGGCTCGACATCGTCCTCGAGCGCCGGGCGGTCGTGGAAGGTCGCGTGCTGCGCGCCGACACCGGGGAACCTGTCACGGACTTCGAACTCGCGCATCGAGACGCGTCAAGGAATAGATTTGTACCAACCCGTTTTCATACGCCCGTGCAGGACGAACAGGGCCGTTTCAGGCTGGAATTGGGACCAACCCGCGACGCGGTAGTATTGGCACGCGCCAAGGGCTTCGCCGAAGGATCGGCTCGGACAGGCGAATTGATGGAAGGCAAAACTGTCACGGGCATCGAGATTCGACTCGAGCCAGCAATACGCGTCGAGGGCGTGGTTCGGAACCGTGCGGGCGAACCCATTGCCGGCGCCTTGGTTTTTGCGGGCGGCGTGCGTGAAGCATTGCGTCTCGCGCACGAGCAGGGCGTTCGATCGAGCGACGATGGCGCCTTTGTGCTCGAGTTGGACTCGTCCAAAACGCGCCATATATCGGCGACTCACCCGAGCTACGCGCCGGGTTCCGTCGAGGTAAGGCTCTCGGCCTCGGGGGCAAATCAAGTGAAAATCGTGCTCAGTGAAGGCGGAACGATTGAGGGGACTGTGTTCTCCGACGGCCGTCCTGTTGCTTATCAAGAGGTCCATGTCTATCATCGCAGCGGTTCCAAGACGGAACCCGAAACGAGAACGGACGCTGACGGTCGTTACCGCGTAACGTGTGTGATGCCCGGGGAACGGCGTGTGTCGGCGGGCTTTAGAAACCGCGACCGGCCTGAGTCCCGCTACCGCCACATGGATCAATATGGGGTTGTTGAAGAGGGCCGCGTCACGGTTGTCGACTTTGACTTTCCTCCGGCAACCGCGACGCTCGAATTGACGATCCGCGTCGAAGGGGAAACGCCGGAGCAAGCGACGGCCCGCGTATCGGGCGCCGTGGAAACATCTTCGGGCGTCGAGAGTCTTGGTTTCACCGCCTCAGACAGCGACGGCGTCTGCACGATAGAAGACGTGCCTTCCGGGACTGTCACGCTGGAAGTCCGCGCCCGACACGCGGACGGTGGGAAACTCACGGAGACTGTCACGCTCGAGGTGGCCGACGGGGAAACGATCTCGCGGCAGATCGACCTCGAGTAGAGTTGCGCGTGGAAAGAACTCGCTTGTGCAAGGCCCCATCACGTGGCCGAGCCGCTCCTCTGCTATCCTTTTGCCGTCGCGAACCGCTATAATCCACGGCGAATTCCCGGCCAAATGAACCAATGGGTGCTGCATGAGTAAACAGACGCGCGCTGCTGGTGTTCTTATTTTGCTGTGTGTCGCCGTCTGTCTGCTGACACAGGGTCGAGCGGCGGCCGAGCGCCATGTGACGGCGCATGTGCTTGAGAACGGGTTGCAGGTGCTGATCCTCGAGAAGCGCACGGTTCCGGTTGTGGCGGTGCAGGTCTGGTATCGCGTCGGGAGTCGGCACGACCCGGAGGAACGCCGCGGCATCGCGCACCTGTTCGAACACATGATGTTTCGCGGCTCGGAGAAGTATGGCCCGGAGGAACATGCCCGGCTGATCAATGACGTGGGCGGTTCGAGCAACGCGTATACCTTCTTCGACATGACGGTTTACCACGAGCGGCTGCCGTCGAGCGAACTCGAGTTGGCGCTTGAACTCGAGGCGGATCGGATGGATCGGCTCGCGCTGACGCAGGAGACGCTCGATACGGAACGCGAGGTCGTGAAAGAGGAATTCCGGGGCTATGCCGACGATCCGTTCTTCGAGGTGCTGAGTCAGGCGCTCGAGATCCTGTACCCGAACCATCCCTACGGCCTGACGCCGCTCGGGCGCATGGCGGATCTCGAGGCGCTTTCGCTCGATGATTGCCAGGCGTTTTACGAAAGCCGTTACGCGCCGAACAACGCCGTATTGGTCATCGTGGGGGACACGGACGCGGCAAATGCGTTGACCTTGTGCGAAAAGCATTTTGGTGGCATGACCTCGAACAGGACGGCGTCACCGGGCGACCTGGCGCTCGAACCGAGGGAAGAGATAGGGCCGCACAAGCTTCGTGCGGCCATCCCGGTGCGCGCCACGGCGCTTGCGTTCTACGTGCCGGAGGCCAACCATGCGGATACGGCGCCGTTGCGCGTGCTGGCGCACATCCTTTGGGACGGCGAAAGTTCGCGTCTCCACACGCGACTGGTTCGGGATCGGGAGTTAGCGGTCGCGGTGTTGGGCCATCATCAGGTCGTGCAAGGTCCCGGGGTGTTTGCTTGCGGCGCGGCCCATCTGCCGAATATCTCGTCGCGAAAGGTCGCGCGCGCGCTTGTCCAGGAGTTGGGCCGGCTCAAGAAGGAGGACGTCACCGACGGGGAACTCGAGAAAGCCCGCAAGCAGCTTCTGGCAGCTAAGGTCTTCGAGCGATACACTGCCGAGGGCTTGGCCGACGGCCTGGGTTTTGCCGAGGTGGTCGAGGGCGACTACCGGTGCTTCGAGGATGAACTGGACGACTTTCGGCGGGTCAACAAGGCCGATATTCGCCGGGTTGCGAACGAGTATTTCACGGATGCGAACAGGGTCGTCTTCTTTGTGCGGCCCAAGCGCAGCAATCCACTGATCTGGCTTTACGGCGTGATACGGTCGCTATTCTGATGTGCGGCGAGGTCGCTGGTGACGGTCGGCCCAGACAATCTGTTGTCTGGGTGCCAAGGGCACAAGAGGCGAAGACTGGCCAGTAGTCGGGCGCGCAGGCAGCGTTTGACGCTTGGAGAGGACGGATGTTGGAAGGTAATGACGACATGAACCACTGGCGCATTCTTCTTGCATTTGGCACTCTGAGCGTTCTGGCGACGTTTAGTGCCGCGGGCGGACCCGGCCTTGTTCCGTATCCGGAGTTTGTTGATGTCACACTCGACAATGGGTTGCGCGTGCTGGTCGCCGAACACCAGGAGCAACCGGCCGTTTTCTACCGAATGCTTGTGCCCGTGGGCGTCCGCGACGAGCCGTGCGGGAAAGAAGGGCTGGCGTCGTTGGCCGCGGCCCTGTTGACTCAGGGGACGGTTTCGAGGAGCGACGCCGAGATTGCGGAGGCCATCGACGGCGTGGGCGGCCGACTTCGGGCAACGGCCGGAATCGAGTACACGACCGTGGGTAGCGAGGTGCTCGCAGAGGACCTGGAACTCGGGCTTGAGCTGTTTTCCGAGAGTATCCTATCGCCGACGTTCCCGGCAAAGGCGTTTAAGCGGGCGCGAAAAGAGTTCAAGGCGGCCGTCGAACAGCGGCATACGGATCCTTCGGCGTTGGCCATAACACATGCGTGCTCGATGTTGATCGATCGGGAGCATCGACTAAGCCGACCGGTCACAAAGAAAAGCCTCAGGCACGTCCAGGTCGCTGCGGTGCGGGCGTTCCACAGGCGCCACTACGTGCCCAACGGCTCGATGCTCGTAGCTCTCGGCGATTTCGGCGCACAGGAGATGCTCGAGCGGATCACGGAGACGTTTGGCGGCTGGGAGCCGGGAGCGATGCCGGCCAGGGCGCCTGTTTCCCTGGCGAGGCCGGCCGGCGTGGCGTTCCGATTTGTGCACAAGCCGGGTTTGACGCAAGGTACGATAGCCCTATGCCAACCCGGCCTCTCTAGCAGCGATCCTGACGTGCCGGCGTGGCGGCTCTTGAATCGTATCCTCGGCGGGGGCGGGTTTTCGTCGCGGCTGATGACGGCGATCCGCACCGAAGCGGGCAGAACGTATAGCATCAGCAGCCACGGCATCCAGTATCCAGACTACGGCTACTCGCTTATTCGCACCTCGACGCAAAACAGGGAGGTCGTGGCCACCTACGAGGCCGTGCTCGCCGAAATCGACAAGCTGCTCGACGAGGGCGTAACCGAAGAGGAACTTGAGAAGGCCAAGTCGTATTATGCCGGCAGTATTCCGCTGGGCCTCGAGTGGCCCGGGCATATCGCCACTAGCGTTCTGGAAGGGCTGTATGAAGGCCGCACGCTCGGCGATATGCGCAACGAGATCGTCGAACTCGATGCCGTCACGCTCGAAGACGTCAACCGCGTCGCGAGAAAATACCTGAATACGGAAGCGTTCATTCTCGTAATCGTCGGCGATGGCCGTCGCCTCCGGAAGCCCCTTCGCGCAATCGCCCCCTTCGAGGAAGTGCATTACGGCAATGCGTCAATCAGATGAACCGAGGCCCCCTATTCGTCGCGTCGTGCTATACTGGGAACGTTACGATTTGGCCAAGTCCTTTTGCAGAGTGTATAGAACGCCAAGCAATGCCTGCGCTTCTCTGTGACATGAAGTTACGTATGCAGCTATTCTTACGAGGCAGCCGGTTTAGCCAACTGTCTGGTTCAGTAAAGGTCTGGCACCTTATGCAAACCGCATAATCGAAGTTAGGAGCGATTGGAATGGCTACTGCAAAGGAAGTAAGGGATTGGGAGAAGAGATTCCCGGACCTGGACGATACTTGGACTTACTGGTGGCTTGAGGGAGACGGCGCTGTGCTTGCAGTCTTTCATGGCGGCAAACTTCTCGAGGCCCTTGAGTTTATAAAGGCCAACCATGAAAAGTGCAAGTCCATAATAGCATATCGCGCCAGTCGTAACTCTGAGGGACAATTGGTACAAGACAAGAGTCGTGGTTGGGAAGTCTATCACGATTGGGCTCACAGAACCTGAGCGCAACAGGCACAATGCCTAACCGGCGTGTCAAGCCGCATGCCGGTTCACAACACCTCAACCGTGATCTGTGTGTTTGTATAGACGCAGATGCCGGCGGCGATGGTGAGGGCTTCGCGGACTACGCCTTCGGCATCGAGATTCGAGTGTTTGGTAAGGGCGCGCGCCGCGGCTAGCGCGAAAGGGCCCCCGGAGCCGATGGCGAGGATGCCGTCGTCCGGCTCGATGATCTCGCCGCTGCCCGCGACGACCAGCGATTTCTCGATGTCGCAGACCGCCAGCAAGGCCTCGAGTTGGCGGAGATATTTGTCGGTGCGCCATTCTTTGCCCAGTTCGACGGCGGCCCGGGTCAGGTTGTTGTTGAACTCGCTCAGTTTGCTCTCGAATCGCTGGAACAGCGTGAGGGCATCGGACACGGACCCCGCAAATCCGGCAATGACGCGTCCCCCGGCGAGTCTGCGGACTTTGGTGGCGGTTTGTTTCATGATGGTGTTGCCGAGGGTGACTTGGCCGTCGCCGCCGAGTGCCACCTGGCCGTCTTTGCGCACGCTCACCACGGTTGTTGCATGAAACGTGTCCATTTCCGTGCTCCTTTGCGGCCGGCGTGCCGCGAAGATAAAGTGAACCAACCGGTGGGTTCAAACGTTACATAGTTGTTACGAAGCAAGTGTAATCCATGTGATAGTATGAATCCAATTCGAAGGGCGATGCTACGAGTAGCTTCTGTTGCGGCAGGGACGTTGCTTGAAAAGGGAACCTGTACACGATGTTTTTCGAGTGTGGAAAAGACTTTTTCTGCTTTCAGACCCCTTGCCGCAACAGAAACCAGAAAATCCCGCTGCAAAACGAAGGAGGTGTGCCATGGTTAAGACTCGAAATGTAAGATACGCTATCATTGCGTTCGCCCTGTGCCTGGCGGCGCAAGGCGCTTTTGGGGACGACGCGGCGCTGACCATCTACAATCAGGACTTTGCGGTCGTACGCGACACGATCGCGCTCGACCTGCAGCCTGGAACCAACAAGGTACGCTACAACGAGATCACGGCCCATGCCGAGCCGGATTCCGTGATTCTCCGCGACCCCGACGGCGTTCAGCCGCTCCAAATTGTCGAGCAGAACTACCGGGCCGATCCGGTGTCGCAGAACCTTCTGCTGTCGCTGTACGAAGGAGAGACCATCGAATTCGAAGTACTGCGGGGCGACAAGACAGAGATCGTCAGGGGGAAGATCGTTCGGAGCGGGTATGAGCCGCATCAGGCCGGCCTGCATCGTTACGGCTACCAATACCGCCAGACGCAAATGGCCTACGCGAGAGGCGGCGCGGGGCAACCCGTCATCGAGGTGGACGGGAAGCTGCGGTTCTCGTTGCCGGGAACGCCGGTTTTCCCGGCGTTGGCCGACGACGCGATCCTCAAACCTACGTTTCACTGGCTGCTGGAGACCGATCGGGCCGGGGCCCTCGATGCGGAATTGTCGTACGTGACCGGCGGCATGAGTTGGGAAGCCGCGTACAACCTTGTATCCCCCGAGGACGGCGACCTGCTCGACATCGTCGGTTGGGTGACGCTTGACAACCAGAGCGGCAAGACTTTCGAGGATGCCCGCATCAAGCTTGTGGCCGGCGACGTGAGCAAGCTCGTGTCGGAGGATGAGCGGCGTCAACGCGAAGCGGCCGCACGGTATTCCATCGCGGATATTAACGGCCCGATGCCGCCGACGGTTACGGAAAAGGCTTTTGACGAGTATCACCTGTATACGCTCGAGCGACGCACGACGTTGCGCGACCGCGAGACGAAACAGGTCGAGTTCATTCGCGCATCGAACGTGCAATCGGAGCGGTTCTACGTGTACGACGGCGTGAAGATTGACGACAACCGGTATCGCGGCTGGTCGGCCAGCAATATCCGCGAAGACCACAACTATGGGACCATCTCGAACCCGAAGGTGTGGGTGATGCGCGAGTTTGAGAACTCGGAAAAGAACGGACTCGGGATCCCGCTGCCGAAGGGACGGCTGCGGTTCTATCGCCGCGACACCGACGGCCAGCTCGAGTTCACCGGCGAGAATCTCATCGACCACACGCCGAGGGACGAAACGGACCGCGTGTACACCGGCAACGCCTTTGACCTGGTCGGGGAACGGGTTCGCACCGATTTCAAGATCGATCACGGCGCGCAATGGATAAATGAGTCCTTCAAGATCACGGTGCGCAACCGCAAGGACGAGCCCGTCGAGATCCGCGTCGTCGAGCACCTGTACCGCTGGTTCACATGGACGATCCCGGAAGCCTCGCAAGATTACGAAAAGACGGACAGCCAAACCATCGAGTTCCGCGTACAACTCGACCCGGACGAAGAAAAGACGGTGACCTACATGGCGCATTACACCTGGTGAGTGGCATGGTGGCGCGGTCCACGAAGCGAGCAACTGGTGTATAATTGTCCCCTGTGGTGAATCGTGGGTCCAGGTCGTCATTGCGAGGAATGAAGTGGCGAAGCAATCTCTTTTGGGACATATCGAGTCGCGGTAAAAAAGGGATGAGACTGCCGGGTCGCTCCCCGCCGGAGCCGGGGCTCCTCCTAATGACATGCCGCTTCCGTCATTGCGAGCGTAGCGAAGCAATCTCGTTTGCCCGCAACCACTTATGAGATTGAGATTGCCGCGTCGCTCGGGGGCTCGCTCCTCGCAATGACGGTTAGGGACAAGATGTCACGCCACGAATCGCCCCGCCACGGGCGGGGTCAGGGGCTCGCAATTGACGGTGTGCGAGAAGGCTCACGCTACGAATCGCCCCGCCTCGGGCGGGGTCGGAAGCTCGCAGTCGCGGTTTGGCGTGGGCCTCGTTGACGTGGTCGACAGACTTTTGGAGCAGGTGAGGCAGTGAACGTATCTCGTTTCGCGTTTTTGTTGGTGGGCGTGGTCGTAGTTGTGCTTGCGTTTCAAGCTGTGCGCGTGCATCGGGCTCACAAGAGCGATGCGTTAACCGATTCAGACGGTGTCAAGACGTTCGAAGACGGTGGATCGACCGAGGAGCAAATCGTGGGCGATGGGGCAGCCGGCGATGTCGCGGAGAATTTGGTCGAGACGCATGTCGAGGCCATGTTCACTAGGGAGGAGGAGCGGACGTGGCGAGAGCAGTCCGGGCAGGCCTTGAAGACGCCACTCGAGCAGGCAGAGGAACTCCTCGATCGGGCCTCGCAACTTGCGCTCCCGGATGGTCAACCCGGCGTCGAAGGCGAGCCGGGATCAAAGAGCGAGGTCCAGAAAGCCCTCGAGGCGGAACTGGCAAAAGAACGTTCGAGCCTGCTCGAAGGGCGTGCGCGCGAGCGCATCGACCAGGGGGATTACGACGGCGCCATTGCGCTGTTGGCGGAAAGCCTCGAGGAGAATCCGCTCAACGGGGAGGCGTATCGCGAACTGGCGGTCTTGTATCGGCGGCTGGGCATGGATGACGAAGAGATCGCGACGTATGCCGCGTGGGCGGAAGCCGCCCCGGAGAACGCCATGCCGCACTATTATCTCGCGCGGACGCTCGAGCGACTGGGCTATGACGATGCGGCGCTCGCCGAGGCGGAGCGGTTCAACGAGCTCAGCGCGGGCGACGTCACGGCCCATGCGCTTTCGGCGCTGCTGTACCGGCGGTTGGGCATGCGCGAAGAAGAGCGGGCGACGCTCGAAATGTGGGTGCAGCAGGCGCCCGAATCGCCGGACGCACATCTAGCCTTAGCAAACTACCATCGGCGCACCCAGGACCACGCGGCGGCGTTGGCCGAGTTCCAGGCCCTTGTAACATTGGAACCCGACAACGTGCGCGCACACGTCGGGTTGGCCGACGCCCATCAACGGCTCGGGCGATTCGAGGAGGCCCAGGCCGAGTACGTCGTCGCGATGAATCTTCGTCCCGAGGACATGCACGTCCGGCTCCGCCTCGCAGAATCCTATCGCGTGAGCGGCGACATCGACGCCGCCATTGCAACCTGCCAGGCCGTCATAGACGAGTATCCCGACACCGGCGAAGCCCGCCAAGCCCAACGCCAGATAGACCGCATCCTCGACCGCCAAAAAGGGTCATGGTGAAGGCGAGGAAACGCACTGAGAAGTGCCCCAGCCAAAACCAACAGGTATGACCTATTCATTCGTTTGTCACGCGCCCCGGGCAGCTTGTCTGCCCGGGAAGTCATCTCGTGTGCAGACAACACGGGCAGACAAACTACACGTAGCGCTCGAACGGTGTTCGTCGGTAGGGGCCGACGGGAGGGGGCGTGCTTCTGCCCTCATCGAAACGCCCGATGGCGGGTTCGCATTCGCTGACGATATCCGGGCGGCGGGATAGAGCCACATCTAGGTGGTGAGAAGCGACGGTCAGGGCAATCGGCTTTGGAATAGCGCATTTGGCGGGGCGGGCTATAAGGCGGGGTAGGCCATTAAGGGAATTTTTGCTTTGTTGCGGACAACGGTGCAGATTCGTGCAATAGGGAGGTTATTTGTCTAGGGTCATAGGGAGACTTGTCAGGGGACGCGTTGCGCTGCTTCAGTAGCCTTTTCGGCTGCGAGGGGCTTATAGCGCTCGCGCCCGATACAAGGTACGGCGGTCTTAAAGCTGCCGGTCTGCCGGGCCCAAAAGAACCGAAGGGTCCTACAGCGATGGGAGGAGGTAGCGCATGAAACAGCACGAGATCAAGATCAATCTGCCCGGCTTACTCAAGATGCTGGGAAGCAACATATATGCCGAGCCGGACGTCGCCGTGCGCGAGATGATACAAAACGCGCACGATACCTGCATTATTCGTACAACCAAAGACGACGGTTTCGAAAAGCCCGAGATCCACCTGGCGTTCGACAAGACGGCGAAAACGTTGAGCATCAGCGACAACGGCGCCGGCATGACCGAGGGCGAGCTGCACGACTACCTGTCGACCATCGGCGAGGGTTTTACAAAAGTGCAGCGGGAAGACCTGCGCGGCGCCAACGCGCAGGAGGCGCTGCTCCTCATCGGCCAGTTCGGCATCGGCTTGCTCTCCGCATTCAGCGTCGCCGACAAGGTCGAGGTATTTACTCGCTCGTGTCAGCCGGACGCCCCGGCGTTCAAATGGACCTGCGAGGGCGATATCCACTACACCGTCGAGCCCGCGGACAAGGCCGAGGCCAGCACGAAGGTCGTACTCCACCTTACGGAAGCGAACCTTGTTCTGCTGGACGAGGCGCGTCTCCGGCACGCGATCAAGAAGTACGCCGATTTCCTGTCCGTACCCATCTTCCTCGGGGGCAACCAGGCCAACAGTTGCACCCCGCCGTGGGAGGGCGGCGACGAGAAGGTCGATTATGCAGACTATATCCAAGGGCGCTACGACCTGTTCCCGCTCGGCGTTATCCCTTTCAAACTCGACGAGCCCGTCCACCTGTCGGGCCTTCTCTTTGTCCCGTTGATCCCGTTCGAGCTGACCCGCGATTTCGGCGAATTGGACATCTACATCTCGCGAATGTTCATCCGCGACAACGACAAAGACCTGCTACCCAAGTGGGCCCGCTTCATCAAAGGCGTCATCAACACCCCCGACCTCACGCCGACTGTCAGCCGCGACGAAATCGTGCGCGACGAGAACCACGGCGTCGTCCGCGCCGTGCTCGGCGAGATCATCCTGCAATACCTCGCCCACCTCGAGGAGAACGAACCTGAGAAGTTGAGCGTGCTTGTCGGGGCCTACAACAACACCATCAAGGCCAGAGCGATCGAGGACGACGATTTCTTCGTTCGTATCTGCAACCTGGCCCGGGTCAGCACCGACACCGGACGCATATCCATGACCGAGTACCTTGCCAAGTCCAAAGGCGTCATCTATTACTTCTCGGAACGCGGCACCGGCACCCAACACAAACTACTCTTCGCTCATAAGGGCCTCCCCGTCATCGACGCAAGCTGGGGCGTCGAGGAGGAGTTCCTCGAGAAATACGCCGAGCGGAAAGGCGTCAAACTCGAACGGCTCGAGGCCGGGTCCGGCGTCATCTTCAAGGCCCTCGAAACGCCCGACGAAAAATGGCAGGACCTCGAACGCCAATTCAAGCTCCGGGTGAAGAGAGAGGCCCGGGCGGTTTCGTTCGAACCCGAGACGGTGCCGGCCGTGCTCGTCGCCAAACCCATCGAACGCGACGACAAGGCAATGGCCGAAGCCGACGCCTTAGGCGCCCGACTCGGCATCGCCAGCGAGCAGATCCGGCGCATGTTTCAGAAGATGTCGCGCGACAAAGGCGTCCGCACGGCGGGCGACAACACCGTACTCCAGTTGAACACCGCCAACCCCCTCATGCGCCAACTCCGCGAAATGGCCCGCAACGACACCTTTTACCTGGCCCTCACCGCTATCTACAACAACGCAACCATGTTCGCCCACCACTACGTCTCGCCGCAAAACGCCGAGATCATTTTCGAGACTAATAACGCCGCCATCTCCACGATGATCACGAACGCCAGATCGCTCGATGAAGTCCAAACGGCGAACGCCCGAATGGAAATCGAACTGGGCGAGTTGCAGCGCAGGATGGACCTGGTTCCGTTGAACGAGCACCGCTCATGTTTCTTCGCCTATCCGTTTCAGGATAAGTTCCATGCGTTGCGCGATGAAATCCGGCGACTACTGACCCTCGAGCACGGCATCCAACTTACTGCAACGTCCATCGAGATGAGGGATCCCAGCGTTATCGACGACATCAAAGGCCAGATCGCGGCCGCCCATTTTGGCATCGCCGATATTACCGGGAGTAATCCGAACGTCATGTGGGAACTCGGCCTCATGATAGGTTGCCGCAAACCCGTCATTATCCTAAAGGACCAGACGGACGAGGAAAGAACGCCTTTCGACGTGTACGGCAGTTATCGCGTCGAGTACCAGATTGTGAAGTCGGAAGCCACGGGCATCGTTGAATACGCCCTTCTCCAGAAGGGTCTCGAGCGGAACCTGAAGCTCGTCTTCGACCGGTGTCCCGAACTCGAGCAGGCCAAGCCGTGGAAGGAGGACTAGCGCGAGGCTTTTTCCTATCGGGGCAATGAGGAGACTATAAGCCTAGTGCGGCTTTTGAAAGATTGGCTCGATAACTGGCCCCCGTAGCGAGTATGCATACTTCGTCATTGCGAGGAGTCCTCGACGAAGCAATCTCCTCGACGGCAACTGAAAACTAGCCACACAATTACGAAGCGTATAGACTCATGGAAGCAGATTGCCGCGTCACTCGGGGACTGGCTCCTGCTAACGAAGTGGCATGGGCATCTTGCCCATGGACCACGGGCTGGAAGCCCGTGCCACCTCGCTCAGAAGACTTCCTCACGTGCATCGCCGCCGCAGGCGGTCCGAGGCGCGCAATGACGATGATGGCACGATTTATTGGTGACGCAGCCGAGTAGTATGCGAAGAAAGGAAAAGGAAAACACGATGGCCATGCCACCCGAATTGAAACCGTTGATTGCACAGGCGCGCCGACAGGTGCCCGAACTGAGCGGGCTCGGCGACGAACAGGTCGCGGAGATACTGCTCGGGGCCATGGTCGCGCAGCAGGGCGCGGCCACAGGCGAGGGCGACATCGAGACGATGTCTGCACATGAATGCGGCGCGCACGGCGAGCGCCTGCTCAATAGCGGCCAATGGCAGGAGGCCGAGCGGTTCTTCCTGGCCGCGCTTGAGAAGGCAGAAGGGGAAAAGGACACAGGTCTGCAAATGAAGGCGGCGACGGCCTTGGGCCGGCTTTGCAGTCAACGCGGCGACTTCCCGCAGGCCATGGCTTTGCTGCAGCAGGCGCTGGGTTTGGCCGAGCGGCTCGGCGACAGGCGCTTGATGAGCGTGATATACGATCAGATGAACTCGACCCAGTTCATGCAAGGCCGGTACCCGCAGGCCATCGAGTACTACAAGAAAAGCCTTGAAATGCATGAAGCCTTGGGTGACCAGCAGGGCATCGCTGTCGGATACGGCAACCTGGGCAATGTCTACCTGTCGCAAGGTGAACTCGAGCGGGCACGCGAGGCGTACGAGAAGGTTCTGAATCTTTTCACGAAGCTTAGCAACGAACGAGGCGTGGCCAGCACCTACGGCAACCTCGGCATCGTGTATGCCGATCAGGGCCGGTACGACCAAGCGATCGAGATGTACCTGAAAAGCCTCGAGATCACGGAGCGTCTCGGGGATGAGGCGACCTCCGCCCGCCAATACGGCAACCTCGGCAATGTGCACGATGAACTCGGCAACTATGAAGAGGCGCTCCGGATGTACGAGAAGGCATTGGAGATCGGTAAGCGAATTGGTGATGAACCCGGCGTTGCTAAGGACTACGGGAACATGGCCACCACATATCACAGCATGGGCGATATCGGCCAGGCGCTCGAGTATCATCACAAGTCGCTGGCCATCAAGGAAAGGGTAGGCGACCGGCACAACGCGGCCATCTCCTATTTCAACCTCGGCAATCTCTACCATGACCTCGGGGAAGGGGAGCAGGCGCGGGTTCATCACGAGAAGGCGAAAGCGTTATTCGAGATAGTCGGCGATACGCGGAGCGCGCGACGCGCGGCCGCGGCCCTGCGCGGCTTACAATGACCCTGGAAACCAGACACATTTTGACAACAAGCGAGCCAGTGGGCGGTTGGGGCTACATTCTGGTAGGGGCGAGCTCCTGCTCGACCGTTTTGGGTCGGTACGTCTTTCCGGTCGAGCAGGACAGACTGCCTAAAAAGCGCATTATCGAGTCATCCTGAGCGCAGCGAAGGATCTGGTTTGCGGCAAGCCCGTGGAGAATCGAGATGTTTCGCTTCGCTCAACATGACCCCTGCGACGCCGAAAACCTTTTTAGACAGTCTGAGGATCTCGAGCCTACCGGTGGGTGGCGTCTTCAAGCGAGTGCTTTGGGGGAGTAGTGGGGGAGTAGGGACAGACACCGTGTTCCGCTCCGTTGCACTGCGCGAAAGACGTCGTCAGTGCCTTCTGACTCCCTTAATGTTTTTTTGCCGTTTAAATGCAACTTGGTATAACGCGCATCGTTCACCGGAGCGCGGATGATTTCGCGGCCGGGGCCGATCAGGGTGGATCGTGTTGGGGTGTATCAGGCGGGTTCGCGGCGTTGGGCGGGGGCGGCGAGTTTTACGACGAGGAGTTCGAGTGCGAGGGGGCCGTTGACGCCGGTCGAGCGGAT
>Ga0180437_10004767_pt1 | contig 19021 bp, 10 predicted proteins | sample SS_ome_4_FD_132410 | JGI IMG/M metagenome (GOLD analysis project Ga0180437, IMG submission 132410) | Hypersaline lake sediment archaeal communities from the Salton Sea, California, USA - SS_3_D_1 metaG | ecosystem: Environmental > Aquatic > Non-marine Saline and Alkaline > Hypersaline >... | reverse complement strand
CGGTGGCTCCCTCGATCAAGTTGGCTGTCTGGGGCAAAAATCCACCGTGGAGTATCTCGTCCAGACCTTTGATACCCGTCTTTACCCTTTGCTGCATGTTGGCTCCTCCTTTCGACAGGGTCTGACATCTCATCACACCATCGTAACTATCCGAGTCCACACCGCCAGGACGCCACAACATTTCTTGTCAGCGCATGCCGCGAATGATGTGGTAGACTGCCTTGACGCGAAAGTGACGATCTTCACAGGCTAATATGAACTCGTCAACCAGGCGGCGCATATCTTCGTCTGAGGCCAGAGAATAGACCGGCAGGCCTTCCACAAGTTGCATCTCCATCACACCACTTTCGACCAACTCTTCCAACTCTGATCGGACTGCGGCGGTGTTACGACCAGCATACTTGGCAATGTTTTCCACAGAGTCGGTCGTGTTCGGGTTCTCGTAGAAGAATCTAACCAAGTCCCATTTGATAAAAGAATTGACCTTGTTCTTAATGAAATCGAGAAGTCGGGAATCCATATCGTCCATAAGCTTGGCTGTAAAATCATCGCTTGGTACGGCCAAAGTCCTCGCCTCCTTTCAGAGCCAGGAAGGTTTCCCTCCCCCTTTATCACTTGCGGCGCTTCTTTTTGCGCCTCTGTTGTCTAGCCTTGGTTGCGCTCACCGCTTGGGAGGTCATTTCCTGAGTCAAAGCACGGTCGGTTCGTCCATGGCAATGCTTATATTTTTTGCCGCTGCCACAAGGGCAAGGATCGTTGCGGCCAACTTTCCTATCAGCCGCCTTAGCCGGACGCCGTGTTTCCCCTCCCCCCAAGTTGGTGCGCATCTCACGCACGGGACGCGGTCGCTGAATCCTGATCTCAACCGGCCGCAAGATACGGTTGACAATCTCGTGCTGGATGGTTGCCAGAAGGTCTTGATACATCTCGTGGGCCTCTTTTTTATAGGCCACCAGGGGGTCTTGCTGCCCATAGGCCCTCAGGCCAATGCCCTCTCGCAGATTGTCCAGGTCAGTAAGATGGCGGATCCAAAGGTTGTCAATCACTTGCAGCATGATCTGGCGGTCGTGTTGCAGGGCCAGAATTTGGCCAAAGGCCTCCTGCGCCCTCTGGCTGGTATCTCTGTCCAGTACGGACAAGGGTTTCGTTCTGATCTCTTCCCATACCGGATTGTCAAAGTGATACTCCAGGTTTTGGTAAAGGAGTCTGTACAGTCCCCCGGTGTCAGCTTCCGCTAACTCTGCCAGACGGAGCCCTGTCCGTTGGGCTTGGCGGAAAGTCTCGCGCCCCAGAGAGGCTTTCTGTCCATCGTAAGTTTGCTCTGCCTGCTCCAGCAACTGTGCTTCTACCTCCTGCGGTCGCATTTGTTCCCAATCGGCTGTCGTGGCAGACTGGGAGGCAGGCAGAGGCAAAATCGCCTTCACAGCCACGTACAGCCCGGCCAGGTCCCAATCATCGCGGTAGTTGCTGGAGGTGTAAAGGGAAACGAGTCCGCCAAACTCTTCACCCACCATGCGCATGATGATAGGTTTCAGGGTCGGCTCACTCAGAATCTGCCGCCGTTGTTCGTAGATAATCTCCCGCTGCTTGTTGACCACATCGTCGTATTCCAGCACGTGCTTGCGGATGTCAAAGTTATGGCCCTCGACTTTGATCTGGGCGTTCTCGATACTCTTGGAGACCAGGTTGTGTTCGATAGGAATGTCTTCTTCCACCCCCAGTCGTTCCATCAGACTGGCCACGGCGTAGCCACCGAAGCGACGCATCAGGTCATCCTCCAGCGAAAGGTAGAAGCGAGAAGAGCCCGGGTCGCCCTGACGGCCAGAGCGACCGCGCAACTGGTTGTCAATGCGCCGGGCCTCGTGGCGCTCAGTGCCCAGAATGTGCAGCCCTCCCAGTTCCAGGACTTTGTCCCTGTCTCGCTGGCAAAGTTCCTTCGCTCCGGCCAGAGCCTGGCCCCACTCTTCGGCTGAGACGGTGGTCAAGTCCCCCCCCTTACGACGCAATTCGTCGCGAGCCAAGCCCTCCGGGTTGCCGCCTAAAAGAATGTCCACCCCACGCCCGGCCATGTTGGTGGCAATGGTCACCGCCCCTGGCCGGCCGGCCTGGGTGATAATGGTGGCTTCTTTCTCATGCTGTTTGGCATTGAGCACCTGATGGGGGATGCCCCGGCGGCGCAACATTTCCGAGAGCATCTCAGAACGCTCTATGGAAATGGTGCCTACCAACACAGGCTGGCCCCGTTTGTGCAGCCCCTCTATCTCCTGCACCACGGCTTTGAACTTGGCTGCCTCGCCCTTATAGACCATGTCAGGGTGAGCAACGCGGATCATGGGCTCGTTGGTAGGAATGACCATGACGTCCAGATTGTAGATTTTGTGAAATTCCTCAGCCTCGGTGGCGGCTGTGCCCGTCATGCCAGCCAGCTTGCGGTACATGCGGAAATAATTCTGAAAAGTGATCGTGGCCAGGGTCAGGCTCTCGCGCTGAACGCGCACGCCTTCCTTGGCTTCGATAGCCTGATGCAGTCCCTCGGAATAGCGTCGTCCATGCATCAGGCGGCCGGTGAACTCGTCCACGATGATGACCTGGTGGTCTTGGACGATGTAATCGCGATCACGCTTGAAAAGGACGTGGGCGCGGAGGGCGTTGTCCAGATAGGGAGTCAGTCCAAGATTCTCCGGCGAGTACAGGTTGTCAATCCCCAACCAGCCTTCTATTTTGGCGATACCCTCTTCGGTCAGGGTCACCACCCGGGCTTTCTCGTCCAACGCATAGTCAGCCTCGCGGTGCAGGCGGGGCACCAGGCGGGCGAAAGTTTCATAATACTCCGCCGATTCCTCGGCCTGGCCAGAGATAATGAGCGGAGTACGGGCCTCGTCAATGAGAATATTGTCCACCTCGTCAACGATGGCGTAATGGAGCTCTCGCTGGGCACACTGGGAAAGGTCCAGCACCATGTTATCCCGCAGGTAGTCGAACCCAAACTCGTTATTGGTGCCATAGGTTATATCGGCCGCGTAGGCTTCACGACGCCTGACCGGCCTCAGGTATTGGAAGCGATCATCGGTAGCCGGATAGTCGGGGGCAAAGAGGAAAGAGCCCAAGTCGGGGTTGGCCGCCGCCGACTGGATGACCCCTACTGAGAGGCCCAGCAGGTGATAGATGGGGCCCATCCATTGGGTATCACGTTTGGCCAGGTAATCGTTGACCGTCACCAGGTGAGCGCCACGGCCGGTAAGGGCGTTAAGGTAGATGGGCAAAGTGGCTACCAGGGTTTTACCTTCCCCGGTTTTCATCTCTGCCACCTTGCCCTGGTGAAGGATGATACCGCCCAGAATCTGGACGTCGAAGTGGCGCATGCCGGTAGTACGTTTGGAGGCCTCCCGCACGGCGGCAAAAGCGCGGGGGAGGAATTCCTCCAAAAGCCCCTCCTCGATTTTCCGGACCTCGGCCTCTACCTTCTCAACTTCTACTCTAATCCGCTCACGATGATAGAAATCCGTCTCTTCGGCCAGTTCACGCTGTTTCTCCTGTAGCTGGGATTCGAGCTCGGCGGTGGGCTCAGCTATCTGGGCCTTGAACTGAGCAGTCAAAGCTCGCAACTCTCCATCAGACAGCTTCTCAAACTCTGGCTCCAGGGCGCTGATCTCCTCCACGATAGGCCACAGCTTATTCAGTTCCTTTTCATTAAGGTCGCCAACAACTTTGGTCAGAATACTTTTCAACATGACTGTCTTCCCCTACACATTATACCACAAATCACCCAATTTAAAAAAGAAGAGGAGGACCATTACCGGCATCGAAGGTTTTGGCGTCGAAGCGGGAGCTATGGTATAATAGGGCCTACAAAAGGGAACTGGGGCACAGAGGTCGCCAACCCCCGAGGAGGTCAGCAGTGAAACGAGGCTCGCGCAAGTCACAAGCCAAATCCCGCCAGATCGCTTTCTGGATTCTCAGCCTGATCATCGTCCTGAGTATGGTCTTCTTTGTCATTCCTATGCCGGAACCACCCTCTCCCACCCCCACACCCATAACGAACCCAACACCTACAGCATCACCCACAGCCAGCCCAGCGCCTTCTAAAACAACCCCCGCCCTCAGCCCTGAATCCACCTCCTCGCCCTGAGCGAGGTGCAAATCCCCCTCATTTCATCGGACCTCTCGTTATGTTGACTTTTAGCTCACAAAGTGGTATAATATGTTTGGAGTTACCATAAAGATGGGGGCAGGCTCGGATAACCTACCAGAGTACCTCAACGGCCTGGGGGCTGTTAGAAAGCGTCTAAATCACTGCGGTCTCACGAGAGGAAATCTATCTAAATGAAGGGCAGACATTGGAGCATCATCGCCATCCTGGTGTTGCTCAATTACCTGATTTTCAGCCAACTGGTTGTGCTGCTCATAGAGAGCAGTAAACCTGCGCCCACGCCGACGCGGACGCCCAAGCCTACTTTCACCCATACCTTTACGCCTGGCCCCACGCCACCGACTCTGACGCCGCCACCTCCGCCTACACCTACGGCCACTCGTGTGGTGCCCCCGACGGATACCCCCACACCTGAGGGTGGGCCTACCAGCCCCCCTCCTCCAGAGGCCACCGCTACGCCTGCCCCTGTGGAAACCCAGGCTGGCCGCACAACCCACGTGGTGCAATCTGGTGAGAGCCTGTCGCAGATCGCCCAACGCTACGGCGTCAGCGTCGAGGCCATCATGCAGGCCAATGGCCTGGAGGACCCCAGCCTCATCCAGACTGGCCAGACCCTGATCATCCCTGCCCCTGGTGAAGTCCTCCCCACGGCCACGCCGCGCCCAGCCACGGCCACACCGCAGCCAGCACCGCCCACCGCCGTGCCGCCGACGGCAACAGGGATACCACCGACGGCCACTCCTGCACCAACGGAGCCGCCTTCTGGGTCTCAGTACCAATACCGTCTCGGTCGTTCCGTAACCTGTACACCCAACTGTGGGACTACGGGGGTCAAGGGTACCGTCTACGACGTCAACGCCAACTATGTGCCCGGCCTGATCGTCAAGGTCTGGGCTGACGGGTGGTGCTGCGGTGAAGATGAGACGTCAATTTACGAACCCTATGAAGTGATGCTTTTTCCCAGCGCCAAAGGTGGTCATTGGTACGTGGCCGTCTACAGTCACGACGGGAGCACTCAGCTTTCTGACGTGGTGGATGTCTATACGGACTATGAGCCCTGCGAGCCGTCGTCCAGTGGCTGCCAGTGGCCTGTGGTGGATTTCGTAGCCAAGTGGTAGAGCCTCCTATCTTATGACAAGTTCCTTTGACTCGAAAGGCGGGCTCAGGACCTCACCCTCAACCGATGGTCTCACCTGCCCCACCAGGTGATAGCGCCCTGCCGGAATGTCAGGTGGGATCCAGAGATCGCGTTGATCTCGCACAACCTCACCACCTTGCCACAAATTGGTCCCATAGTTTCCCCCAACAGGCCCTTCTTCCTCAATAGCCCAGCTTTGCCCCTCCCTATTCAGCAGTTGCAAACCCAGTTGCCAATCCGTGTCTGGCGTATTGACAGCTTGCCAATAGAGGTCCAGGTGCAAGACGTCCCCTGAGTGCAGGGGTTCATCCCTCTGGTGGACGTAGCCCAGCTTGTAAAGGTTGTAGCCCAGCAGCTTGAGGTCGTCATAGTCAAGGCTCTCCCGATATGGTATGTCCAGGGCATCCAGAGGGGGAGGCGCTTTGGGGCGCAGGATACGAATGGGTTCCAGAGCCAAGCTGTCACCAGAGGGCTGGCCAGCCTGGCTGACGGGCAATCTCGCTCCGCTGTCCAAGGCGTACATCCCGGCTTGCACCCGATACTGGCCGGGGGGAGTCCCATGCGAGATCAAGACGCCATAGTTATCAGCAATGGTCTGGCCAGGTTGCCAGGTGGTGGTCAGCATGGCCCCGCCGCCGGGCTCCGTGTCGCGCTGGCCGACGATGTGACCATCAGCGTCCAGAACGTGGATGAAAACCACGTAACGCTCGTCCAGCGCGGTCAGGGCCTGCCAGAAAAGAGTCAATTCTAATGTGCCACCAGCATATACTTCTTCAGAAAGAAGAGTGTAGCCAAGGAGCATCACCTTGCCGCCCAGATTAGCCGACAAGGGGTGCGCCATCTCTGTGACCAGCCCAGCCTGCGGCGCGGCATAGATGGCCAGGCGCACATTGCCGTACCAGGTGTCCAGGGCCTTGTAGGTCCGCTCATCCAGCCAGCCCTCGACAAAGCGGCCCGGGTCACTCTCGTCGGTGGCCCACAGGACGGCGAATATTTTCGCGTGCTGGCTCACGATGGCTTCCAGGTCATGCCCGGTCTGCCCTGGATCAAGGGGACGCTGTTGGGGCAGGGGGTAAATGGGCAAATCGCCTCGGTAATAATAGCCGAATATCTCCTCTTGCCCGGGGGCGTTGAGAATGATGGCATCGTCGGGGCCAGCCGTGGCCGCAATGTAGCGAACCAGGCCCCGGTAGTCGTCGCGAGCGTATTGGGGATCGTAGTAGTAATTCAGCAACGATTGGCCAGAAGCGAGAAGCATGAGCGCTACCAGCAAAAGCACCACCACTCGCGCCGCCGGTTGACCGAGCTCTGACCTGCCCAGCCCGGCCCGCCAATCGCTGGCGATCCGCCAGGTGTTGACGATGCCCAGAGCGACCAGCAAGCTGAAAGATGGGCCGGACACCAGAAGGAACTTGAGGTGGGTCTCTCTGAACAGCCCCAGGGCAAAGATCAGGACCGTGGGCAAGGCGGTCCACAGGGCGACGAGGCCGTAGCGCAGAAGCCAGGGAAGGGCCTGTCCTGTGGATACATCGCGAGAGTGCCGGTATGAAGTGTAGGACAAGATGGCATCTTGTCTTACTTCATCTACGGCGGGCAACGACCCGGCCAGGATGAAAAAGGCAAATATGACCAGCGCCCCCACCACGTCCGACGTCTCCACGCTGAGGCCCAGGCAGAGGAGACGGTAGACGTCGGCCAGAGTGGGAAGCAACGAGTAGGCCTGGTGAGGTGCGGGCCAGGTGGTCACCTGGCGATAGGCGGTCGGCAGCCAGGGCAGGAAGAAAAGGACAATCGCCAATTGGAGCCCAGCCCAGCGCAAAGCCCCTCCCAGGATCACCTCCCGCCGCTTGGTCTCGATACGTTGCTCCGCTCCTACTCGACCGGCGCTCCGCCAACGGATGGCCAACCAGAGAACGTAAAATAGATTCTCTACCAATAGGACGAAGGGGAAAGAATAGTGGGTATAGAGGGCAAGGACGGCAGCCAGGATGTAGAGACCAGCCCAGAGGAATAGCGGCTGCTGGCGACCAGTATCCACCGCCTCTGCTTCCATAAATCTGAGGAAAAAGTAGACGGACAGGGCGCTGAGGGCAGCCAGGAGGATATACATGCGCGCTTCCTGGGAGTAGTAGACCTGAAAAGGAGAGACAGCAGAGAGGAAAGCCCCCACCAGTCCCACCCAGGGATCAAAGAGGCGGCGGCCGAGAAGAAAAGTCAGGCAGACGAGAAGGGTGCCGATGACCGCCGAGAGGGAGCGGACGGCGAACTCGCTGGTGCCAAAGGCTTGTATCCAGAAGTGAAGCAGGTAATAGTACAAAGGGGGATGAATGTCGTAGGCAGCCCCGTAAGTGATCTCAGCCAGACTGCGCCTGGCCAGGGCCACACTATTGCCCTCATCGGCCCAGAGGCTCTGCCCATCGAGGTGATAGAAGCGCAGGGCGGTGGCCAACAATAGGACGATGAGCAACCCAACCCACAATAATCTCTGATTTCGTAGCTCTAGATCCGAATCACTCACAAGACCGTAGCCGTTCAACCCATTGTTCTGCGAGCGCCGGTTGAGTAGCTTCAGAGCGCTAGCGGAGAAGCGTATCGAAACCAAGCGGCTTCCGCAAAGCGGGATTGCGCACACAACCCGCTTGGTCTCGATGACTTTTGAAAAACGTAGCACTGTGGGACGGACCTCCACTCCGAAGCACCGAAGTCCCTAACTTGTTTGGGGTGTCCCCATTGCGATGCCAATTTGCAGACGAGAAGGCCCCCAACAAGTTGGGGATTCCCACCGGAGGGTCTTTTTTCAAGAGTCCTCGATACGTCGCTTCGCTCCTACTCGACCGGCACTGGACTTGCCCCCTGAAAGGTCATCGTCTGACAATAAAGCCATCAATCCCTACCGGCCCAGCTGCGCCTGTTGGCCGAGGGGTATGCATGATTTCTACGCGGTGCAGGCCATCATCCAGGCCCCCGGCTATCGGCTTGACCACGCCAAATTGGGGTGCATCGCTGCGTAGGTCCAAGGTCAGCGTCGGCTCTTCATTATCCGAATCAACCCACACATCCAGTTGGCCAGCGTCAGGCCCAGCGACGACTCCCAGGTCCAACTCGGTGCCAGCGAAGGAGAAGGAGAGATTTTCTCCTGCGCCCACTGCCACTCGATAAGACCCCAGCACAGCCCGCTCATCCCGGACCATCTGCCAGGTATCCGACTTGCCCGGAGAACCTGACCAACTCACCGCCCAATGGTCTTCCTGGTGGTAACCAGGGTACATCACCGGCGGCTGGTTGGCGTATTCTTTCACTGCTTCATACACCGGCAACGGGGTGAAATCGGGCTCGACCATGCGAAAGTAGTATTCGGGCCGGTCCTTTTCCAGATCGGTGGCCCGCTTGAAGAACCAGAAATTGACCACCCCCACCCAGGGCCACTCCTCTCGGATACGCTGATAGGCCTCGACGACATAGCGGGCTTGCTGCTCCTCGCTGACCTGACCGTAAGGCGCGCCGGATGGAAAGCCCTCGGGCACGGCGTTCCAGTTCACCTCCGAGAGCCAGATAGGTTTGTGCTCATCTCCGTTGCGGACCATGATGTCGCGGATGTAGAGGGGGCGAGAGAAATTGAGAACCCGGGGCTGCATGCGCCGGTCCGTCGGGCCGGACCACAGCCCGTAGCCCTGCATAGCCAGGACGTCGAAATAGTCCCGAGCCCCGGTGTCGTACATCCGCTGCAGGAAGATAAAGTCGTTGAGGCCATGGGGATGATAGTCTAATTCAATGGTAGAAGCCAACGCCCCGCAGATGATGACCACCTCGGGGTCGGCCTCCTTGGCACGAGTGTAGCCTACCTTGAGGAGTTCGGTGTAGGCCTCGGGGTCCACTGGCCGCTCCCCCCATTCGGGATAGATGTTGGGCTCGTTCCAGATTTGATAGTATTTGATGCGCCCCTTGTAGCGGCTGACCACAGCGTAGACGAAATCGCCATAGTCGGCGTAATTGTCCGGCGGAGCCAGGGAGCCCAGGTCGTTGCCTGCGGCCCGCGACCAGGCCGGGGGATTGCTCAGACGAGCAATGATACCCAGGTCGTATTTCTCCGCCAGTTCAACGATGTGGTCGTATTTCTCCCAGGCGGAGCGGTAGGGTTCGTGGCGGCGGTCCTCGAAATCCCCCTTGCCGTGGATTTCAATATCCTCCCAGGGGAACTCTTGACGGATCCAGCGGAAGCCGGCCGCTTTCACCATCTGCAGGGTGCGCTCCCTCTTCTCCAGCTCCACTTCCTGTTCCAGGAAAGTATTGACCCCGAAGGGACTGAGGCCAGCGTGGGCCACAGGGACGTAGGGACGGGTCTCTACGCGCCGCCGGGTGAGGTCAAAGGCCAACTGAACGACGCCCTTGACCTGTGGCAGGGGTTCCTCCTCGCCCGTCCAACTGAAGAGTATCCGAGGGATAGAACCGCGGAAAGCGAAAAGGGCGAGCCCTCCAATAGCGGCGATGAGAATCAGCCCAGCCAGAATAGCAGCTTTCTTTTTCAGCAATTTCAAAAATCCATCTCCTCCAATGCCTTCTCCGCTCGCTGCCGGTAAAAGCCCTCTGTGTCCAGGTCAATGGCCCGCTGGTATTCCCTCTGCGCGGCCTTCACGTCGCCGCGGGCGGCGTAGAGAGCCCCCAGGTGATAGTGGGCGCGGGCCAGGTCGGGCTCCAGGGCCAAGGCTCGTTGCAGGTGGGTCCTGGCCTCCCGCCAATGCCCTGCCAGGTGATAGGCCCACCCCAGCACGTCGTGGGCTATGGCGCTCTCTGGATCGAGCTCCACGGCCTTCAGGGCCGCCGCCAGACCTTCCTCTTGAACCTTGTAGACGTGATCCACGTAAAACTGGGCCAGGATGAGCTGGAACCGGGTGTCCTCTGGCTCGCGTTGCACCGCTGCCCGGAACCACCCTTCGGCAGCAACATAGTCTTGCTCTGCCAGATAGGTCTGAGCCAGGTCCACACACAGGGCAGCGTTGGTGGGGTCCAGGTTGACTGCCTTCCAGAACCTTGCCCGCGCCGCCTCCCACATTCCCAGGGAACGGTAGGTCACTCCCAGAAAGTAATGGGCCAAGACATTATCGGACTCGAGGGTGACGGCCTTGACTAGGTTGTCCCAGCCGGCCTCGTACTGACCCAACTGGCCCTGGACGTGGCCCCGGTAGGCATAGGCTTCGGCATAGTCTGGATAGAGTTCGATGGCCCTCTCGAACTGCCGCCCGGCCAGGCTCATCTCTCCGCTTTCCAGGTAAGCCACGCCCAGCAGGGCCGCCGCGCGCGCCTCGTTTTCCTCTCCCTCCACTTCCTCCAAAGCTGCCAGCATGGCTTCAGCGTCAGGGGCCACATCATTCTCGGAATCACCAGCCGCTCTCGTCAGGTGTTCTGCGGCCTGTCGGGGATCATGGCCAGCCAGGAGCAGGCCCATCTGGTAGTGAGCCGCCGGATTGTGCTCGTCCTGGGCAAGCAGAGCCTCGAACTCCCTTTGTGCGGCCTGGAAGTCGCCCTGCTCCAGATGGATCCGTCCTAAATGATAGCGTGCTGCCGCATTGCCGGGATCCATGGCCAAAGCCTGCTGCCAGCACTTGATGGCTCGCTCCTCGTCCTCCAGGCCAGCATAGACCGCTCCCAGTCCCATCAAGGCTTCTTTTTTTGCCCCCAACTCATAAGCCTGCCCGAGGGCCTCTCCGGCCAGTTCGTATCTTCGCTGAGCCAGGTACACCTGCCCGATGCGCAGGAAGGGCAGCGCACGGCACGGGCTCAGGACGGCTGCCTGCTGGTAGACCTCGATGGCTGCGCTGTACTCTTTCCTCGATTGATAGGCATCTCCCTGGCGCACCAGATCAACAAATGGCTGAGGCTCGGCCCCGAGTCCCAGTAGCAGGATCAGAATGGCCAGTAGAGCCACCTTTGCCAGAGGCTTTCCTTTCACCGTCTATCTCGACTGTACGCTACCTGCCCGATAGTCAGTACTTAGCCCCCATCATTGGGACCTGGTCACAATGGGCGATCATGGCGTGGTGAGTTCAATGACCAACCCATTGTAAAGGGGACTGCCGCTGCCATTACACCAGTACTGTTGAGCAAAAGTGCCACTGAGGTTCTCCACCCCCACGGTGGCCGATGAGGCCCTAGACAACGATTGATACGGAAGCAGGATGGTATTGTCCTTCTTGAGGATGATCCCAAAAGTCTCGGGACCTGAACCGCCGAAATGTGAGACCTCATGCCACTCTACGACAAACGTCTCGCTGTCCACTTGCTTGGCATATATGGTTCCACTACCCCCACTATCGGCGGGTCGCAGATCGTCCCAAAAGGCATAGATGGCATTATTGGGCACACTGGTGCCAGGCAGGCAGCCGTTGGTCCAGTTCGTGTAACCGGCAGCGAAACTGACGAACCCGTTGGAGGAAACCCAAAGGTTGTTGTACGTCGTGCCATAGAAACGAAAGCTAAAGGGCAGGGCGATCCGTTGCACATCGTCATCGCCCAGAGAAAGGACGGTGCCGTCAGCAGTGATGTCAATCCAGCTACCCCCTCGGTAGCTCGTCGTGACCAGCGGCAGGTAGGTTCTTTCAAAACGATCCAAAGAAGAGATATGGACCAGCGTCACGTTAACATCGCGGGGACTGTTCTGGATGTACGGACTGGAGCTGGTGACGCGGATCGTGGCCGAATGAGTGCCCGGACCGGCCACGTCCTTGTCAACGCTAACGACAAGCTCGCCTGGCGAGGGAGGGGAAACGCTACCCGAGGTGGGAGGGCCAATGGAAAGCCAGGTGACATCCGGATTTTCGACGGCGCTCCATTGCAGAGTACCGTACATGGCCCCGTTACCGATATGCAAGGTCTGGGGAGTCGGGTCGGTAGTCGGATCGGCCAGAAAGCCTATCGAAGGCGAGAGGGTCAGGGAAGGGGCTGTAGCTTCCAGTGCCCGCCGGGCATTGACGCGGCCAAAGCCATAGTAGACGTCTCGGCCAACCGCCCCCAGGTCGTCGGCCGTCTGCTTGATGATACTCTCCACCTGGGTATTGTTCAGACCGGGGTTCACCGACCAGATCAGCGCCGCCAGCCCGGCTACATGGGGGCTGGCCTGCGAAGTCCCGCTCAGCCACCCATACTCCGAGCCACCCCACCAATGGGTGCTGCGGATGTTCACGCCGGGTGCGGCCACGTCAACCTCCGGGCCGTAATTGGAAAATGAAGCCCTTTGGTCACTGCTGTCAGTGGCAGCTACAGCGACTACCTCGGGATACTTGGCCGGGTAGCTTACCGTAGAGTTGTTATTGCCCGTGGCGGCCACAATCACGCAGTTGAGATCGTGGGCATACTCAAGTGCGTCCTCCAGCACCGAGGAGGCACTTGGTCCACCGAGGCTCAAGTTGATGATGGCGGCCCCGTGGTCGGCCGCGTAGATGATCCCCTTGGCTATATTCTCATTTGTTCCTTTTCCGTAGTCATCCATCACTTTGACCGGCATGATCTGAGCACCCCAGGCGAGCCCGGCCACACCCGTGCCATTATTGGTCTTGGCAGCGGCGATACCGGCCACGTGAGTGCCATGGCCATGGTCGTCCTGAGGGTTGCTGTCATTGTTGACGAAATCATAACCGCTCACTAGCTTGCCGCTTAGATCGGGGTGAGAAAGGTCAATCCCAGTGTCCACGATAGCAATGGTCACACCGGTGCTTCCCGTGGTGATGTCCCAGGCGGCCGGAGCCTCTATTTTGGTCATCCCCCATTGCGAACTCCAATAGAGGTCGTTCGGGGTTATGAAAACGTGAGCGATATAGTTGGGCTCAACGTACTCCACGTAAGGGCTGCTTTTGAAGGCCCTTATGACCTGGGCTAGGTCAGCCTTCTCATCCACTTTCAATTTGTAGATTCGGTCCAGACCCTTTTGCATCAGAGTGGCTCTAGCCTCAAGCTCAGCCGGCAGCGCCTTGACCATCAGGTCCATGTCGGTCACCCTATGGCGTGCACTGAGGACGTTCAGGAAAGCCAAATCCGTCGCCAGCCGCCCTTGATCATCGGTGCCAAGAGCCTGAGGACGGACCCCGACCTTGAACTTGACCATGATTTCGCCAGGCACGAACTCTGGCGGTGATGGTGGTTTTGGCGGCTCAGCAGCGTAGGCTATGACTGTACCCAGCAGCAAAAGACTTGTCAGTAAAACAAATGTCACACATCTGGCAACAACGCGGATCATACTCACCTCAGCAAAAACCGCCCAAGAATCAGTCTTTGGCAGCCTTGCCCTTCCTTTTTATAAGATTATACCCCACTATGCTCACGAATGCAATTAGCAATTTGGCTGAGGGCTCGGGCGATGGGATAGGCCAAAGCGTGTAGGAGAGGCCAGGGCCTTGAGCACCCGCAGCGCGTTCAGGGTGACCCACTTGGAAGGTTGCCCTGTCTGCCCGAACCTGGCCCATGTCCGAGCGGGGCTATACTCCAGGGGCCATCGCCCCTCTTCGTCCTGCTTACTCAGCATAAACTCGATGGCCCCGGCCAGGCTTGGGTGCCGGCCGCGTCCAAGCCGGGTCAAGACCAGCAGCGCCTCCAGGATGTTGCTGACATAGGTCAGGGGAAAGCCAAACCGAAACCAGAGGGGGTTGACGCCACCGCGGCCACTGGGATAGTCTGCTTTGACCAGATCGTAGCTCAGGAGGAACTCGACCCCGCGCTCGACAGCCTTCTGGGCGGCCGGCAGACGTGCTTCCTCTGGTAAGGCAGCGAAGGCTGACAGGGTTTTGACCGCACCCCAGGCGCAGGGCAACTCCCCATTGTAGTGGCAGCAGAAGCCTTCATCCCCATTGACTCGCGCCGCCAGCCAATCCAGGCCCCGCTGCCCCCGGGGGTCATCGCCATAACCAAACCACAGCAGCGACCGCAGCAGGTTGCCGTTGAGGCAGACGACCGCCCCCGCCTTCCCCTTGTTGGCGATGAAAGCGCCGTCGGGGCGCTGAGCGTGCTCAAAGACGTGCTGGCAAGCCTTCTCGATCTGCGCCGTGCGCGTGGCCCCCAGATCGGCCAGGAAGATGACCTGCCAGACGGTAGCCCGGTACTTGGGGCTGTAGCCCATGCCCGGTTTGACCCAATAGCCATCGGGGTATTGGGCATCCAGGATCTTTTGCACCGGTTCGGAGGTCATGACAGCCGCTTTCGCCTGGCGGACCTCAGCGTCAGATGGAGGGCGCTCCAAAAGCTCGGTCAAGGCGAAATAGCGGACCGAGGGATTGTCTGGCTCCAGGAGCCAGGGAGTAGGGTCTGCTTTCAAACGAAATTCTAACATTTTCCTAACGGCCTGCTAACAAAAGTATGCTATGATAAACGTACACTTTTGACGCCACCATTGTACTCCAGAGTGTGGAGAAAGGCAAGTGGGCTGTTGCCCCCATCGTAACCAAATCGTAACCGAACCTTTACCAAACTGTCACTCAAAAATGGGGCATTTGCATGTTATAATAGAGGTGCAGAATCCAGCTAACTCTGGCTCTGAAAGGCGCACGATGTGATTCAGCCTTTCGTCAACAAGTGCCAACCTTCGAGCGTTTCTTCAGGGCGCAGGGTTGGCGCTTTTTGCTGGGCCCCTATGACAGAATGGCCTCGCGACAAGGAGGTGCCTGTGAAAACAAAATTTGTCTTGCTTCTATCCACTCTGGCTGCTGCGGCTCTGCTGCTAATAGCGGCCTTTGCCATCCTGTCCACCATAGTCGAGTTCACCAACCCGCCTGCTGCCGTGGGAGCCTGCGAGGACGCCTATGAGCCAGACAACGCCTACACAGAGGCGATGACCGTCACTGTTCCCAGCTTTACTTTCCACAGTTTCCACGACGACGGCGACGTGGACTGGGCCAAGTTCTGGGGCACGGCGGGGATCACCTACACCATCGAGACCCTCAACTTGGCGGCTGGCGTTGACACCAAGCTGTACCTCTACAATGGGATCGGCATTACCCTGACCGTGAATGACGATCGCATCCCCGGTTCTGATCTCAGTTCTTTGATCACCTGGGCCGTGACCAACACCGGCTGGTACTACGTCCAGGTAGGTCGTTTCAGCGGCGGCTACACCGGATGCAACGCGATCTATGACCTATCCATCATCTTCACCGGTGTACCCTGCACAACGACCCTGGCGATCGAACCCGACACTCTGCCAGTGGGCAACACAGCGACCATGACCGCCACCGTGGTGGATTGTAGCACCAGTCCCTTGGCTGGCAAGGTGATCACCTTCAGCACGACCTCGGGTCTGGGCAGCGGTACCATCAGCCCTGTCACCGCCACCACCGACGCCAACGGCCAGGCTGTCTCTTACATCAGCTCCACCCTGGCCGGCATCAAGCTGGCCACGGCCACCGCACCCAACCTGATAGCCGGCACCGATACCGTCACCTTTACCGCTGGTCCACCCTTCACCATCACCCTGACGGCCATACCCGATACCTTGCCCGTCAACAACACGGCGGTCCTCTCGGCCACGGTGGTTGACCGCTACGCCAACCCGGTGCCCGGCCAGGTGATCACTTTCTCCACCAGCAGTGGCCTGGGCACTGGCAGCATCAGCCCTCCGACCGGCACCACCGATAGCAACGGCCACGTCACCTCCAACATTAGTTCCACCATCAGCGGTACCAAGCTGGTCGTGGCCACCGCCCCCAACTTGGTGACAGGGACAACGACGGTGACCTTTACCGTCATACCCAGCGGCTGCGAGGATATTTACGAGCCAGATGACAGCCGGGCCGAGGCCACGACAGTCATCCCACCCAGCATCACGCACCACAACTTTCACGATGCCCCAGACGTGGACTGGGTCGGCTTCCAGGGCACAGCGGGCATCACTTACACCATCGAGACCCTCAACCTGACCACCGGGGTGGACACCAAGTTGAACTTTTACAGTTGGGACGGCGTCACTTTGACCCTGCTGGCCTCAAACGATGATCGGAGCCCCGGTGACCGGAGTTCCCTGATCACCTGGGTAATGACCACGGACGGCTGGTACTATGTCGAGGCCGGCCGTTTCACCGGCAGCTACTACGGCTGCGATGCCTACTACGACCTGCGTATCTCTGGCCCACCGGCACACGTCTACCTGCCCATCATCCTCAAGAATCACCCACCTCCGGAGCCGATTCCCCCGACCCCTCCGCCGGGCCCCTGTTACCCACTGGTGGAGACCTCTGTCACCGTGGGCAACGACCCTCGCGGTGTGGCCTACAACGACGATGACGATCTGATTTACGTGGCCAACTATGTTGACGGCACGGTGTCGGTCATCAATGGGGCGACCTACAGCGTGACGGCAACCATCAACGGTGTGACCGGGGCCAATGGCGTGGCCTACGATTCGGACCACGGGCTGGTCTATGTGACCAATCAGAGCATAGACACGCTCACGGTCATCTCGGCCACCACCAACACCATCGTCAGGACCATCCCTGTAGGCGACCAGCCCCACGGCGTGGCCTACAACCCCACCTCCCACAAGGTCTACGTGGCCAACTATGGAGGCAACAGCGTCACCATCATTGACGCCAACACCATGACCACGGCAAAAACGATCTCTGGTCTGAGCAAGCCAGCCCACGTCGCTGCCAACCCCACCAGCAACAAGGTCTACGTCAGCAACCATGGCAATGGGACCGTCACCGTGATCCGCGGCACCGATGACACTGTGCTGGCCAACGTATCCCTGGGCAGTTCCGGCCCCTACGGCATTGCCGCCGATACCTGGCGCAACCTGATTTACGTGGTCAGCATCGAGGTGGCCGACCTCAATGCACCCAACCTGGTGACCATTGACGGGGCCACCGACCAGGTCAAATCCAATCAATGGGGCCGGGTTAACATCCACAAGAGCGACGATTCCCTGGTGCCCCTGCGGGTCATCGCTGTCCACCCACACCTGGGTCCCAGCCCTGGTGGTGGCCATCTCTACATCACCTCCTCCAGTGGCGACGTGGCCGGTGACGGCAGCCGTGGCACTGACCAACTGCTGATGAGCCGCAAGGGCTGGCCGGAGGGCTTTAACAAGCCGAACCCCCTGGACGTGGGGAGCAGGCCCGAGGAAGGGATCGCCGTGGACCTGGCCAACCACCGCGTCTTTGTCACCGCGCGGGACGTCAACCGGCTGACCGTCATCCAGGACACCGACGACCACAGCCAACTCTGCTTCGAGACCTTTGCCCTCGACGGCTACCTCATCGAGCCTGTGCCGTGATGTCTTCCGCGCTGACATAGTAGGGCAGCGTGACAACGAGATCCTTCGCGCTTTGCGCTCAGACTTGTCCTGAGCGCAGCCGAAGGAATGACACCCTTTGACAGATTCGTCTTCTCCTTTCTTCCCAAAGAGCCACCGGGCATCCTGCCCGGTGGCTTTTGCCGTCATGACCCCTTTGCCGTTTGACCCGATTTGTGGTACAATCGCCTTGCGGTGATCTTCCCGAAAGCTCAAAAGGTGCACAAGCGCGTGCGAATAGCGCTTTCCGGGCGGACTTCTGCCGTTCATTATGTCTGGAAGCTTTCAGGGACTATTGGAGGTAAGGCGATGCAAATCCTTAGCTTGCGACGAGGTTTCGATGCCGACCACAGTTCTTCAACCTACGAGTTCTTTGCCCTCAACCGGCTGACGCCGGAGCAGCGCGCCGCCGTGCAGGAACTGACCGGCGAATCGCCCCGGCGCCACCTGCGCTTTCACTACTGGGGTGACTGGAGCGACATCCCGTCAGGCTGGCAGGACAAGCTGCTCTCCTCAGGCTATGACATTTTGGTCAGCGAGAGTTACGACTGGTGGGCCGTCTATCTTTCGTTGCCCCACGACCCGGCTCTGCTGAAGCGTTTGCAGCCCTACGAATGCGAATCCGACGGCAACGGTTTTGACGTGCGCCTGGTCAGCGAGCGGATGATCCTTTACTTTGGGATGCAACTGGACTACAACGCAATGTACGATGTCACCGGGGAAGACCCCTTCGAGGGGCTGGCCGACCTGTTCGAGGCGGTGCGGGGTGAACTGCTGGCCGGCGATCTGAGTGCGGCGTGGGCCATGTACGAGACCTACGGCGGGTACGCAGACATCGAGCCGGACCCCGTGAAATCCCTATCCGCCAGCGGCGAAACGCTGCTGAGCATCATGGAGAACTATTAGCCTTGAGCGACGTCTGGCGACTGGCAGAAGCGGTCACCCTGCGGCCCGAAGCCTTCGGCGGGATGGTTTTCCACCACGAGCATGGCGTCACACTGGAGGTGGACGCCGAGGCCTACCGCTTCCTGTGCACCTGCCTTGCACCGCGCCCGCTGCCCCTGCCCGACCACCCCGCTGCACGCCTGGTGCCGCAACTGGTGCGCCTGGGCTTTTTGCGCCCGGCGGAGGTCGGCCCGGAGCAGGCACAGCCTGCTTCAGTTGGGCCAGGGCCAGCCTTGCCCCTACCGTTGGGCGACGGGTTCACCCTCTCCGCGCCGGAGGCGGTCCACCTGGCCATCACCGCCCGCTGCAACCTGGCCTGCCCCGGCTGCTACGTCCCGCGTCCGGACGCCGGCCCCGAGTGGACCGTGGCCGAACTGTGCGGGCTGATAGATCAGTGGGCGCAGATGCGCGTCTTCCAGTTGGCCGTGGGGGGCGGCGAGCCGTTGCTGTACGAGGGCCTGTTCGACGTGCTGGCCTACGCCCGCCAGCAGGGCATCGTGCCCAACCTGACCACCAACGG
>Ga0180437_10004766_pt1 | contig 19026 bp, 14 predicted proteins | sample SS_ome_4_FD_132410 | JGI IMG/M metagenome (GOLD analysis project Ga0180437, IMG submission 132410) | Hypersaline lake sediment archaeal communities from the Salton Sea, California, USA - SS_3_D_1 metaG | ecosystem: Environmental > Aquatic > Non-marine Saline and Alkaline > Hypersaline >... | reverse complement strand
TATGATAAATTGGCGGGGTCATAGAATGTGATTACAATATCACCTACGGTATCTGGTGTAGCATTGAATTCTCCAGTTTTAAAAGCCCAATTACTAGTATTATATTCAGCAACATCATAAATACCATAAAATATTGAATCATATTTGGCGCTAATATTAACACCAGTTACTAAAGATTTTGATCTTGCTCCTACATTAATTGCACCAACTCCAAAGATTCCAATGACGTCAGCCCAATCAGTTCCGAATAAATCAGTTAAACCTGCACTATCTACTGTCCTAACTTTTAAAATCTTCACATTACCTGCACCTCCATGAAATGTATAAGTTCCTACTTGAGGGATCACGGAAGGTGTAAATGAGAAAGCTATACTAATTAATATTAACCCTAATAGTATACTTTTTGTTTTTTTCATTAAAATCCCTTTTGAATTATATTAAGATAGATGAATTAATGTATAAATTTGCTATTATGTATAAAAACATTTCGTAGTTATTTTGAAATAATTTTTAACCTATGAAAAATCAAATAAAGTGTAATAGAAGTAAATCAATTAACTTTTAAGCAAAGATTGAATTTATAATAAAAATTCTGGTGGTTACTACATGGAATTTCATTCTCCAGAAAAGGGATTTGAAATCGCTTATGAAATTAGTGGCGATTCAAGTAAACCAAAAATGGTATTAATCCATGGTTTGTTTTTGAATAGTGATTGCTGGAAACAGCAATTACCTGTTTTTGAATCTCATTTCCATATTCTGCGTTATGACCTCAGAGGACATGGAAGAACTACAAAACCAAAGAAGCGATTTACTATAAGAAATTATGTTGATGATCTTTTTGCTTTACTTGACCATTTGAATTGGAATAAAGAACTTTATTTAGTAGGACATTCACTTGGAGGCATGATTGCTTTAGTTTATGGTCTTGAAAATCCGAAATATGTCAAAAAAATGGTTGTTGCTGACAGTTTTTGTTTTATTAGCCAAGAAGCAATTACTGATGTTTTAGGGCGTATAAATAGTAGTAAACTAGAGAAATTTGCGCTTGGTATAAGTATTAGGGGATTAAGTCCTTATAGTGATGAGACGGCTCAATATATAGCAAAATTAGTAACAGATCATATGACTAAAGATGATTGTTTACGTGCTACAGCGGCTTCAGCGGGATTTAATATCTGTGAAAACCTAAAATCATTAAATATTCCAGTATTAGTATTAGTGGGTAAAAAAGATATTACCACTCCAGTTTGGGCAAGTGAGATGATCCATGAATGGCTACCTCAATCAGAACTGATAATAATTCCAGATGCAGGACACTTAACTATTTTTGACCATAAGGAAGAGTTTAATAATCTTGTACTTTCTTTCTGGAAAAAGTAAAAAAATTTATTTTATTAATGTTATCCCCATTTAATTACTCCAGCATTCCAGGCCCATCCGATTCCGGCTGCAGTGAGTACAACTATATCCCCTTTCTTTATTTTTCCATCGCTTAATCCATATTCTAAAGAAAGAATGGCGTCATTCTGGCCATTATGTCCAATATCTTCAAAATAGGTTGCTTGCTTATATGGGTCGATGCCCACTGCTTTGGCTACATATTCAAATGCGCTCCTTTTCATATGTAAAAGTGCTAAATAATCAATATCTTCTTTTGTGTATCCTGATTTATGTAAAGCATCTTCAATAACTCTAACAAAAGAATTCATACTATATTGATCCAACCTATCTTTTAAGCCCTCAGGATCTGGCACATCTAAATATATAAGCTCCTCCTTAATTGCTTCTGCTGATATTGGATGAACCGTACCTCCTGCAGGCACGTATACATCATCCGCAAATCGACCATCTGAAATTGCAGAAATCCCTAATATCTCGTTAGTTTTATAGTCTCCTTTAATAACAGCAGCAACTCCACTTGCTGCTAGACTTATCATAAATCGCGAACGTTGATTTTTATAATTAATTAAATCCGAATTTCTATAACCACTAGCTAATAATACTCTATTTATTCCAAATTCTGTTTGAATCAAACTTTTCGCAAGTAGCAGACCCACTAAGAAAGTTCCACATCTTTGATTGATATCAAATGCCCATGGATGAGAAGGATTACCTAATAGTTGTTGAAGTTTAATACCATAAGTCATTAAAGGTCTTTCTGCATATACTTCTCCAGCCCAAATTATAAGATCAATATCTTCTGGGGTTAAGGCTGCTCGTTTCAAAGCTTGAAAACTAGCTTTTGCACCCATTGCGACTGTGTGATCATCTGGTCCAGGAACCGTCTTACTTTTAAGACCAAACTTATCTTCAATAATTTCTTTCGGTATTCCCGTTTCTTTTGCTATATAATCGCTTGTATGTCGCGCCTTTGGGAGATATATCCCCCATGATTCTAAACCTACATGCCGAACATTCAAAAGAAAGCACCTATGATAATTCTCTTTTTAGTATTTTACCTGTGGCGCTTGTTGGTAAAGAATTGCGTATTTCATAATATTTAGGAACTTTATATTTAGCAAGACGGTCAATAAGATAATTTCTAATCTCATCTTCAGTAATGGTTTTATTTGGTTTAAGGGTGAAAAATGCTTTTCCTACTTCACCCCACTTTTCATCAGGAACACCGATAACAGCAGCTAAATCAATTGCAGGATGTTTGAATAATAATTCTTCTATTTCTACAGGATACACGTTTTCTCCACCACTAATGAACATTTCTTTCTTTCTACCAACAATATAATAGTAGCCTTGCTCATCTTGCATAGCAAGGTCACCTGTATGAACCCACCCATCACGCTCTATAGTTCTTTTAGATTCTTCAAGCTCATCCCAGTACCCTGTAAAAATGTGAGGTCCTTTCAATAATAGCTCTCCCACATTTCCTTGTTTAACAACTTTGTTAGTTTCAGTGCTTACAATTTTCATATCGCAATGCAATACAGGTAAACCAACAGAGCTGGGTTTTTTCTTTATAATTTCTTCAGGAAGATAAAAATTATTTGGACCAACTTCAGTTAATCCATATCCCATTTTAAAATATTTATCTCTTCCCCAATAGTGCTCCATTATAGCAACGGGGCATGATGCTCCTCCTGAGATAAAGACTCTCACAGAATCAAAGTCAGATGTGTGGAATTGAGGTGAATTTGCCATCATATGGAACATAGTAGGAACTCCTATTACTACCGTACACTTTTCTTTTTCAATAATCTTTAGAGTTTCTTCCGGATTAAAATCTCCCATTAAAATGGTTTTCGCTCCGAGATGGTAAAAGGGCACCAGTAAGACATTCCATCCTCCTGTATGAAATAAAGGAAAGAGTAAAGGTTGTATATCATCTGGTCTTAGATTCCACGAGAGAATAGTGTTAATTGAATTCCAATAAATTAATCTATGAGGTAAAACAGCCCCTTTGGGTAAGCCAGTTGTACCTCCTGTGAATAAGATAAGATGAGGGTCCTCCAAATTGATAATAGGTCTTTCAATACTAGAAACAGAATATTTCTGCATCAAATTATCTGAAGAGGGATCTTCTTGAAATGAATCTTTACCCATAACAATATAATTATTAATAAGCTTTTGATTCTTTATTTCGTCGATTTTCGGAGCAAATTTATCCTCATAAAATAGAAGTGAAGGTTTTGTCTTGTTGACTAAATAAAATATTTCCTGGGATGATAATCTAACATTAAATGGCACCAAAATAGCTCCAATTTTTCCCGTTGCTAGGAATAAATCGATACATTCAATTGTATTTGTAGAAAACATGGCAACACGGTCACCTTTAGATATTTCATAATCTAAAAGTACTTTCGCTAACTTATTAGATCGATTATTAAGATCGGCAAATGTGTATCGATTATTTTGGACATGATCATAAATAGCTTCTCGATTGGGAGTTAATAAAGCACGTCGAGTAGCCCAATCTCCAACCCAGGAAAATTCTTGAGGGATAGAATAACTACCGGCCTTATACAACTACCTCACCCCAAAGCCTTATATATTGGCCATTTTCTCCAAACATAGGCAAACAAAATTTCAATCCACAAAAACCAGAGTGTAAAAGGTGTTGGGTTCATTCGCCAGTAATCTATAGTGTCTCCAAATAGGATAGGTGAGAGCAGATAATAACCAAGAAAGCTTATGGTTCCTATTAGTACAACTAAGAAAAATCTAAAGAGAAAGTTCTTCCATTGAGAATATTTTTTAGGCCAATTATCAAAAAATAGTGAGACAAGTACAACAGCACAAATTAAAAAGATAGCATAAGTAATACTCATCATATACCACCCCTTCAAGCGAGTTACATCATCAGGTGGTATTCCACCAATTGCAATGAAAAATGGATCAAATATCATTTGTACAAAACTTGGAAAGATATATGATAAAAGCAAGCCTAGTAATACACATGATCCAAATGCAATCATCCCGATAAAGGGTTGTTTTCTACCTAATTTACTCCATGGCCAATACTCAAAGACCATCATCGTTAGAAGTGAAAAAAAGATAATCCATTGAGTCCATCCTAATGAAAAAGCATAACTTGGAAAACTCGTTATTGGTACGACTGCGCTTGCTTCAGAAGTAGCCAAACGATTGCCAGAAGGAATAAATAAGAAAAACCATGCAATTAAAGTTATCGCATTTCCGATTAACCAGATAATTATACCTCGCTTCGGTTGTTTTATTTTAAAGAAAGGCCAATACATTGTACCTGCAACCCATAAAACAGCAAAAGAGAAGCAAGAGCCACTTAAAGCACCAAATATCGAGGCACTTACGAACCATGCTATATAAGTATCTGTAATTTCACCAGAATAATATGAAGTAAAAAAAGGCTGCAGGAGAAAGATGAAGATTAAAATAATTAAAGCATTAATGGCAGTTCCTACAATTCCCACTTTCCAAGGAGTGCGAAACCAATTATAATAAGGCCAATTTTCAAACCAAATTGCCCAAACAACACCTATCAAACCAAATCCCCCAATAACAGTTGCCCAAGCTGTAATTTCCATATCTTGTGCGGGATAGGGATTATGCCAACGTGGATCAAAAAATACTAGCCAAGTAATCCAACTAATAATAAATACTATAATTATTGATAAAATTCCAGCAACAGGCTGTTTAAAACGAGCCATAACAATCATGGGAGCCTCGTCGGCAGATGGAATCCCTACTTTTTCACCAGCTAAAGCCATAATTTTCACCTTATTTTTAATTTCGTAACGTATTTGCTGTTATTAATTTCATGATTTCAAAATTATTGGATAATATAATTGAAATTTAATTAATAAATATTATTCGAATAGAAGATATTCAAATTATTCCATTTTTAAATCCTAACCGGTTTATTCGGAGTTATAAAGGTTCGTAGTTTTAGGGTTTATCGCTAGAATAAAGACTATTTTTATATCAGAACCATAATTTAAATCTATTAATTATTAAAATTTCTTAAAACTTATAAACTAAAAAACTGGGAAGATTAATGATAGATAATAACAGAAATTCGAACTTCTCTTTATCCTGTATTAACTTTTTTGTTTTTCTAACGGTTCTAGTTTCATTATTAGCTTGGATTACGTATGGAAACTTAAATGATGTGTTAGGAGCTCTTACATATGGAATAATTGGATTATTGAACTTGTATCCTTGGATAATCCCATTTATCGGTATTCCTTTAGGTATTTTGGATTTACTTGGATTTTTCGGCTTTAAAATGTATGATCTGACCTTAGATATTGCTCACTTAAATAATAGCTGGATCCCTATTTTTTGGTATTGGCTCGTAATAATTTTAGGAATATTACTTGAAATCATTTTTATGATAATCATCATATCGTTTATTAAAAAAGTAAAGAATCGAGAAAAAGTCGCGAAAGCCAATCTCGCTTTAATAAATTGCAATATTATTGATGGAAATAAACATAGTAAAGTTATTTCTAATGGTGTTATTTTAATCAAAAATCTTGTGGAAAGTGGGCAAATTCCAGGCTTAATTGAAAAAATTGGTACTCAGACCGATATTATTATTCCTTCTGATTATAAAAAAATTAATCTCAACGGAAGCTTTATTCTTCCGGGACTAATCAATGCCCATTGTCATCTTTTCGGAAATGGAAAACCGATGAAGATCATGAATTTAAGTGACTCAGCAATGAAAAAGTTGATGAGAATTCTTGCTACCCCGATTGGGGTTATATTAGTAAAAAACAGGATGAAATCTAATGTGATAAACGCATTGAATGCAGGTGTAACCACACTTCGAACTATGGGGGACCCCTTTTATTTTGATGTTAAGTTAAGAAAAAAAATTGAAGTGGGAAGATTTGTTGGCCCGAGATTATTGGTTTCGGGTTTAGGTTTATGTCCTACAGGAGGTCATGGTGGAATGCTTGGATTTGTAGCAGATGATAAAGGGGAAATTAGAAAACGTATAAGGCAGAATGCAAGAGAAGAGGTGGATCACATAAAGATTCTTTCAACGGGAGGTGTAATGGATGCAAAAATGATCGGAGAAGCCGGTCGTCCTCAAATGACTGTTGAAGAAATTGAAACCGCCTGTTATGAAGCTCATCGTGCTAATTTATTAGTAGCAACACATTGCGAAAGCACAGATGGAATGAAAGAAGCTTTAGAAGGAGGAGTTGATTCCATAGAACATGGTGCTGATATCCCCGATAATCTGATCCCTTTCTTTAAAAGTAACCCCAAATCTTTACGTGGTTATACGGCTGTTACTCCTACTATATCTGCTGGTATGGCATTAGCAACTCTGCACTATAAAGATACTAAAATTACGCCCATAAAGTTTGAAAATGCTAAACTTATTGAAAAAGGGATGATACGCTGTTTGCAAAAAGCATATCAAAATAATATAAGGTTCGCATGTGGTACAGATGCATCTGTCCCATATTCAACTCATTATGGAGTTTGGAAAGAATTGAAGTATTATTTGAAATATACTAATATGAGTGCCCAGGAAGCAATATATTTTGCTACTAAGAACACAGCAGAAGTGATTGGAATTGATAAGATCACCGGAAGCATTGAAGTAGGAAAATCTGCAGATTTACAAATCGTTCAAGAGAACCCCTTAGAAAATATTGATGCTTTAGGTAAAGTTTCTATGGTTTTAATTCGAGGTCATTTAATCAAACATCCTAAAGTAAAAAAGATTAAAAAATTAGAAAAAGTAGAATTAATTCCGATTGAACTATAAATAAAATATTTTTTGTTATTACTATATCATTTGTAAAGTATTAAATTCCTCACTCGCAAATCCATAGGATTTCAAAATTATTTCTGCTTCTTTCATTAAACTTTCAAGGAACATTTTCAATGGCTTCTCTTCTTTTTGAAAGGCCACTGCAGGTGAAGGAACACGAGTACCCTTCAAAGTCATATGATAAAGAGCTCTATGATATTCTTCTGTTAAGATATCCATATTTAGCCATTCATTTTTTCTAAGTTGATCTAAAGGACTTTCTTTTGTAGTTAATATTGATGTACCTAAACAAACTGCTTCAGCACCCATGACTAGCGCACCAATTATTCCACGCGCATCACCAAAACCTCCCGCTGCTATTATAGGTACTTTTAATAATTCCTTTGCTACAGTAAGATTTACTAACGTAGTGTGCATGTATGGATTTTTATATCCCGCTGCTTCTAGACCAATGATTGTTATTGCATCTGCGCCTAATCTCTCTGCAGATAAGGCATGTCTTATTAATGAACATTTATGAAACCAATAACATCCTGCTTCATGGACTCTCTTTCCTATGAAGGGAGCCTGATAAGCGGAACTAGTAAAAATTGTAATGCCTTCACTAAGAGCAATTTCAACATATTTAAGATAATCCTCTTCTTTGAATTTATCTTCATTATAATAATTTCTTGGTGGTGTGACTGTTATATTCACTCCAAATGGTTTATCCGTTAATGATTTCATTTTTTGTAATTCTTTTCTAAATGTATCTTTAGCGTAATTTAATGCGGTAACTATACCCAATCCTCCTGCATTTGAAAATGCAGCAGCAAATTCCGTTGAGCTCCATCTAGCAAATGCTGCCATAACTAAAGGGTATTTAGTTTTGGTCATCTCGGTGATTTTAGTTTTCCAAATCATATTAACTCAAATAAAAACTTTAATTATTATTATCGCTTTATAAATTGAAAATTTATGAAATTTTTAATAATTTTTGAGCATTTTCTCCTAAGATTTTATTTCTAAATCCATCATCTATATTTATTTTGTCAAATTCTAAAAAAATTTCACTATAATGAACTAGAGGATAATCGGTTGCAAGAAGAAGTTTATTAGTTATGTTATAAGATTTATAAGCATCAAATGGAAACCATTTATATAAATGAGGATGAGAAGAAATATCAATATACACGTTTTCATGTCTAGCTGCAACAGACCATGCCTCCCACATCCAAGGAACACCCATATGACCAATTATAATAATTAAATCCTTGAATCTTAACGCTAAATCATCTATTAACATAGGATGGCCGTATTTAGCTTCTGATCCGATAAAAGATTGTTGATGACCGCCATGTGTCCATAATAGAATATTTGAATCTATCATTTTGGCCCATAATGGATCAAACTTTTTATTAGATAAATCAAACTTTTGGGCAGGTGGAACTAATTTTATCCCTTTCAAGTTAAGCGAATTGATGGCATAATCAAGTTCATCTATGGCATTTTGAGCGGGCACATCTATACATCCAAATCCTATGAAACGTTCAGGATATTTAGACACAAAATCCGCAATGTCATCATTATTAACCATATAAAAACCATACGCAGTTTTCACATTAAGAGACACGATAACTGCTTTATCAATTTTAAATTTATTCATTATTTTAATGTAATCTTCGATCGTATATTTTTCCATTATAGCATTAACATAACGCTTTGTAGCTAATACTTTCCTTGAATTTTCTCCAGCCATAGCATTTATAATTAACTTTTTATTTCCATAATGCGCTTCACGACAAAATGGATGCATGTGCATATCAATGATCAATTTAAAATACCCCAGAAATTTAAATTTAAATAGGAAAGGAAGATAAATTATAAAAAGGTGTCTATAGTTTTCTGAGATTTAATAAAATTTATTAATTTACTGCTTTGCTTCCAATATTTCAAATCAACCATAAATCCATCCGCCATCTTCTTTATTGCATCATCAAAATTATCTAATTTAATGGAATTCGTGGTGAACATCGCATTTTCAACAGTCTCTCGTATCACCCAAACACCCAGAGGTACCACATATCCACCGGAAACTTCTCGAAATATTAGGATCCTAGCTTGACGCTTAATATTATAAAGATATTCACAAACAGACTTACGAGCGGCATAATACGCACCCGTTATATTACTCGCATAATTTTTACGACCTTGATAAAACTCAAAATCGGTCATTATCTGAGGTTTTAAATTTCGAGTATTTCCATCAAGTGAAATGTTCCATAACGTATTAGGAGCCCATACTTCATTCATTTCATATGTAAATTTACCTGGAAAAAGGAGAATTTTAAAATGATTATCTAAATAAGTAGATTCAAAAATTTGATAATCATTAATTTCAGGAAATTTCTTTATTTCTTCAATTAATCCTTTTGAAATGATATCATCAACAGCAGTTATTGACCAACGAGTTGGAACAAGTCTTCTCAAATTTTTCTGACCAAGAAGTCCTGCTGAAAACACTCGCTCGATAGTAGATTCTGGTACATGCCCATTTTTATATAGATACTCGGAAACAGCCTCAGTTGCTTTTAGATCCGTATCAGAAACACAATATTCTACTTTAGGATGAACTTTTATATTCTCTGTAATCTGAATTTTTTTAGTTGTCCCACTTGGTCCCATTGGTAGCGCATGATTATCCATCATCATTCTCAAACTCATTCTTTCAATTGAAGACTCGGCGTCTACGGGGCGAGCTGCCATGGATAAATGTTGTGATTTTTCTAAGAGTCTTTGCGAACTTAACGAAGGTGTGTTTTTTCTCTTTTTCTGACCAATATTAACATGCACTTTAAAATTACTTCTAACTAAACTACTCCTGTATTTTATAATATCTACCATTGGTCTCCCAAACCATAATTCCGGAGCATCCAGAATATGATAATCTGAGATATTGAGTCCAGTCTCAAATTCTTGGTAAGGAATTAAAGGTCCTAAATATACATTTGGATAGTTAAAATGACCTACGAAAAATCCGGGGGGGCTTGCTCCAAAAACTTCTACATTTCTCATTGTTTTATCAAACTCAAATGGGACTAAAGACTTTAAAACAGATTTTTTAAGGAGAATTGGACATGTTTTTTTCCCACATAGGAGACGCGAGCCCTTGCATTTCAGACAAATATTCTTTTCTGTCGGAGGTCGTACCAATGTAAAACTCTTAAATGATGATTATATATTATTAAAGGTTTTCTATAATATTAAAAAGGAAGAGGAGTATAAATTTTTAATATTTATATTAAAGAAGAAATATTAAATTATATGAAATTAACTTTAGATTGCTATTTTTTAAATAAGGAGGGTAAAAAATGAGTAATTATGATAAATATTCAATTGATCTTGAAGTAAAATTTAAGCCCCTCGAAATTATAGACTTCAGGGAAGTGATTGCTAATTGCAAAAAAAAATGGCAAAATATTTCTTTATGTAAAGTTAATGATTCTGTTATTAGACTTGCGGTTATCGAAGGAGAATTTCATTGGCATAAACATGAAAATGAAGATGAATTCTTTTTCGTGATTGAAGGAGAACTCTTGATTGATTTGGAAGGTAAAACTATTAAAATGAAATCAAATCAAGCTTTTACAGTACCAATGGGTATAATCCACCGAACAAGAGCTCCGATTCGTACAGTAGTTTTATTGATAGAAAAGAGCACTATTACGCCTACTGGAGATTAATCGTAAAAATAATGATAAAACGAAAATAATTAAGTAGAATTTAATTTTTAGTATAACGCAGGAATACTGTTGATAGCTATTTTAAGCCAAAAAATTTTTTAATGTTGAAATATATTCTCCGATTTTAACATCACTACCTTCTACAGCAGGACCTTCAGCGCTTTGCATTTTTACTTCAAGATATTCAGGACAGATTTCATTCACACATCCAATCTTTTTAAGAGTATTTTTGATTCCGCTTATAAAAAACTTTTTCCAACCTAACGCATGTGTAGAAAAATATGCTACTTTTGATATTGGTTTAGTTATAGCTCTATCTAAATTTTTGAGAAATTTTCGAATCTCAAAATCAGATCTGAAAGCAAGGATTCGCACCGCAATGATCAATCCATAGGGCTCATCTTTAGCAATATCTTCAGGTTTAATGTTTTTAATACTCTCTACACTTACTTCATAAACATCTTTTAAGCCATCAGCAATTTGGTTTGAAATCTGTTTAGAATTTCCATGTAATGAATTATGGATTATCCAAATCTTTTTCATAATTATAACTTCAAATTTTATTAAAATTTTATATTTATTTATATTAATAAATTGGAAATTAAAAGTATATTTGATAGTTAATTAGTCCAATTTTTAAATCCATAATGAAATTATAGAAATTTAATATTAAAGTTATATTAATATTAAGGGATCAATATTTCAAGTTCAGATTTAATATTTTTCTATTTTAAAGAATAAAATTAGTTTATAATGCATTGAGAGCTTTGTCTTTTACTGATTATCCCAAACCATTGATTATAGTAATAGGATGAAACTATCGATTGGTATGAAAAAATTATAGGAAGATAACTTAGAAAAGTTTTGCCTTTAAAATCAATATATAAAAAAGTATTACTTCTTTAGAGTATTATTAATTTAGAATTATTTACCGATAAATTTAAATATCATTATTAATATTATTACTTCGAACATAAAAGAAATTTAAAATCCTTAAAAATTTGAAATTTCTGATTCGACTTATCATATTTCTTTGAGCATTATTTTTATTTAGCATTATAGCAATATAAGCAGTAAATTTTCATTTTGCTTTTTTAAAAAAATATGTTATGACTAAAAATTACTGGATATTAACCTAAATTATAAAAAGTTCAATGAATAAAAATAAGAAAATGTATACTAGATTCTAAAATGTTAATCATAATAGGGGACTGATATTTATCGATAGTAAATCAAACAAATTTATTGATTTTAATAAAACTGAAAGGCTTTTTTACAATAATTTATATTTGGATGATTATAAAATTGTAATCAAAATGCCTTTACATCTGTCAAACAAAAAAGGATTGATTAATTATATTAAGATTGAAGAATTTAATTTAGCAGATTCTATTTTTATTTTCTCTTATGTTTAAGATGAATTAGTAGATATTTATTTTACTGAAAGATTAATCATCTGAAAAGTAATACATCAAATAGTCTGACAAATGGAGTTTTATGTGTAAAATTGGTTATGATTGAAGATTTTCCAGTCCTATATTCCCCGGATTTATTAAATTTGTTAAAGTACTGAATAATTATGTCGATTGAAGATATAAAGTACCAAATTAAAGTTATTGAAACTCAAAATTTTGCTAAAAAGGGGAAGCTGTAGGGCTCTTATATATAAAATAACATTTGATATTAGTTTAGTGGTTAAAATTTTATTACACATATAGAACATTCTGGAAAACTAGATAAAAATCATGAAGATTCAAATAAGGGTTTACAAAATCTTTAGTTTATGTTACAAAATTAAAAGAAAGGTGAAACATGAATGAGAGTTCATACAATTGAAAAGATATTTTCTTTAGGTGAGATATTTTCACTTGTGAAATCTATAATCAACCCAAGGTTTACGATTGATGAGAATTCTTATAGGGATGATTTGAATTTATTAATCATAGGCATTAATATAAAAAATCAATCCGTAATTATACGCGGATTCATTGATAAATCAAAGAATCGACTAAATTTCTCTATTTTAGCATTATGCAGTAATCAAATCCTAAAAGATATTAACTCGCCAATGAATACTATTGAAATTACAAAATCTTTAGGAAATACCTTATATAAATTTGTAAAGAGTAGTAAAGAAAATCTGAAGGAAAATCCATTTACTAATTTAAAAATAAAAAGGTCAAAGGAAAAAAAATTACAAATTCAATTGATCGAAACTGAAAAAGAAATATTAATGAAGATTTTAGGTTCATTACACGAGAGGTATAATTATAGTGATGCCTTGAGTAAATTTCCTTTCTCTTTAAGTGATATTGACGGATCGTGGGAATTATGGAATGATGTATATGACCAATATATAGAGCAAATAGAAAATAAATTCATAAATATGAATAATAATTCCATAAAAACATTCAGAAATTATGATTTTGCTATAGAAAATACTTATTCTCAAAGAATTGCTGACTTGATCATAACTGAAGAAGAAAAAATTTCAAATCCAACTTTAACGAACTCAGGAAGGACTATTAAAAATTTACATGATAATCTTAAAGATCCATACTTAGAGGAGGTAGAAAAAGGCACACATAATCTTAAAATTACATTTGTTTTTGCCCATAAAAAAAAAGAGCAATTAAAATTAATTCAGATGCTTAAATTAATAGGGGAAGTGAAGATTTTTACTCAATTAATGCAGAAAAAAGAGTTTAGAAGATATAATCATATATATCCACAAATTATTTTTATATCTTTATTTGGTTTTGAAGAAAGAGTGGGGAATTATCTAAAGGATAATCTCTACGGAAATTTAAGTGAAAGGCTATTAATTTTAACTCTTCCTCCAATTGCCAATAAGGTATGGCATAATTATTTTGTTTTTAATTCAATGGAAGAAAATGAATATATTAAGTCCCAATCCTTAACCAACCTAGCTAAATATAATAAAATAAGAAGTAATAGTGGAGTGAATCAAATTGAGGTAAGAAAAATGGAATCCCAATATAATGACATTGTAGAAACTAAAAAAGTTTCAGAACAAAATTCCCAACAATTAAATGATTGGTTAGATATTTTAAGTGTTAATAATTGTTCCGATCTATTGGATGTAAAAATTTCAAGAGAGAAAATCCTAAAAGCTACAAATTAACAAATCAGTAATCCCTATTTAAAGAACATCAATAAGAGTTTAATCAATATATTAATTAAAATCCTATTCTCTAGAATGATTATTCATTGAAAATTTTAAAGCAAAAATAACTCTTTTTGGAAAAGATAGATAAACAGTCGGATAAGCTTATTTACATACAAAATGATATCGAGAGTAATTGGATTCTTTCTGAATTATTTATGATTGACCATTTGAATTTTTTAATCAAAGATAAAATTCTTTATCTCCGAGAACTAATTGATTAAATTTGATCATTAGAGTTAAGTTTTTCCTAAGGTTGGGAAGATATTAAACCCCTTAAATGTATCTTTATATAAGATTAGGGATTTAACTCTCAATATTTATTTATAATGAGTAAATATAAAACGTATGAAGAAAGACAATTTAAGGATCAGTATATGCGGATTAACATGCAGTTCATGTCCTCTACTAAATTTACCTTATGATGAAAATTCTGGGAATAAAGTTCTTGAATGGTTTCAATCTAAAGGATGGTATAGTGAAGATCAAACAGTTTCTGATATTCTAAAAAATGGTGATTATTGTAAAGGTTGTTGTAGTGATAGGAATGATATACACTGGTCTCCGGATTGCACTCTTTTAGTATGTTGTATTGATAAAAAACAATTACAAATTTGTTCTGAATGCGGAGATTTTCCATGCGAAGATTATAGAGAATGGATTGGAAAAGGAGATAATCATAAAAGAGCTTATAGAAATTTAAGTCTTATTAAAAAGGGAAAAAAGCCAGTTTTAGTCAAGTTTTAAGTTTCAAGTTTAAAAATTAAGATTTATATTAAATTTTTTAAGATCTTTAATTAACTTTTCAGTATAATAAAAATGAATCCCATTAAAACCGAGAGATCTTGCCAATTGAATGTTTTTCTTCTCATCATCAATTAAAATAGCTTCCGATGGATTACAATTAATATGGTTTATTAATTCCTTATAAAACTCAAGACTATCTTTACTTGTATGATAATCAAAACTAAATACAGTATCATCAAAGTATTTTAAAAATTCACATTTTTTATTTAAGTATTCCACTCTCTCTCTAATGTTCCCGCTAAATATCACTAATCTATAATTCTTCCTTAATTCCTTTATTATTTTCTCTATCCCATAATGTAAACAATAAGAGCCAAACCAAATATATCTAATATGGTCTTTTTCTTTGTTTTGGATATTTAACTTTAAAAATACTTTCTCTTCAAACTCATCAATCGTAATTAACCCACGCCTTATTAAATTTCCCTCTGTATTTTGATTATCATGAAATATCTCTTTTAAAAGACTTTCATTCTCAATGTCATATATCTCTTTAATTTTTTCAATTGCTAAGTATGTTCCAGAAGTAAAATATACCCCCCCTAAATCAAAAACTAATGTTTTAATATTAAATTGGCTTTTTAGTGTCATAACTTAAACATTTTTTGTAATTATTCTATTTTTAGTACAAATGTAAACTTGATGTAAAGATTAATAAAACTACATCTTATAAGCTTTGAAAAACAACATGGATAAAAATATACATCATAAAATTCTTTTCATTTAAAAAAAAACTAATTTAAGCTTTGATGCTCAAAATATTGTGTGTATAACTGAGCATATTTACCATTTTGTTCTAGTAGAGTTGCATGAGTTCCCTCTTCAACAATTTTCCCATGATCCATAACAATTATTCTATCGGCGTTGAGAATTGTTGATAATCGATGAGCGATAATAATCGATGTACGATTCAACATTAACTTTTCGAGAGCTTCTTGAATAATTGCCTCAGTATACGCGTCAACGCTCGAAGTTGCCTCATCTAAAATGAGAATTTTTGGATCCCTTAAAATAGCTCTTGCAAAACTTATAATTTGTTGTTGTCCCATGGATAACCCTTTACCTCTTTCACCTACTTTAGTATTAATTCCTTCAGGTAAATATTTTATAATCTCTTCAGCATGAACCGTTTTAATTGCATTTTCTAATTCTTTCTCAGTAGCATCCCGTTTTCCATAACGGATGTTTTCCTCTAAAGAACCAGAGAATAAAAAAATCTCCTGCTGCACAATACCAATGTTTTTACGATAGGAAGTTAGATCTATATTCCTAATATCTATCCCATCAATTTTAATTGTTCCACTTTGAAATTCATAAAACCTTGCTAATAGAGATACTAATGATGTTTTACCAGCGCCTGTATGACCAACAATCGCCAACTTCTCCCCTTTAGATATATGAAGATTAAAGTCCTTGAAAACCCATTGATTATCTCTATATCTAAAGCACACATTTTCGAATATAATTTCACCCTTTAGTTCGCCAACTTCGATTGCACCAGTATTTTGTAAAACCAACGGTTTAGAATCTAGAATTTCTAAAATTCGTTCATAGGCTGCCATTCCAGTACTTAACTGTGGAAAAAAGGTAGCAAGAACGATTATCGGTCGGAAGAAATTCTGTAAGTATAGAATGAATGTGAAGATCGTTCCGGTTGTTAGCGAACCCTCTAAGAAGATTTGAGTGCCATAATAAATTATAATTAATATTGTAATGGAGGCAATTAGGTTTAAAATATGTCGCCATAAATGAGTAACTGAGGTTAATTTAAAAGTTGAGCGAAAATAATCCCTATTAGTCTCATTAAATTGATTTGAAATTGCTGATTCTTGACCATAACTTTTGGAAACATGAATTCCTTCTATTGATTCTACCATTGCGTTGTTAACATTCTCTATTGCTTTTCTATAAGCTCTACTAACAATTCTTGCTAATCTACGTAAGGAAAACATTAAAAATAAAACGATAGGTACCGCAATTAACGTAATCATTGCTAAAAAAAGGTTTAAAATGGTTAAGATAGTAAAAGTTAATATACTTACAAGAAAACTACCTATGGTTTCCGAAATTAAAGATGTCATATCACCAAAATCTAAAGCATCATTTGAAACTCTTGTGTTTAAAGCCCCACTTTGATACTTATCAAAAAAAAGGATATCTTGCTCCTGTAATTTATCAAAAATATCCATCCTTAGGTATTCTAAAAAAAAAGGAACAAACTTACCATACTCTCTCCTACGTAAAAAGAACATTATCCATTGAATAACAGAAAGAAGAATATAACTTAACGCAAGAAATATTATTAGAATAAATTGATTTGTTAGAAAATCTAATTGATCAACAGTAAATCCTACAATTAAAGGACCGAGAATTTCAGTGATTGTAGATATAAGAATAAACATTGCAACCAAAAATATATTTTTTTTAAAAGGAGCTAATCTTTTCGTATATCTGCTAAATAATTCGCGATCGGAATATTTTTTTTGACGCTTTTCGGCCATTACACTCGCATACATACCAATAAATTCTCCATCTTATTCACTTGTAATTTTAATATCTGATAAAGAAATGTGTTTTCCAAATACTCTTCTGTAATCTTCGGATTTTTCTAGCAATTTCTGATGATTACCTTCTGCTATAACTTTTCCCTCTTTAAGGACGAGAATTTTATCGGAAGATCTAATCGTGTTTAAGCGGTGAGTTATAATTATGGTTGTTCTTTTCTTTAAAACATTCTCAATGGCTTTTCCGATTTTCTCTTCAGTTTCACTATCTACAGCAGAAACCGAATCATCAAGAATTATTATATCGGGATTAGTTAATAAGGCGCGAGCAATTGCAATACGTTGTCTTTCTCCTCCAGAAATTCTTGTTCCACGCTCACCCACTACCGTATCATAGCCATTAGGAAAATCCTTAACAAACTCATCAACTTGTGCCAATCTTGCGGCGTCTCTAATTTCTTCATCAGAAGCGTCAGGTTTACCAAAAGCAATATTTTCTTTAATAGACTTTGGAAAAAGATAAATATCTTGTTCAATATACCCTATTTTCTTTCTTAAAGTCTCAAGGGGATAATTTTTTATATCCACATCATCTATATATATTGTTCCATTTTGAGGTGTATATAAGGACAAAATGATTTTAGCTAAAGTTGTTTTCCCACAACCGGTAGGTCCAACTAAAGCAACTGTTTGTTGGGGTTCAATAATGAAATTAAGATTTTCGAATACCTTTGTACCATTACTTTTCTCGTTATAATAAGAAAAAGTTATGTTTTTAAATTCTATTTTTCCTTTAAAACTTTTAGGTATTTGAATCACAGAAGAATCAACATCTTCACTTTCACCCTTAGTTAATGCATTAAATACTCTTGAACAAGCTGCAAATCCACTCATCATATCATTAGTTGCCCAAAATATTAAATTCGTCGGATCAATAAGCGTTATTAGTAGTAAATTTACAGCTACTAATTCACCAATCGTAAATGAGTTAAAAAATACGAAGGTACAACTGATTAAGAATAGAATACTAATAGCGAGATACAGGATTAACAAGGGAAAGTATTTAGACTGCACTTTATTCTCTCCAATCCAATTTTCTCTAAATGCTTGAACGGTGGAAAGAAATCGTTTTCTTTCTAATTTTTCTGTAGTGAAGGTTTTAATCACTTTAGTACCAGTAATATTATCTTGAAGGACAATTGTTATGTTAGAGTTTTTTTCCATACGTGCTCTAACAAATGGAGCAAGCTTTTTACGATAATACAAAATAAAGTAACAATAAAAAACAAGAAATGGTAAAAAAAATAAGGCTAACCTTAAATCAAGCATATTGAATAAAATGATCAATGCTATACCTACTTGTATGAAGGGATAAATGTAAAAAGCACCATGAGAAATCATGGTGTTTACAATTCTCAGATCGTAAGTAGCAAGAGCCTGTAAATCTCCAGTTCTTGCACTATCATGATAATTTAATGATTTTGATTGAATAATGTCAAAGAACTCCATACGCATATTTTTTTCCACTCTTAAACCTAGAAAATGCCCAGCCATCATAGACCCATAGTCTAGAGC
>Ga0180437_10004765_pt1 | contig 19030 bp, 43 predicted proteins | sample SS_ome_4_FD_132410 | JGI IMG/M metagenome (GOLD analysis project Ga0180437, IMG submission 132410) | Hypersaline lake sediment archaeal communities from the Salton Sea, California, USA - SS_3_D_1 metaG | ecosystem: Environmental > Aquatic > Non-marine Saline and Alkaline > Hypersaline >... | reverse complement strand
AGAGATATTGTAACGAAGAATTTTTACATCCATTTGCCCCCGATCCATTATATTATGTTCATTTTGACAAAATTACACCAAACATTTAAATAGTATGCACAACATAATATAAGGTAAATAAGGAGAAATCCGTATGAAAAAGGAAAATGAAGTAAAAAAAGACGCTGTTGATAAAATCGAGATCATAAGAGAAAAATTTGGAATTGAAATAAGAAAAGGAAAACAAACATTAAGATTTACTGAAGCTGTTATTAATCGATTAATTGTAAAGTTTAGCGGTGTAAATCCATTTTATTTAAATGATTTATTACTTGAATTAGCATATGAAAACGGAATAATTAAACAACTTGATAACCTTGCATTTCCAAAAGAAGCCAAAGACGAAGAAGAAAACCAAACATGGACGATAGCTTTTATTATGCATCTGAATGTTAAGAAGGCGCTTTAAAACGCCTTCATTTCCCATTTTAAAGGAGATCATAAAATGAATAAACATAAAAAAATCCAATGGATAGGGCAACAAGCAAGACAAGAATGGCAAAAAAGTCATAAAAGATCATGGAATAAAAGCGCGCAACATGGCAAGATCAAAGCACGACAAAAGGAGAATAAATAAAATGAATGGAAACATAATAGTTGATACAAATTTTGCAATAGGCAATCAAAACACCGTTCCAATTATAGCCAAACAAATCGAACGTCGAAGAAAAATTTTGAATCATAATAAATTTATGAAACAATTTCGTAAGGAAGTGATAAAAAAATGTTGAAACTTGTTATTCCACTCGGATATTTTAATAGGCAAGAATTAAAAGAGATCGCCGAAATTGGCAAAAACCTTATCGTTGAATTACGAATCGAATATTTAGTTGATCAAGAGCTGGAAAAAGAAAACTTAATAAATAAATTAATTAGGGACGTGACAAAATGAAAATAAAAACCGTTGAATTATTTTGCGGGACAAAATCATTTTCAAAATATGCAAGAAAAATAGGTTGTAAAACATTTACTGTTGATAATAATCCTGATTTTAAACCCGATTTAGTATGCAATTTATCTTATGAATTTCCTTTAATTTTAAATCAAAAAATAAGAGAAGCAAAAATTATATGGTTGTCGCCCCCATGTACTACTTTTTCAATGGCGAGCGGAAACAAACATTGGGATATTAACAGAAAACCAAAAACAAAAGAAGCAATTGAAGGAAAACGACTTATAAAATATAGTAAATCAATAATGACATTTTGTGAAAATAATAAAAAAATATATTTTATTGAAAACCCCCGAGCAAGAGCAAGATGGTTTTTACCGGAATATAATCGTATTACAGTTTGGTATTGTCAATATGGGGATAATAGAGCAAAACCGACGGATATATGGCATAATTTAAAAAATTGGGAAGGAAAACAATGTAAAAATAATAGTAAGACATGTAACCATGAAAGAGCGCCACGCGGAAGTAAAACGGGAACGCAAGGGTTAAAAGGACGAAAAGAGCGCGGGAGAATACCGGAAGCATTATTTAAAGAAATATTCAATCATATAAAAAAGGAGAAAATATTATGAAATTTTGTAATGAATGTAAAACAAGATCAAGAAAAATAACTTTCATTGGAAAAGACGGAAACAACAAAATATTTACAAGCATATGCAAAAAATGCGGATATGATTATATGTTTGTGATCAACAAAAAATTAAACAAAGTTTGGAAAACGGAGAATTTGAAAATATGAAATTCATATTTGATAATTCACATTTATTTATGGCTTCATACAACGATATAACAAAAGAAATAACTATCAATTTAAAATTGCATTTCATTGATAGAAAAATTGATAACGCTTTAAAAATCTTAAATTGGAATATCGAACATGAAGTATTACATTATGTATTGCATAAATATATAGATAAATTTAAATCCGAAAAAACAACTCGTGCATTGGATAACGGGAAATTTTGCCAAAAGATACAAAATACAAAATGGATTATAAAAAATCGAAAAAGATTAAATTTGTATTGGCGGGATTAAATGAAACAAATAACTAAACTTTTTATTTTTAATCAAATAATGCTAATAATATATATTATAATATTCTCGAATACAATTGAAATTCACTCGGGCGGAATCGGGACATATATACTTGTTAAAAATATAGTCGGGTTAATGTTTCCGGTTTTCTTTGCAATGCAATTATTAGGAAATACAATAATATTTACGGGGAAAAATGAAGGCGCATAATGCCCTTATACTTTCAATGATCTTTTTCGGAATATCAATTATGATCATGTTTAGTCATACATTTTATGGGCAAGAAACACCCGAAACACATAAATGGTTTTATGAATCAAACTTACACCATAATCTTATGATTGACAACGCCCCGTTAATGACATTCAATTTATTTGATTATTATTATTCATATATAGAGAATTATATTATACTTCTTTCAATGGCAATTGGCGCGGGTTTATTTCTCGGAATTATAAAAACCGTTGTCATGGAAAAGTATAAATATAATGAAAAACAAAATAGTATAGGAGAAAAAAATGCCACAAAAGAAAAAAGAAAACAAGCAAAAAAATAAAAAGCTCAATGGTAAAAAAATCGTTACCGTTGATTGTAATGTAAGGAAGGGCGGAAAAGCTCTTATTATAGAATATACCGGCATAACATATATAACAAGTCAAGCTTTGTTATCAAAGCTATTGCACGGTACATTGAAAACACAAAAAGGCAAATTGTCAAAAAGTGTACAACTCGGAATACTTGAAGAAAATGGCGACGACAAAGAAATCTTATCAGATACCGGTGTATTTCTTACAAAAAAGGGAAATGCCCTATATTTTGCCCCAAATGACGACGAATTACTTGTTGGAAGTACCGACGGGTTTATGAAGCTATTATCGGGCGAATGGGAATATCTAAAATTGGGGAAATTCATTTAAACCCCTTTTTTCTTTTTTTCGGAGAGTCAAAAATGGAAGAATATAAAATTACCTTTATGTATATTCGTGAACATTTTAGAAAAAATACACAAACAAATTGGGGTAAAAATCAAATAATAAATAGAATTGATTTACTCGAAAAACAATACGATCAAAATAGGGAGAAATAAAAATGGGAATTGCTGATCGTGCAATAAAAAGAAACATACAAAAAGGGTTACAAAAAGCCGGATATGATCTTAATCAACCGAAACAAACAACTTTTAGAGTAATGGATAACTTGATCGAAACAAGCGTCGGAAATTACATTGATAAAAAAGAAATGATCAAGTTTCTTGAAAATCATTTGAATAAATTAAAAGACAAATGATTCAAAAAATTCGGTTTTTACTCGATAAACGTCGCCCAAAATATAATACAATCACCGAAGGAATAAAAGAATTTTTATACCGGTTTTGTTTCATTCCAATTTTAATAACAGGTATTGGAATGTTTTTTATGATCGCTTTTCGAATACATGATATACTACTTATACCCATGATCTTTTTAGGATCATTTTTCGGGTTTCAATTATTCATGTATTTTATATGGGGTTTTGACACTTCAAAAGAATTACATGACGGGGACGATTAAAAAATGCAAGAAGTTTATAAATATATCGACGAAAAAAATAAAGAATTAAAATTTCTAAATAAAAAACTCGAAATAATGCACGAAGGATTTAGAATAATAAATGGCATGCAAACTTATAATTTGGTTAGGATTATAAATGATCTTGAAAATTTAAAAAGAAAAATAGAAAAATTAATGGGGGAAGATATATAAATGATTCCGCCCGAAACAATGGAGAATTTTTTATGGTTGCATGAAACATTTACAAATAATGAAAATGCGTATCATTGCGACAAATGCAAAAGACGACTTTCAATATTTATGCTTCTTGTAAAATCAAAAGTACCGGTTGGATCATACTTTTATGTGAAATGCCGGCATTGCAAACATGAGAATAAAAGGAAACACGAATTTGAAAAATGGCAATGTAGACAATGCGGAAAAAAACTTAAACCGGATCAAAAAAAGTTATGTAAAAGGTGTATAAAGAAAAAGGAGAAAAAGAAATGAACGTAAATTTTATAGTCGGTTATTATTTAGCCGTTATGTTAATGTTTATACCTTTAATTATGATTATTAAAGAATCGTATAAATGGAAAAAACAATACGAAGAAGAACATAAAATACGGGAAAACAATCTAAACAACATGCTTGAATACTTTGTTGAAATGAAAAAACTTGAAAAGATAATCGAAGAAAAGGAAAACGAAATCGTACGATTAAAACAAGCAATCGAAAGAATAAAAAGAACATGATAAAGACACGATATTACGTTATTAGTGAACTTATGATAATTCTTTTATGTATCGGCATTTATTATACTATACCGGAATACGAAGAAATACAAGTAGAACATGAAATAACAATGAAGTGGAAAGAACCAAAATTATTAACTACACATTATTATTTTGAGCTTGACGGGGAAATTGAATATAATGTCGATTCGTATGAGTGGTATAAATACAATATCGGGGATAAATTTAATATAACGGAATATGTAAAAACATGAAAACGGATCGCGGTTTTTATCGGTGTAAAAAATGCAAAATCTTAATTAAAGTAAAAACAATGAGTGTATTCTTATCGGGCATGAAGGCAAGAAAAATAATTCACAAATGCCCGCATTGCATGGGAAAAATCGAAGGAATATCCGAAAAATATTTTAATGATAAGAAACAAAAGTTATACTTATCCATAAAAAGAACATTTTATAAGAAACAAATTAATATAGGAATTAAATACTTATGAATAAAAAAGAAAAAGAGAATTATGTAAAAAGTAATTATATTGCGGTTGTATTTTTCTTCGTGATTGTTACTTTAATTAGTATATGGTGTATTGACGTTTCCGTTTCCGCAATGATCAACGGCGGGATTGACGCATATATGACAAATGGTTTTTTCAATGTAAACCCCTTAATGTCATATCATTTTGGTTTATATGGCATTATACTTTCAATGGCGGGTTTCGTAATGGTATTTTCACATTGGGTAATAATGGGGAAAAATGCCAAAAACAAGTAATTACCCGTTTTTAATAATGAAGGGATTTAATTTCACAACATTGGAAATGTGTACGATGGGCGCGGTTTTTCAAGTATTTTATGGTATGAAGGCGCTTATTGAAGATTATAATAAAAAGGAGAAAAAAGAAAAATGAATAAAGCAAATTTTAATTTACACCATTTAAAAAAGGATCAACTATTATTATACAATACCGCAAGATGTAAACATGGAAAACTTTATACTGATCACCCCGCATGTTTTCAAGTCGAAATAATAGACGAAAACAAAAAGATAAAAATAGGCATGCTTGACATTGAAAACTTTGGCATGAATTTTAAAGCAAACAACGGGTTTATGATCACATATTATATTAAAGAATACAACAAAAAGAAATACTATTATGATTACATAAAATACAAAGATTTATACAACAAAAAAATAAGAGATAAAAACCTTGTAAAAAATATTATCCGAGATATGAAAAACTTTGATATAATAGTAACATACAATGGTACATATCACGATCTCCCTTATATTCGTACAAGAGCGCTCATGCATAATATAAACTTTTTAAAATATGGGGATATGAAACATATTGATCTTTATTTCTTGATCAAAAGTAAATTTAGATTAAACCGAAATAGTTTAAAAAATGCATGTGAATGTTTCAAGATTAAAGGAAAAACATGTGTCAAACTTGATATATGGATCGACGCAATACTTAAAGATCGCAAGGCGCTTATGAACATTCTTGATCATAACAAAGGCGATGTTGACACCCTTAACGAATTATATAACAAGGTTTACAAATATTCAAGAAGGATAAACCGATCAATATGAAGCAAGAAATATTTATACACGTTGGTTTAATGAAAACCGGTACGACATGGCTTCAAAAAGAGTTTTTTCCCAAACTTGATCTTAAACATTTTAATCTAAAAAATTTAAAAAGCGATCAAATACCAAAAGATAAAAAAATCTTGATCTCGGACGAAATGATTACATACCAACCGACAATATCAATACACATAAGGGAAACAATTATACACGGGTTAAAAGCAAGATTTCCAAATGCAAAAATAATATTAGTATTACGGGACGAAAAAGAGCATAAAAGATCAATGTATAATTGGTTAATAAAAAATTCTCAAATGTCTTGCGGTTTCAAAAAATGGGAAAAACAATTATACCAAAATTTTTATGATTATCAACGATTAAATGATCTTTTATACGAATTATTTGACGATGTTTTTGTAATTGAATATATTGATTTAAAATTTAATAAAGAATTAGTATTAAAAGAAATATGTCGATATATGAATGTAGATTTGCCAAAGTACAAAGATAAAAAAATCAATTTCGGATCATACGGAATAAAACAAGAAATACTTTTAAATTACAACCGGATATTTGTCATTGGGAAAAAAGTATTAAAGAAAATAATAACATGAAAAAACGATATATGATAGGGACGGAAAACGTCGAAGCCGTTGTAATTGTTGTCGATTACACAAAGAAAAAAGTATTTGCTTATAGTGAAAAAGGATTGCAATTATTATGAAAATAATTATATTTGTTGTAATGTGCGCTTTGATCTTTGCGGGGTTATCGGCGCATATTGAAATAAGGGAAGGTTTAATTAATTGGATCGAAAACATTGATAATTATATGAAGCAATACCCCGCAATTAATACGACGGATTATTATTCAAATACCGTTGAATATAAACCAGTATTGGAAATAAAAATATGTTATCGTTTTCATTAAAAAATAAGGTGAAAAAATGAAAAAGAAAAAAATATATGAAAAAGGAGAAAAGCTTGCTCTTGACCATTGGGAATATGTCGGGGGGCTTTGTAAGAAAATGTATATTGACGCGTTCATACATGGATATAAACATGGACGAATAAAAGATATTGAACACCTCGAAGAAATGACGCGCTTGATTATTTCAAAGAAAAAAATAAAAATTCCGTTTAAACGCGAAAAACTATAAAGGATTTGTATAAAAATGGAAAATAAAAATTTAAATTGTAAAACATGTAAAGCTAAATGTAATAAAAAAGGTTATCCTTCAGCAATGAAGGGATCGGCTTTTTGTCAAAAACAAAGAAAAGAAATATCAATCGAACGTATGAATTACTATAAGAAGCTTGAAAAGAATTTGCAACAAATGGCAAAAATAATTCAAAAATGGGTAAGACATGGAAAATAAACTTGAAAAAAATAAATGTAAAAATTGCCCGTTGAAACGACAACGAAAAGATTTGTTGTACAGCATAAAAATTGAAAATCTTAATCCCCATGAGTATAAGGTGATCATGGAAGAAATAAAACAAACAATTTATTATTTGGAGAAAAGATATAATGTCGGCAAAAAAGAATGTGAATGTCAAAAAATCATCGTTACCGGTAATAAAGAAAAATAAGAAATGGTTTAATACGATCACAAACAAATATGTTTCCGAATCATATGCTAAACGACTTAATAGTTATTTTAAAAGAAATCCAAAAGCAACATTGTTTCGAGCGGGCGGGCATGGCAAGGTACATAAGAAAAAGGCGCTTACCGAGCAATCAAGATATATAAGGGAATTGGCATATCGACGAAATGTGCAACTTGTTAAAACAAAAACCGCAAAAGGAAAAACAATTTATATTGCGCCATTTCACGACGAAAAAATAACAGAATTACCAATAAAAATTGATAAACTTGATTATGATCTAATACGAAAAAAGGTAAATGTCGAATTATACCGTATGACGCGGGATCGAAAAGGAATATATCACATAATAACATGGCATGTACATAAACAATTTAATGAATCGATCGCTCTTGAATCGTGGTTTGTACAAAATGAGATCATATACGAAAAGATCGAAAAAGAAATGAAAAAGATCATACGCAATTTTCCGTTTTCAAAATCAACACAAATATTTGGCGATATTGGTTATTATGTTTACGGCGGAAACGTCTTTAAAAATGAAGGCAACACAAACAATAAAGGTATCGGATTTGGTTTTAAATTCCCAAAAGGCGACCGTAAAGCATTTTTAGACATGCAAAGGCAATTTACACAAAGGATTGAACATTTTTCAAGCAAATTAGACGCAAATGCATATATTATATTTGCATTAACAAGTATTACATTTTATATTTATGATCTTGCTTCAAATGTAAGCAAGCAAGGGCAAAACCTTGCTAAATACCGAATTGGAATCATACGATATTAAAATGAAAAAATATAAAGATATGTCGGATATTGAATTACTTGAATATAATCAACATTTACAAGATTTTATAATATGGTTTAGAGTTTACGGGATAATCGAATAAATGAATATCGCCGTATTCGATATAGAAACATTCAAATTTATTAACCCGTATTCTCTTGCGATGTATGACGGAAAAGATTATCGGTTATACACGGGAAGTGATTGCGTAAAAAAATTTCTTGACGAAGTATTAAATTACAAATATAGAGCGGTAAACTTTTATGCACATAACGGCGGAAAATTTGATTTCAATTTTCTTGTAGAATATTTAAGATTTCGAGATTACGATTTTAAAATGGTTTTTCAAGGAAGTAGATGTTTACGACTTCGTGTATATCATACGAAAGAAGGAAAAAGCAAGGATCGAAAAAACCGAAATGCGACTTCTTTTTCAGATAGTTATAGCTTGCTTAAATTCTCCCTTGATAAACTTACAAAGAATTTCGATGTAAAACATAAAAAAATAAATTTTATGGAAAAACCGGAAAAACAAAGAGATTACGAATATTTATATGAATTGTATAAGAAAAAAGATAAACGATTTTATGAATATGTAAAAAACGATGTATTTGGATTATATGAAGTATTAATCGGGTTTAATAAAATGATCACGGAAAACAACGGAAAAATGGGGTTAACAATTGCAAGTACAAGTTTAAAGACGTTTAGAAATTATTATAAGTATGATCGACACATTGAAATGGCAAATAAAGAAACAAATAAAGAAATGAAAAATGCGTATTACGGCGGGCGTACTGAAATATTTAAAATGTTTGTAAAAGAAAAAAAACTTTATTGTTATGATATAAATAGCTTATATCCATTTGTTATGTTTAATAATGAATACCCCGTTTGCCCCCCGCGACTTTGCCGTAATTCAAATAAAAACATGATCATGGAATATCATGGGATCACGGAAGCGGAAATAAGAGCGCCAAAAAATTTGTATATTCCCCTTTTACCATATCATTATACAATAAATGGAAATAATAAACTTGTTTTCCCATTAGGTAAATTTACGGGATATTGGGACAACCATTTATTACGAAAAGCTTATGATCTTGGATATGAAATAAAACCGATCAAGACATATGTATTTGGAAAAACGGAAATGATCTTTAAGGAATATGTAAAAAGATTTTATAAATTAAAACAAACATCGCTTAAAGATACACCAAATTATATTATCGCTAAACTTTTACTTAATAGTTTATACGGGAAATTCGGGCAACGGCAAGAATCAGAAATCTTTATTAAATATAGTGATCTTAAATTTAATGACTTTAAAGAGATAAGTGTTTATGATCCCGATTCACATATCTTTAAAGTAAAGACGGAATCGCAAGGAAAATTTTTTATACCACAAATAAGTATTCATGTTACCGCAATGTCGTTATTACAATTATATAGTCATATTGAAAATATTTTGAAAAAAGGTTTTCTTATTTATTGCGATACCGATTCATTATTTACAAATGTTAAGCTTCCAATTTCCGAAAAGATCGGCGGGTTAAAACTTGAATATGAGTTTAACAAGGGATATTTTTTACTTCCCAAAACATATTGTGTAATCAAAAAGAATAATGAATGTTATATAAGGGCGAAGGGTTACGGGGGTAATATCAGATATATAAATAAAAAAGATAAAAAAATCGATCGACTTAATGAGAATGTTTTTAAAAATGCTCTTTTCAAAAATGACTATTCCGGTTTTGCTCTTGAATCAACAAATCCTTCATTTAATAGCATGCGTACAAGTTTTGTAAGACATAAGAAATATGTTTCAATGGATATATTAAAGAAAAGCATAAGATCAAAATATGATAAAAGGATCGTACTTCCCGATTTTGATACGTTGCCATTAGTTTTATAAGAAAACTTTAAATACTAATAACAACAATTTTATAATTAGGTGAAAATAAATAATGGCTAAATATGCAAATCGATTAACCGACACATTGTATATGGCAATTCTTGCTTCCGCTCTACTCGGTACAATTGTTTCAACTTTTTCAACAATGGCTTCAGATACGACAAACTATTCCGCAACTGAAAGAGCTTTGCTCGGTGTAGTTGGAATATTTGTTGTACTCGGTTTAGTTATTGCAATTATAAAGCAATCCGGTATCAAGAAATAAACGGAGAAAATTTACAATGCGTAAATATCACTACAAGCAAAAAAGTGTTGCAATCTTTTTGCTTGTTTTCTTTCTTTTTTCAATTATTATAGTTGTTAATCCATATTATGAAAATAATGTAAGTGCTTTAGGCGCGCAATTTAGTACGGTTTCTTCTAATAGTGGTCATATTTCAAAAACACATGCTAATTGGAATACGGCAAGAGATTCGGCAACCGGCGGGACAACGACATCAAGTACATCGAGTATTGGATCATATGACGCGGGTATTTATTATTTTTATCGTACTATTTTAAGATTTAATACAAGCGGGTTAAATGATACAATAACAATTACAAATGTTTCTCTTGATTTTACAGTATTAGGAAAAGGGACGGGGAATCATAATTATTATATTATAAATGGAGAAAATGCCGGCGGTGAATATCTTACCGAGCCAAATGCAAATGAGCCGGATTACAATCGAAACAATTGGGGGTATGAACATGCATACGGTCAAATAACCGCGACGGGAAGTCATACAATATATATAGATCAAAATCTTACAAATTGTATAAATCTTACGGGGAATACTTCCCTTTATTTAATATATTCATATGATTACGAAAATACAGTAACGGCAAGCGGTACAAAATATTTTAGTATTTCTTCTGATAGTCCAAAATTAACAATTGCATATACGGGTGTATCTGAAGAAATAACAAGCGACGATTGTTTTATCGGAAATTTATATGGTAACATTGGAGAAAATAGTCAAATAAAATATAAATTTTTTGAATTTATTTATGCGGTTGATCAATGGGACGCGCTTATTACAAGAATTGACATTCCAATTTCAATAAATCAATGGAATTATCATAATACGGCAAGCGATTATTATCTTTTCATAAACGGGCATGTTTTCTCAAATCCAACGGTAAGTGATATTACTTTAAATTGGTTTGGATATACAAATAATCATAAACTTTTTACTTTTGATAATCTTAATATTGAAAACCTTGTTGGACGAAGCAAAAACGGGCAATGGTGGCATACAAATATTGCGGTCGGGTATAAAATAAACGGTGTTTGGAAAAATTGGCAATATTTCTTATTCGGCGCAAATGATCTTAACGGCGACGGATCACAACTTTTAAGAGTACATAATTCCGAAACATTTTTTTATTATGATAGTCACGATGGGACGGATTATAATAATTACGAAGTACCATATAGATTATGGTACGATTGCTATGAAGTAAACCCGAATGATATTATTTATGAATTTGATAGTGATACGGTTTTTATATCACCGGCTGAAAACGGTACATTAAAATTTAATGTCGGCGATCCCGTTGCATATATGGTTTATTCCGAAGATATGACAACGCAACCATATATTAAAATAAATAAAGACGAATCAACAATCGAAACAATTACGATGTTAAGCAATCCGCAAAGTCGTGTTTTCATGCCATTGGAAAACGGGGAATATAATGTGTCATTGGTACGCGGGGGAATATGGCGCGCCGGTGTAAATTTTACAGTATATGGGCAAGACGCGGAAAATTATATTTATACTATTCCGCCAAAATCATATCCATATCAGAATGTACAAACATATTATAATTTTACACAAAACGACGGATATGGCGGAAGGTTAATAATTTCAGAATCAAATAATTTTCAAGATACAACTTATTATATTTCAAGTATAGACATTCCAAATAATTCAAGCGGAAGTAAAGCGGTCGGGCATTTATTCACCGAAGAAAAAAATTATTATCTTTTTATATGTGCAGTATATCCTAATAATCGTACTTTCGAAATAGAAAGTACAATACACCCATGTTTCTTTGATCAATCCCCAATGCTTGAAGGAAGATACCCCGAAGTATTTATTGATCAAGACGGTTTTAATTTTCAAGTATTCGATTACGCGCATAATTACGTTCTTTGGGACGTGATCATTAAAATATCAGATACAAAAAATACGCTTAAAACTTATCATGTCGGACAACAAAATCATGGAAGTATTACACATTATGAATATTTTGAAGGTTTTAGAAATTCAACTCTTGAATTACTTACAAATACGGGATATATAATTATAGATTATTATAGTTATTGGGCAAAGAAATACGGGCAAGGTGTACCGGACGCGCAAGACGACGATGTAATACAAGAAGCACTTGACGAAGCATTTGACGAATGGCAAAAATTCTTAATAGGTGTCGGTATAATAATGATCTTTGTATTTCTCCCGTTATGGTTTGCTAAACAATATAATTTCCCAAATATTCCAAACGTATTATATTTATTTAGCGGTTTAATAGGTTACGCGATTGCTTTAAGATATAGAATGTTTGATATATACACCGTTATACTTTTTGCAATTGCCTTTATTGGCGCAATAATATGGTCTATACTTGGGCAAATGGGCATGCTCGGGGGATCGACAACAAGACAAACCGATCAAGAAAAACGAACATTTTTCAAAAGAAGCGACGAAAAAGCAAAGGAGAAATAAATGGACGTACCGCTTAAATTCGTTTACGGTTGGCTTGTAATGATCATTGTTATTTATTCTATTTCCGGATATATTTATAATACTGAATCAGAAACACCCGCGATTGATACGGAAAAATATGACGCTGATTTAAACGTGATTGATATTGTTGCCGGCGCGGTAACATGGTTTATTGACACGTTAATTGCATTGTTTAGTGTTTTGTTTTTTGCTATTCCAAATATTCCGATCGAAGCGACTATTGTATTAAATATAATTTTTCAACCATTAAACATTATTTGGATTATTGCAATATATCCATTTATTAAAGATTTAGCGCATTTAGTAATTGAAAGTGGTAAAACCGTCATTGAATTAATTGACGCGATCATACCATTTTAGGAAGGTAAAAATATATGAGCAATAGAAAAAAACCAAAACTTACATTAACAGTATATTTATTAAGTAAAAATAATCTTATAAAAGAATACGTCGTATTGGCAAGTCGTAAATTTAATATTGCGGACGAAACATATGTCATTAAAAAAGAATGTTGTTATCCGAAGTTTAGAGATAACAAAGTTGAAATTGTAAGTTATTACGTTGAAGGAAATCCAAACCCTTTTGATTTAAGATCAGTTGAAAAAAATGTCGGTTTAATAGCGAAAGAATTAGATAATTATATTGCGGGCGATATATTCAACATAATAATGGAATGTCGTAAACAAGATAAAACAAAATATATACTCGGGTTAACGGTTTTTATTACCGCGCTCGGAATACTTAATTTCATATTTTGGATCATATTCGGAATATAAAAATGGAAAAAGAAAACGAAAAAACAAAAAATACATTTGATAATGTTTTTGATCATTACGAAATAAACATACTTAAAGAAAACGATGTGATCGAAAGTTTTGACGTAAAATATGGTGTCAAATCTTTTAAACATGACGGGAAACAATACAATATTGATAATGACAAAGTATATTTTACACCAAAGATTGAAAAAAAAGAAACAATATATACACCTTCTCTTTTTTATAAATATAATTCAATAAACCCGTTGGATATAAAAAATAAAAATAAGGGTATTCCCGCAAGGGCATTATATCTTTTATGGAATCATGCGCTTTATAGCGTTATTGTTACTTTTGAAACGGATAAAACAAATAAACTCATTATATTGCTTCTTGCAATAAATGGAATACTTTTCGGAATACGTCTTTATTTTATGTTGAAGGGTTAAAATGTTTAATAAGAAAAATAAAAAAGAAAAAGAAGCGGAAGCAATAGGGTTACGCGATCAAATTTTCGGTACGGGGCAACCATTAACGGACGAAACAACCGAGAATATGCAAAAGATAATTGAATCATGGCTTGACGATCGTTTTATACATTCAAAAACACGACTTACAAATAATCAAATAATCGCGCTTACATTACTTAAAACTCTTGCGGAAAAATATAAGATTACATGTATAAAGGAGATCATTGATAATTTTTGTCGATATAAACTTTCGGAAGGCGGGGAATCAAGTAAAGAATTAGTAAGTATTTTACAGAATCGCCCCGAGATAATTCCGGATAATACCTTTATGGACAAAATTAAAGCATTTACACGTTAAAATGATTTGGATATTTATTATTTTGATCGGAATACAATTCTTTATTTTCTTTTCTTTTACAATTATTATTTTAAATTTTAATCAGAAAATAAAGAAAATACAATTTGATCATAACAAATTAGAAGAAAGATTTAAAGGGCATGCGCATACTTGTTGTATAGCTAAAATCAAAAACATACAGAAAAAGGAAAACATTGAAGGATATGAATAATAAATTTGTTTTAATGATCTTCCGTAATATAAACGATTTCAAATTCGGGACAATCCGACTTGAAACACATAACGATGGAAGTATAACAGTACGCGGAAGATTAAAGAAAAACGATTGTATTAGCAAGTATTTGGAAGTAAAGAAAAATGCAAATCAATAAACAAAGATTCATTAACCAAACACAAAACAATCTTGTGATAAGTATAACGGGAAATAAAAGAAGCGGAAAAACCCTTTTGCTTACTTTACTTCTTTATATTGATTATTTACTCGGACGAAAGATATATACAAATTTTCCGGTACATTTCCCCCATGAAATAATTGACGTTGATAAAATGATCAACCTTGACGTTGAATTACAAAATGCAACAATAGGAATAACAGAAATGCATATGATCGCAGATTCCCGAAAACATGGGAGAAAACAAAACCTTCAATTAAGTTATTTTGTTACGCAAAGCGGACACCGAAGCGTAAACCTTTATTATGATACGCAATTCAATAATACCGTCGATAAAAGAATAAGACAAAATTGCGATATTGATATTATTGTCGAAAATCTTTTTTACGATCAAGACATGGACGGATTTAATGACACGTTTCTTATGACGATCGTTAATAAACAATTTGATACAATTCAAGAAAAGATTTTTTACGGAAAACCAATTTTCGATATGTACGACGGGGACGTAATTATTAACCCTTTTACAATGAAGGAATTAAAGAAAAAAATATGAATAAGTTTATCGATCAGAATTTCGGATATATAATCGATTACCTTAAAGATTTTAAGATTGATATTTTATTTAAAAGGATATGGGAATGGATCAAAGAGCAATGGCAAAAATAAATAGGATCATAACAATAATGATCGTATTCTCGATATTCTTTAATTTTATTTTTATTTTTTCAGATTTTGATAATTCCGTTTCGGCATATTGCCCTTGTGATTACATACAAGTATATAGTAATGAATACGGAAGGATCGAAGTATATCCGAAAACATGCGGTAATTTTATTACACAAAAACAATATTGGAATTTTACAAGTAATTATACAACAAATATAGATATCGCCTTTAAATTTAATAATAGTATTTCAAACGGCGGTGTTTATCTTTGGAATAACCAAAGCAAGAAATATAATAAACTTGATTTTGAACATATAATTTTTAATAATAGTCATTTTTACGTTTCTTATGATCTATCAGTACAAGCGGGGAAAACATATTATGGTTTTTGGAATTATGATACACCGGTTAATTCGAGCGGGAAATGGGAATTACTTATTAAAAGATCGGTTGATCCAATTGGCGTTTGGCGTATGGTACTCGATCCATATTGGGACACGGATTATAAAGGGCGTTATGATCTTTATATAGATAAGGATCAAGTGGACACAACACAAAATAATTTTCCTGTATGGATAGAAATAAAAGACAACTCGGAATTATACGGGAAAACACAAAATGATCTTGACGACATTGTTTTTGTAAATAGTGCAAATGATACCGTACTTAATTACGAATTAGTCGAATATAGTAAGTCGGGCGGTGTTGTGAACGCGCATTATTTTGTAAACATCACAACGATCAACTCGAGCGGGGATAATACACATATCAATCTTTATTATAATAATCCTTCCGCTTTAAATCAAAGTGATCCCGAAAATACATGGGACTCTGATTATTTTATGGTACACCATTTCGAAGAAACTGACATTGACGGCGGAATGAATGAAATTACAGATAGTACGAAAAAAGATAATGACGGTACAACTTATAATATGGACGGAAACGACGATGTAAGCGCGCAAATCGGAACGGGTTTTGAATTTGACGGGGTGAACGATTACATAATTGTACCATATGATAATTCAATGGACGTCGACCAAGTAACAGCCGTTTCATATGTAAAAACTGAAACATTGGGGGGAGATTCAAAAGGGCGTATATATACAAAAAGAGATCATACAAATAATAGAGTGTCTTATGGGCTTACTACCATTGATCTATCCGGTTTTGATATGTACGGGGCGCAATATTACGACGAAAACGGAAATAGCGATGTTGTTGAAGATACGGACGACATAAGCTTCGGAGAATATTATACAGTTGCTTCAACTTTCGACACGTCATACGACGGAAAACTATATATTAATGGATTACTTAACGCGACATTTACAACATGGAATGCTGATATAGATGTAAGTACGGACGATCTTATAATCGGATCAGAAGGGGAATTTTTAACAACCCGTAATTATGAAGGTGTAATCGACGAATTATTTTTAAGCGATGGGGTAAGATCAAAAGATTATATAGAAACACAACATAACAATTTTGTTAATGATAGCGACGCAACAAACCCGTTTGTGATATGGGGATCATATCATTATTACGGGGAAGAAATTGTTGTATCAAATGTTTTTCCGGCTGATAATAGTTATTGGTGTTACGACGTAACAACCTTGAATAAGGTATCGGTCGATGTTAACTTATCATTGGGTGTAAGATTCTATATTAATATTACGATAAACAATTATACAAAAGTTTATAACAATGTTTACAATGGTACTTTTTATATTAATATTACAAATATAATTCCATATGGGACGACAAATATTTCATGGTACATTAATATTTCTTCGTCCGTATGTGTTGACGCATGTTTTTATAATGCTTCTTATTCTTTCGATGTATGTTGGGACGCATTGATCTATTTACAAAATAAAGGGGGTGACACCGGATTGATTGAATTTGACACCGTACAATTTGCATTATTTATTGAAATAATAATGTTTACGATCTTTTTATGGATCGGATTCGAAATCGAAAAGAATTACGAGCATGCAAATGGAAAAGCAAAGGCATGGAAAATAATTCCAATGTCATACGGATTATTTCAAATGTTTGGATCAGTTGCCTTAATATCAATGGGCGCGACGTTATCCGTTTATCTAAATAGTATATTTGCAACCTTTATAGTTATCGCCGGTATTGTATTACTCATATATTCAATAGTGAAAGCATTTTATTACGCAAATTTGTAAACTCGAGAAAAATTTAAATACGATAAAAAACAAATGTATAACCATATAGGAAAAAAATATGGCAAAAAGACGAAAGAGATCAACTAAAAGGCGAAGAAAAGGGCATGGTACAATTGGACGTTGCCCTAATACTCATTACTTTGGGGATTGTGCAAGAAGTTTAACGCAAGCGCGATCAATGAAGAAATATACGCCAAAAGAATATGATCCTAAAATTGTAAGGACACCAAAATATAAAGTATTTCCGTATCATATTGCAGTAAGAAAACAACCGTACCGAAGGAAAAAGTAATGGTAAAACATCGAATGTTTAGATCAAAGAAAACATTGCGTAAGGCAATGCGTAAAGACATTCGAGATCGTAAAGCAATGCGTAAAGCCGGTATATCAACAAAAGGGATCACAAAAGTTATTCAAGCCAAACGAAGAATACTTAAAAGCAAAACATATTGGAAATGAAGTTTAGATCAAAGAAGGAATTAGAAAGAGAATACGATTCACTTTGCGCAATGTATGATAAAATAGTTTCTAAAAAGAAAAGGAAAAGATAATGAAAAAAAGAAAAAAAGGAGGTAAAAATGGTAACAATTGCGCAAGCAAAAAAATTAAGATATGGACAAGTATTATATCATAAAAGAAATAAAAATGCAGACGGAAGCGCGCAAAGATGGCGCGTTACGGGTAAACCGAAAACATGGAAACGTAACAAAAATAAAATACGCGTCCCGATAAAACACGGGCTTTATACACATGACGCAATTACACAACATAACCGACATTTATTACAAACAAAACAACCAAAAAGACGAAAGAAACGTAAATGATCAAAAGAAGAACGTATTTACTTTCAGATATAAACAAGAAATACTTAAATGAAAAGAAACAGAAATGATCGCTTATGCAATAATGGGATTTGGTGTCGGGATATTCGTTTGTTGCCTTATTGGTTTATTTAAAAAATATAAAGACATACTGGGTTTGTTGCCTTATTGGTTTATTTAAAAAGTATAAAGACATGTTGATCAAACCGTATGATCATAAAGACATAACGGATCGATTTTAATATATCTTTTTATATATATCGTTTTTCGGGTTTTATAGTATATAGTATATAGTAGATCACATTTTAACAGAAGGGGGGCGGTTGTATTATTTCTTCGTTACAATATCTCTCT
>Ga0180437_10004762_pt1 | contig 19038 bp, 12 predicted proteins | sample SS_ome_4_FD_132410 | JGI IMG/M metagenome (GOLD analysis project Ga0180437, IMG submission 132410) | Hypersaline lake sediment archaeal communities from the Salton Sea, California, USA - SS_3_D_1 metaG | ecosystem: Environmental > Aquatic > Non-marine Saline and Alkaline > Hypersaline >... | reverse complement strand
TGGCAGCGGGCGACGTAGCGAAGCCACCCGTGGCCCATGTCCCACCAGGTGATGTAGGGGTCGAAGTGTGTGCCGACGTTGACCCACTGGTAGCCCGGGATGTCGTCCAGATTCGGCTGGTGCACCCAGAAACAGAGCACGTAACGGGTCAGGCCGTGGCAGAATGCCTCGTCGCCGATGTCCTTCATGTTCCAGGGCGTGGACGTCCAGTCGCCGGCACCCATATAGGTGAAAGCTTCGGCCTGACAGACGGGCTTGCCGTAGATGTGGGCGGCGCAGGCGGCCTGTTTGACGGTCGGATTCTGATTCGGGGCCCAGGTGATCGGGCCGTCCGGCTCCACCTTCCGCTTCCAGAACTCACCCATGGGAATGTCATTGATCCCTTCGCACTGAAGGCCGTCGATCCAGTGACCGAAGAACGGCCCGCCCGACTCGGGGTGCGTGCCGCGCATCCCGCCGGCGACGGTCAATTCGCGCAACCGGCCGTAGTAGTTGGCCGCCACCAGGTCGGCCGCCGTAAGGCGATAGTCGAGCAGGAACCGCCGGGTGGTCTCGGCGTCGTCGACCGTCTTGCCCACCAGCGCCGGCAGGAACAACAGCGGGTCGTAGCCCCGAAGGCGTTGGAAGTCCGCCCGCATCTTGGGCGTCCAGGTGGGCTGGCCCAGCTCCCAACTGTCGATGTGGAAGTATTGCAGCGTCTTGCCCACCAGAGGGCCGGCGTCGGCGATCAGCTTGGCACCGGTGGCGGCGAAATGGGCGTCCATGGCCGCCGCGCTCATGGTGTCGATTTCCGGCCCGACGGGGCCGGAGCCGACGCACTTGGTCGGGTTGCCGTGTAACGTGTAGCCGATCCGCAGGACGCGCCACGAGCCGGCCGGGGCGTCCCAGGTCAAGTGTCCTTCCTCGTCGGTGGATTCCGTCAGGTCCACCATGGCGTCGCGCTGCCACGTTGCCTTCCGAGCCGGACGAGGCGCCTTGAGTTCAGCGCGGGTCAAGAGCGCGATCTCCGCGACCTGTACGTTCCAGTTCTCCTTGCCCTGAAAGGGATGGGAGGAGAGGAACACGACCCGGAAGTGGGCCGATTCTATATCGTCCAGTGGGAGGACCAGTTCCTTGTTCGGCTGAACCGTTGCGCGGCGGAGCGTGCGGTAGGCCTTGCCGTCGTCCGAACACTGGATTTCGATCTCCTTCGGCCCACAGTCGGAGTACGGCATCAGGTAGAGCCCCGCCGCCGGCCATGCTTCGTCGTAATCGAACTGGAGATACTCCGGCTTCTGGGAAGTCGGCCCCATGCCGGGTTTGTCACTGTTGGAGATCCAACGCGTGTCGTCCATGCCGTCTTCGGCCAGCGCGGGGGGGTACTTGGGATAGTTCGAGCTGGCCGTCAGTTTGGGCGCGTGCGACGCACCCTCCGGCAGCGGGCGAGCCAGCACCGCGATGTCGCGATAGAAGCCCTGTACCGTCGCTGGCTGCGGCAGGTCCACGCGCACGCGCCCCGGTCCTTTCACTACCGTCGATGCGCCGACGATCTTCTTCGCGGCGTGTTCCTCCGTCACCCATGCCCCGCCGCAGTTCCACCCGCTGCACAGGTTCACGGTTAGGGCGATGCCCAAGCGGTCTGCCTCGCGGACCGCGTGCTTGTACATCTCGCGCCACTCGGGGCTCATGAAGTGCGGTCCTCGCGGCGCCGGCGGTCCCGCTTGGCCGGCGTCGAACAGCAGCGCCCCGCTAATCCCCTGCCGTTTCATCTCCTCGAAGTCGCGGGTGATCCCTTCCTTGCTGGCCGCGCCGTTGAGCCACCACCAGTAGCACCAGGCGTCGGCCTCCTCCGGCGGATTGGCGAAGGCCTTTTCCAGCTCGTCACCCGCCCGGACCGGACCGGCGTAGAGGAGAAGGCTGAAGAAGAACGTCAGCGTCAGTATGCCTGTCATTTCGGGTCTCCTCTTGCTTGTGTACTGGAACAAGTCCCTTTCATCGAGAAATCGAGAATGCGAAGGGCCGTTGGCTCGTGAACTAGCTTCGGCGACTCCTGCACCATGATCGAGAGCACTCCCCGGCTCTTCCACCGATAGGCGTCGCCGAGCATCTCGTTCAAGAACGGGCCTTTTTCGGTGTGAATGATTCTCCAGTCCTTCCATTTCGAGTCGGCGGTTGCGGCAGCGATGATCAGCTTGCCTTCCAGGGAGAATATGCCGCGGCTCCATGCGCTGCAGTAGATGAGGTAGGCGTTGTCCGCTTCGTCGAGGAACAGCTTGGGGCGGCTGCCCGCCACCATGGGCAGTTCGGTGTGATGCCAGACCGCGTCGCCGTCTCGCCAGTAGTGATGGTAGCGGCGCGCCTCGGGAGGACCCCATCGGTGCTGGCCGGGTTGGCTGCCGGCCGCACGGAGCGACTGCTCGGTGCAGTGCCACACCACGGTGTGAATGCGGCCCCGGGAGTCCACGGCCTGTCCGTGCGTGTTCATCAATCCGAGGTCCCGGCCGATATCGACGACTTTGACTGCCGGTGAACCGACACTCGGCGGCCCGGGCAACGGCTCTCCTCGATTGTTGCGCCAGGTCTTGCCCCGGTCCTGGCTGTAAGCGTACATCAGATCGTGGTTGGCCCCCTGGCTGCTCTCGCGCCAGACCCAGGTGACGTGCAGGTTGCCGTGGGGGCCGTAATCGTATCCGTTGGGGTACGAACACCTGCTTCCGCTCTTGCCCAAGTGGTCCTCGAACACCCCGGCGCGCGAGTCGATCTGCCGGGTGTCGATCCATGTGCCCGTCTCGGGCGCGTAGTCGACGAGCATCCGGTCGCCGTTTCCGGAGCCGCCCTGCCGATAGCCGAATTGCAGGCCGCCGCGGGGTGTCTGCCAGAAACGGGGATAGGTGATTGCGATGGGCCTGCCTTTCTCCAGTTCCGAGCGGATAGGCCCGAACAGAGAAGCCTCCCACGCGACGCCTTCCGGATTGGCGGCCGCGCCCTCTTGGGAAACACGGTAGTGAAGCGGATGGCCGTGGTGGTCGAACGCCAAATGGATGGTCCCATCTTCCGGGCAGATGCCCAGGGAGATCGTATTGTGAGCATCGTTGCTCTCGAAATCGTAGTCCTCGAATCGGATGATCTGCCAATCGCCGGCCGGGAGCTTCCGCCTGGCAAGACAGATGCGTCGGGCGGCGTCGTAGTAACCCACGTATTGATGATCTCGATGGGTGACCACCGCATCTTGCTGGAACGACAGGCCGTTGATGCACTGCCCGAAACCTCCTCGGATGGTCAGCGCTTCGGCATCGACCAGACTGTCACCGACCTTGGTGACGTGGAGGTCCGCACGGCCCTCGGGCGATAACCCGAAGAGCAGAACGGCCGGTAAGAGACCATGACAAACATGGCGGAGTATGCCGCCGAGGGCAGAAAGATAGCGGATGAAAAGCATGCTTGGCTCCCGCTGCAAGGTAGGGTAACGCTTGGGCCCGTGCAAGCGTCGTTCACGGCCGCAGCGCGAAATCGGCGGTTTCGGTGCTGCGCTGCGCGTCGAAGGTCAACGTCGAGGCCGCGTTGTATTGGGCGGGCACGAACGGCTCGGTGATGGGGACCACGGGGCTGTCCGGGTCGAACTCGACGACCCGTCCCCGGCCAACCTCCCGATACCCCTGAATCTCGACGCGCTTCTTGCCCGGCGCGACGCGCACCGAGTAGCGGCCGCCTTGGATCAGGCCGCCGGCCGTGGGGCCCTGGCCGTCGGCCGGCACGAAGTCGATGGTCCCCTGGTCGATCGGTTTGCCGTCGAAGGTCACCTGCCCACTGACGTCGATCCGCCCATCCCCCCCACAGCCGCCCAGCAGCAGCGCGGCGCACTGCACACCGGCAATCGCAATGCGCCGGGCATATTTGTTCATCGTCGGCTTGCTGCATGCCTTTCCCATCACAACTCTCCCGGCGTCTCGCCGCCGCGAATCGTACCGTAGGCCTGCCAGATATCCAGCGTGACGTTGTCGGCCACGAACCGCACGCTCCCGTCGCCCAGCAGCGCGTGGACGCCTCCCGTGTGCAGGCTGCGCGCGGAGTTCTTGCCGTCGCCGCTGCCGACGTTTACGCAAGGGCCCGGATAGGTCGGCGAGCTGGCCGCGGCGCAGATGCAGTAGTCGATGCCCGAATTCGGTGTGTTGACCGTCATGAACGAAGGGCCGCCGGCCGTGTTGTTGACGATGCTGCCGCGCACGTCGTAGTCGGTGTCGTTTCGGGCCATCACGGTCTCGGACATCAAGACGGTGTTGGTCAGCCCGTCGCGGTAGTCGGCGTCTCGCGTCAAAGTGCCGCGGCCCAGGCGGAAATCGCCGAACGGGGCCGGCTTGTACTGCGGCTCGGTCTGGTAGAAATTGGCGTTGCCGTAGTTGACCACGTAGTTGCCCCGCGCGTGGCGCCAGCGGTTGGCCGTCCAGTGGCCGGCGCGGTCCTCGGGACAGTAATAGAGGGGCACGCGGACGTTGCGCGCCTCCTCGTTGTCGTCGTGCCAGAACGGCTTCTGCTGGTCGTACAGGTCCCAGACGGTGCCCTGCTCGATGTAGGGCCACAGGCCGACGACGAACGTCTTGCGATCGGGGCCGCTGATGCCCGTGCCCCCGTCGGAGATCGAGCCGAGGGGAAAGCACCGGTTGGTCGTGTGGTAGTTGTGCAGCGCCAGGCCCCATTGCTTGAGGTTGTTGCTGCACTCGGCCCGCCGCGCCGCCGAGCGCGCCGCCTGAACCGCCGGCAGCAGCAGCGCGATGAGAATGCCGATGATGGCGATCACCACCAGCAGCTCGACGAGGGTAAACGCCCGTCGCTGCCGGAAAGCCGATTGCACGGAGCGCTGTGGCAGCATCGCCAGTCCTCCGCTCGATGGCCCGTTAAACGAAAAAGGGGACGGGGCTAATCTGTGTGAAGCGCCCTTCGGGCCGTTCCGGCGAATTAGCCCCGTCCCTTTTTTCGTTGCGTCAGCGGTCCATTATAGCCCGCGGGCCCCTTTGCGATCGACGCGATCCTGCGACAGTTTTCCGCGGTTTTGCGACATCCGGGTGAGCAAAAGAGAAAGCCCGGTCCCGCGAGATCCGAACGAGACAGGGCTTTGCGGTTTCCCATCGCCTGCAACCCATCAGCACCGGGGCCGGCGGCGCCGGCCGCAGAAGCCCAACCCCAAGAGCCCAAGGGACCAGATGGCGAAGGTGGAAGGCTCCGGAATCACCGCAATCACCTGTCCGACCTCGAAAACCTCAAATCCGTTCGCCCGAACGACGGCGAAGTTCGCGCCGAAGCGGGACACGTAGGAGATGTCGATTTCAAGGCTGGTATCGGAGGAAGACCACGTACCCGTGAACGCGTACTGGTCATTCGCTGTTGGCGCCGCCGTACTGTTGAAAACGGCCAGTACCGTGTCGCCAGTCGTGTTCGAACCCGGGGTAGGGGTGATCTGGCTGGTGTATATGCCGCCACCACCATCACTAAACCGGTCGTAGACGTACCACGTGAGTTCGTACGGCGTGTTGGCCGCAAGACCGTCGATCACAAACGAGATTGGGCCACCGCCGTTGGTAAAGATGAAATCGTCATACAAGGCCGCATTGGTGAATGCACCGCTATCCGACAGCGCACTGCGAGTAAGGAATCCGCCAAATGTCTGGACCTCATGGCCGCTTACGCTGACGGTATACGCGCCAAACGTCTTTGAAGGCGAGTCCGTTTCGAGAAACGGCGAAAAGCCCGTCTGTGTTGGAGCCGGGGCGAGAGTCGAGCTATGCCCGAAATCGACGCTTAGAAGCGATTCTCGTGGTGGTCCCGCGCTAGTAGGAACCCCATCGAAGCGAACCTCGCTGAGGCCCACGTACTCGTTGGCCAGCCCGCTCTGGGCGGACTGGATGTCGAACTTCACCAGCCGCACGCCGCTGCCGCCAAACGGCACCCATTGCGCCGGTTCCGCCGGCGTGCCGCCGGCCACGGCGAGCGTCTTGCTGCCCATCGACGTCCACGTGGCTGTAAGCGGATTACTATCGGACGACACGTAAATATGGAAGTCCTTGGTGCCGCGCTGCTCATAGAACTCGCCGACCGGTGGAGCCGTAGGATGATTTTGGTTCTGGTTCCACACGTACGTGCCGGTCAGGTTATACGTGCTGCCGAGGTCGAAGACCACCGCCTGGCTGGCCACGCTCGGCGGGTTGCCGATGGTGCCGGTCGGGCCGCCCAAGCCGCCGTCCAAGTGACCGGCTATCCACATCGTATTGGCAAAGCTGTGATTGTCGTGCGTGCCGGTCGGCGTGTTCGCGCTGAGGCCGGACGAGTTGACGAGGTTATTGGGGGAGCAGGCGTAAGGGCTTACAGCCCAGTACGACGTAGACCAGGCGTTGACGGGCGTTACCAGTGCGGCCTCGGCTACCCCGCTGCTGGCCAGAAATGCCCCGAATAGGACCAACCACACGCTGTTTCTTGCGGCACGCACCATGGCAGCAACCTCCCGCGCAGAATGCCTCGAAACGGGCCCTCGACCCGAGTGCGGCGACCCCGGCGCACCCGCGGTCAGTGCTCAGGAACTTAGGAAAGATCGTTCGACGCTCCCCAGCTTAGTCCGAGCTATCAGACGCTGCCAGCTTTTTTCTCCGCTTCTTTCCGACAACTATCCGTCATTTTGCGACACGGCAGAAGTGGGCAAGTTGACGACCAGCCCCCCCGGTCGTAGGATGCACGCTCCGGGCTGCCTGAATGCCACGACCGGGGGCTGCCATGGCACACGTCGGCGAGGACTATTTCCGCTATGTCCCCATCCGGCAGCGGGACATCGACTGGGGACTTTACGTCACTGGCGCCGGCTGTACGTCGATGCCGCCGGGCTACCAGTCGTACCCCTTGGTGCCCCACCCGCGCACCTACGACTTCTCCTGGAAAACGGGCCGCACGCTCCCTGAGTACCAGGCGATCTACGTCACCGAGGGGCGCGGGGAATTCGAGTCCACGCCGACGGGCCGAGTGGAGATCGGCGCGGGCACCGTATTCCTGCTGTTTCCCAAGGTCTGGCATCGCTACCGGCCGTCGCCCCAGACCGGCTGGGACGAGCATTGGGTGAGCTTCGCCGGCGACCAGATGGATCGCTTGGTCGCCCGGGGCTTCTTCTCGCCGGAGCACGCCGTGCTCATCACCGGCGTGGCGGAGGCCATCCTCGCCCCGTTCCGGTCGCTCCTCGAGCGGCTGCGGGGCGAAGTCACCGGCTTTCCTCACCTGATCGCTGCTGACACGACGGAGATCCTGGCCGCGATCTTGGCCGCGGTTCATCCGGAATCGGCCGAGCTGGTCGGCAAAGGCCCGCGCGACGTCGCCACCGTGGAGGACCGGTTGGTGGCCGACGCCCTGCGCCTCATCTGGGAGCAGAGCCAACGGGCGGTGACGGTCGGCGAGCTGTCGCGGCAACTGCCGGTCACGCGGCGGTCGCTGGAACGCCGCTTCCGCGAGGCCCTTGGGCACACGATCCACGAGGAGATCACCCGCTGCCGCCTGGAGCGGGCCCGGCGGCTCCTGGCCAAGACGGATCTGTCGGTCAAAGAAGTGGCCGCCGCTGCCGGTTTCCCGAGTCCGGATAACATGGGCCGGGTGTTCCGGCGCCTTGAAGGCACTTCGCCTCAAGCATATCGGCGGCAGCACCAGTCAGGCTGAACCCGTGCCGTCACGAGTACAATGACGCTTTGTACTGCGGCAGTACCCACGCCCTGCTGCCCAAGACCGAGAAGATCGCTTTGATGCCGACGCCATGGGTGAAAACCCCGTTATGGCCGACTGGGACCGGGTGGTCGAGGCTGCCGGTGACCTGATGGAACCGCTGGACGCGTACCCGGTACGGTGGGGGGTGAGGGGTTTTGTGAATGAGGAGCAGTTGAGCGAAATCGGGCGTGGATATGGTGACCGAAGAGCACTTCGCAAAGGCGGTTTCCGGCACCGGGGAGGCGGCGCAAAAAGCGGCGCAGTATGCGTCGGTAAGTGGCCGTAGGGGCCGGGACAAGAAACGTGAGACCCTCGTGTTTCCCGAGAAACACGAGGGCTTACGTACCTATACAAAGGTTCATGTGGCGGGGACAGGATTCGAACCTGCGACCTCGAGGTTATGAGCCTCGCGAGCTACCGGACTGCTCCACCCCGCGTCTTGGAATGTCATTGTATCATTCCTTCGGCCGGCGTCGAGAGTGGCGCCAGGAAATGTGGAGGCGGGGGGATCGGGGGTGCTTGGGCGGGGGGTAACTCGTGCGCCCCCGAGGGGGGAATAATCCGCCGGCCCGGGCGCGAGGGGCAGGATGGGCCGGCGAGAGCGGGCCCAGGCCCCAGTGGACGGGTACGTAATGTCTGCGCCACCGGCGCTGGGGAGCGCCGACCGAGCGTAAGTTCTGACTTCGTAACGACTTCTTGCTTGGCGCCCCTCCTGCCCGCTGGTATACTCCAAATAGGGGATGAGTAGTACAGAGGGCGCGGAGCGGGCCGTGTCATTGCTACGGTTGAGCATAGCGTCTACAATCCTTAGCGATTCCCGTTGTCGTTCCGGGAAGGGGTGACGGGCGCCTGGTCTGGGCGCGGTCCTCCGGGTGCTTCGCACAAGGTAGGCCCGGCACCTTTTCAAACCGACCCGTTCGGAAGCGGAAGAACCCGCTTCTCGATGGTCAACGGGCGGGCCGCGGGCAGGAGGCTTCAGAGGCATGGGGACCACCAATCCGTATCAGCCGGCCGACCCGCGGATCGCATCGATTCCGCAGGCCCAGCCGCTGCCGGAGGCTGTTCCGGCGGGTGGTGCGCCGTCGGCCCCGCAACCGGCTTCCGCACCGCAGGCCCGGCCGACGCCCCAAGCCCAGCCCATGCCCCAGGCGCAGCCCGCCGGCGGGGCCCAGCCCATGCCGCAAGCCCAGCCGATTCGGCCCGGCCAAGGGATGCCGCAAGCCCGGCCGCTTTCTCCGGGCGGAGGCGCTCCGCAGGCCCGCGTTCCAGGTGGGCCGGGGGCGGGTCCGCGCCCGATCGTGCTCGCCAGCGATCGCAAGGCCGTCGTGCGCGAGCGAGACAAGGAACTCGAAGAAGAGGAAGAGGTCACCTCGGCGGCGGTCAAGAACTCGCCGCCCTGGCTGATCAGCGCGGCCGTACACATGGCGCTGTTGATCATCCTGGGGCTAATCGTGATGGCCGCGCAGATGGACAATCGGGTGAGCCTCGACGTGACCATGGTGCCCGAGGACGAGGAGGACATTTGGGCCGAGGAGCTGGGGCGCCAGGTGGAGGTCGATTCGCCGCTGGCGATCCACGAGACGGAGGAGATGATCTCGGAGCTGGCCATCAGCGACTTGCCGGAGGTCGAGGACCCGTTTGCCGCCCCGCCCGAGCTGGAGCTGGTCGACGAAGGCAACATGATCACCAGCGACATCCATGCCAAGATACCCGGCTACGCGCTGAGCGGCCGCGAAGAGGGGAGCAAGCGGGGGCTGTTGGGCAAGTACGGCGGCACGCGCCGGACCGAAGAGGCGGTGATGGCCGGGCTGGTTTGGCTGGCCAAGCAGCAGCAGCGCGACGGGAGCTGGAGCCTGTTGGGCCCCTATAGCGACGGCGTGCAAGGGGGGATCGACAACAAGGCCGCGGCCACGTCCATGGCCCTTCTGGCCTTCCAAGGCGCCGGCAATACGACCGAGAAGGGCCGCTTCAGGACCAACGTGGTGCGCGGCTGGAACTGGCTCTTGAAAGAACTCGACGGCAACGGCTGCTTCTACCACGAAGGGCCGATCCACCACCGTTTCTACACCCAGGGCCAGGCCACGATCGCCATCTGCGAGCTGTACGGCATGACGCAGGACAAAAAGTACAAGGAGGTTGCCGAGCGGGCCGTGAAGTACTGCGTGAACGGGCAAAGCCCCCTGGGCGGGTGGCGGTATGACTTCCAGGGCGACAGCGACGTTTCGGTCACCGGCTGGGTGGTCATGGCCATGCAGAGCGCCAAGATGGCGGGGCTCGAAGTGCGCGACGACGTCTTCCGCAACGTGGAGCGGTTCCTCGACAAGGTGGCCCAGCACGATGGCAGCCGTTACCCCTACCGCGGCACGGAAGCGCCCACCGTGACCATGACCGCCGAGGCCCTGCTCTGCCGGCAGTACCTCGGCTGGCCCCAGGACGACCCGCGGCTGGTGGCCGGCGTCGAGTGGATCACCTCGCCCGAGAACCTGATCGACTTCAACAAGGGGCGCAACGTCTACTATTGGTATTACGCCACGCAGGTGGCCCACCACATGGAGGGCGATTACTGGAAGCGGTGGAACGACGTGATGCGGGAGACCATGCCGCGCCAGCAAGTCCAGTCGGGAGCGGAGCGGGGAAGCTGGGACCCGACGCGCCCCACGCTCGACCAATGGGCACCCCACGGCGGGCGCCTCTACGTGACCTGCCTGTCGATCTACATGCTGGAGGTCTACTACCGCCACCTGCCGATCTACACGAAGATCTACACGCCGCTGCTGCGCCGGCACCACCAGGAGCAGCTCAAGAAGTCGGCGGGGGATTAGAATCTTCGGTTGTAACACTTGCGCGCCGTGCGCGCATGTTCGCAGGTTGGGACTCTGACCTGACCCAATGGAACGGTCGGGACAGAGTCCCAACCCACTTTGGTTGCGGCCGACCGGTCGCGTTAGGGGGCTCTGCTGTTGCCCGTGGCGTCTTGCCTCCGCCTGTAGCCTGCGCACCCGAGCCACTCGGAACGGATTGGGCAATCCGTCCTACGGCGTTGTGCAACACGGGGACGATTTTCCCCGTTCAGCCGACCTGGTACACGGCCAGCTTCTGGATGAGGGGAGGCGCCGCCGAGCGCGTGACTCGAAGACGCACCGCGGCGACTTCGGCGGGGTCGATCCTTTGGATGCTCTTGTGGCTGTCGTCTGTGGTGAGGTGTCTTCGCGCCGAGAGGGGCCGTTCGTCCGCCCGGCCGCGGCCCTCAGCGCGTGATCTCGCAGTCCGGCAGGGCTTGGCGGAGCTTCTCGACGCCTTCGTCGGTGACGTGCGTGCCGCTAAGCTGCAGCTTGCGGAGCTTGGTCAGGCCGCTCAGGTGATCGAGCCCCGCGTCGGTGACGTGCGTGCCGTAGAGGACCAGCTCCTCGAGGTTCTCAAGCCCCGCGAGGTGGGCCAATCCGGCGTCGGTGATCTCCGTGCTGCTGAGAGACAGTGTTTCGAGGTCGGCCAGTCCCTTAAGGTGGGCCAATCCGGCGTCGTCGACCCGGGTGCCGCTGAGGTACAGCTTCCGGAGATCCGCCAGACCCCGGAGGTGCTCCAGCCCGGCATTGGTGACCTTGGTGCTGCTTAGGTACAACTCTTCGACGCGGCTGAGCTTCTCGATCTGCGAGAGGTCGTCGTCGCCGGCCGGCGTGTTGCGGAGGTCCACGGAGACGACCAGGGGCTTGTCGGGGTTCGTCCTATCGACGGAGCACTGACCGCCGAGCTTTTCGACGGCAGCGAGCGCCGCGTTCTGCCGGGCGCCGGGCCCGGCCTGCTCGGGCGGCGGCTGCTCGGCCGGAGATTCCGGCTGCTCGGCGGGCGGGTTCGGTTGCGCGGCCGGTTCCGGCTTGGCGGTCACCGGCCCCGGCCGGCCGCCGCAGCCGGTGAGTCCGACCGCCACGAGCAGGGCGATCGCGGGCATCCACGTTCGAGAAACGCTCATGGGTCCCCCCGGTTCGCGAGGCGGGACGAAAAAGGGACCAAGTCGATCTTGTCTTCAACGGCCCGAGTGTGCTTCGCACAGACAAGCCTGGTCCCTTCTCGTTCGAGGCAGGAAGGGATACACCCCCAGTATACCATCCCCGGCGAGAAAGGGTCCCGGAGCCCAGCCTGGCGGCCCCCCCGATCGGCGGGCCGGGGCCGTGAGTCGCCGAGCCACGGGCCCACGTGTGTTGCGCCTGGCGAACGGGGCACGGAGCGCTTAAATTGGGACCCGGCTCAGACGCACCGCCCACTGAAACGAGGACGCCCATGTTCACCAGCCCCACCGTTCTCCCAGTAGCACTGGCCGCGCCGTTCTGGCTCGTCACGCTCTGCGGTCTACCGGCCGCCGCAGCGGCAGAAACCGATCCGGCCCTCGAGCCGCCCGAGGTGAACATCTCGCCCGGGGCGCAGTACGCCGACGACGCGCGGGACATGAACATGGTGTTGGGCATGGACCGCACGCCCGGCGGGCGGATTTGGGCCGTTTGGGTCAGCGGCGGCGACAGCGAGCTGGGCTACTTCGTGGCCGCCACCAGCGACGACCAGGGCGACACGTGGTCCCCGCCCCGTTTGGTCATCGGCCCGGCCGACGCGCCCACCGGGCCGCCGCGCAGGGCCCTGGTCGGCAACTTCTGGACCGACCCGGGCGGGCGCCTGTGGCTCTTCTTCGACCAGTCGCTGGGTTTCTTCGACGGGCGGGCCGGGGTCTGGGCGATCACCTGCGACAACCCGGACGCCGAGCGGCCCACCTGGTCGCCCCCGCGCCGGATCTGGCACGGGGCCACGCTCAACAAGCCGTTGGTGCTGGCGGGCGGCGAGTGGCTGCTGCCGGTTTCGCTCTGGTCGCGCGGGATGATCCACGCCTCGACCGAGAAGCGGCGCAAGACGTTCGATCCTGCGACCATCCCGCCGGAGTTCAAGGACGCCTTCCACGAGCTGGACCGGCAGCGCATGGCCCACGTGTTCGTTTCGGCCGACCGCGGCCGGACCTGGACGCGGCGGGGAGGCGTGGCGCTGCCGCGGTTCAACTTCGACGAGCACACGTTCGTCGAGCTGCGCGACGGGCGGTTGTGGATGCTCGCCCGAACGCTCGACGGGATCTTCGAGAGCTACTCCGCCGACCGGGGCCGGACGTGGACGGCGCCGGAATTGCGGTTCCCCCACATCAACTCGCGGTTCTTCCTGCGCCGCCTGGCCTCGGGCAAACTGCTGCTGGTCAAGCACGGGCGCATCGACGAGCGCACGCCGCACCGTTCCCACCTGACGGCCTTCCTCTCCGCCGACGAGGGCAAGACCTGGCAGGGCGGGCTGATGCTGGACGAGCGCCCGGGCGTCTCCTACCCCGACGGCTTCCAGACGCCCGACGGGATGATCTACATCCTTTACGACCGCAACCGCTACACCGACGCCGAGATCCTGCTGGCCCGGTTTCGTGAGGATGACGTGCTCGCGGGCCGCTGGACGTCGCCGGGTGCGCGACAGCGCGTGGTGGTCAACAAGGCCACGGGGAAGCCGCGTTAGTGAAGGGCGGCGGTCGGCCTGGGGCAGCGCGATGAGGGCTTCCATCGCGAAACGTATCGGACTCAGAAACTGTCCGACGAGCTTGTAGTGACCGCATCCATGCGATCCTGAGCCCGCGAAACGGCGCCTTTCAGCAACCAGACCCGATGAATCGGGTCACTACGAACACTCTCCCGACGGCCGGTCAGAACGTGGTTATGTCGATCGGCTGCCCGTCGTTGCGATCGCCGAGGTGGAGGTGCGTGGTCGGGTTGATCGTGAAGTTCATCAGCCGCACCGAGCCGTCGCAGAGACAGACGTTCCACCCGGCCGGATGGGGGCTGCCGAAGCAAAACTGGTTGAATACGCTGGGCGTGTCCTGCAGCGGCCGATAGGACGAGTTGCACAGCGTGTCGCGGTCGTCGCCGACGTACATCGACTCGTTGTCCGAGGAGTCCACGCCGTTCAGGTAGCGGTCGGGGCTGAGATACTTCTCGCCCACCATGTAGGTGTTGCTCTCCCCGTCGGTGACCTGGGCCGACTCGACCTCGCTCCACTGGTAGGTGATCCCGTCGCTGCGCCCAATCCAGTCCGAGTCGCGGAACTCGTCGCCACGGGCAAGCGAGTTGATGTTGCCGGTGCCGGTACACAGGGCCCGGGTGCCCGCCGAACCGCAGTAATCGGTTCGGGCCCCCTTGTCGGTGCTGCTCATGTTGTGGGCCCAGAGGTAGCCGGCGTCGGGGTACAGGATCGCCCGGCGGCGGCTGGGGCAGTTCATCAGCTCCAGGGGCGTGCGGACCATGTCCCGGGCGCCGTCCTTCTGGGTGGAGGTGAGCACGTCCGGCTGGCCGTCGGCGGGCTGCTCCCAGAGGGCCGGCTGCTCCATAAACGGCAGGATGTTGTAGACCCAGCCGCCCGGCTGGCGCCGGGTGAACCCCCGATCGGCGTCGCCCACCCAACGGACGCCCCAGCCGCCCGTCGGATAGCGGCCGTGCTTCTCCAGGTGCTGGAGAAACGCCAGGCCGATCTGCTTCAGATTGTTCGCACACCGGGCCCGCCGCCCCGACTCCCGGGCGGCCTGGACCGCCGGCATCAGCAGTGCGATCAGGATCCCGATGATGGTGACGACAACCAGCAGCTCGACGAGCGTAAAACCGCGGCGTTTGGCTCGGACCACGCGACACCTTTCAATAAATGGATGCCCCGCCGCCCTTACCGGTAAGGATACCATAAGACTCGCGATTTGCCCAGGGGACAATAGGGAGGGCCGGGCGTACTTTTGGGCGAAGCACCCCCCGAGCCGTGCCGGGAAGAACACCTGTCCCCTCCTGCGGACTGGTATGGTAGCCTATTGTCTGTCCCTCCGCCGAGGCCTGGGCGGCCCGGTGCGGCACGTGGCGAGACGGAGCAGAGGGTGCGTCATCGGAGCGGTCCCCATTCCCGGCCCGAACCCAGGAGACATGCCATGCAAACCCGGACAACCCTTGGCGCGGCACTCGCAGTGCTGCTGAGTGCAGCCTGCGGCCCCCCGCCGGCGTTTGCCGGAAAGCCCGCGCCGCCCAATCCGTACCACGGCGCGCAGACTCGTGAGGAGGTCTTCGAGTTTGCCGAGAAGCCGGCGGTGAGGAAGCAGGGCGGCGGGTGGGTCATCAGCTTTGCCACCAAGGCCGCCTGCGACGCGACGGTTTCGATCGTCGACGCGGACGGCAAGATCGTGCGCCACCTGGCCTCGGGCGTACTCGGTAAGAACGCCCCGTATCCATTCGAGCAGGGGTCGCTCTCCCAAAGCATCGAATGGGACGGGCTGGACGACGGCTTCCGGAGTGCTCCGGCCGGCTGCCGGGTACGGGTGGGGTTGGGGCTTTCTGCCCGGTTCGAGCGGAATCTTCTCTGGGAGCCGGGCGATCTGCCCGCCTCTCCCTCCAATCAGCGCCCCGAGGACCGCGGCAAGCTGCTCACGGCCACGGGAACCGAGGGCAAGCTCTACGTCTTGGCCATGGACGCCCGGAGCGGCTTTCAGGGGCGGGTGTTCGACAAGGACCGCAAGTACCTGCGGACCTTCTGGCCGCCGGCCGCGGCGGACGTGGCCAAGCTGGCCGACTTCGACTACGAGTTTGCCACGACCGTGTGGGGCGACAAGGCCCTGGTGTGCGGCTGGTTCGGACCCACGCACTACCCGGGCGACGCGCGCAAGAAGCCGATCGAGGAGCTGGGCCGGGTGATGTTCGGGCTGGTGGGCATCGCGAAATACGAGGCCGGGCCCCGGCCCGAGCAAGTCCCCCCGCCCCAAGGCCCCGAAGTGCTGCGCCAGGTCTTCGGCGTGAAGTTCGTGCGCATGGCCGTGGATCGACGGCGTGAAGATCTCTACGTGGGCCATCCGGACATGGGGTTGCTGCGTCTCGACGGCCGCACCGGAGCGCTGGACGAGACGTGGTTCCCCGGCGGCGAGCTCGATCGGGTGACCGAGTGCCACGTCGGCCCGGACGGATTGCTCTATATCCGCATCGGCCCGCACGGCTACGGCCTGTTCATCGCGCGCCTGGACCACGACGGCGAGCCGGTCGATTTCGGCGGCGACGCGATCACCATGCCCCTTGACGGGAAGTGGCCCGACACCGGCGAGCAAATCTACGGCGGGCGTGCCCAGCCTGAGGCGCTGTGGGAAAAGGACTTCCGCGTGCTTTGGGTCGGTCTGCGCCAGCACTCCAACACACACGAGCGCGGGCTGTACGTCTCGCCCGACGGCCGGATCGTCGCGGCCGTGCAGGCCATGGAGCGGGATTGGGGCGTTCGCCACGGCGTGCCCGACGACGCCCCGCAGAAGGACGGCCGGCTCAAGGGCTCCTACGTGCCGGTGTGGGACCGCGACGGCAAGCTCCTTACGGCCGACGCGGTCGGCAACATGCAGAATGGCCACGGCGTCGCCATGGATCGCGAAGGGAACATCTACGCGGCCATGGGCGGGCGCGTGCCCCAGGGCCAGGAGAACTACTGGGGCCTGGTCGATCGGCCCCTGCGCGGCCACTTCGACCACGGCTGTCTGGTGAAGTTCTCCGGGGCAAGGCCCTTCCCACGAGGCAGGGCCCACTACGGGAGCGAGGTGCCCGAAGGCGTCGCGGTGCTCAAGGGCTATCGCGGCACGGTCCAGGCCATCGAGGGCGCGGAGTGGATCTTCGGCGGCCTGATGTGCCAGCGGCCGGACATCTGCACCTGCCACAACCTCCGCTACGACGTGGACTACTTCGCACGGCACTGGCTGCCCGCCAACCACCTGTACTCCGTGGTGGTCATCGACGCCAACGCCAACCTGATCGCGCGCCTGGGGCGCTACGGCAACGTAGATGACACGGCAAAGGACATCCAAACAGGCGGCGACGGCCTGCGCTTCGCGTGGCCACGGGCCCTTGCCGTGAGCGACGGCGCCCTCTACGTGGTTGACCAGGGCAATCGGCGCATCCTCAGGGCCGCTATCGGCTACTACACGGAGGCCGAAGTGGCGTTGCCGTAAGGGCGACCGTCCGTCCGGGTCATGTCAACGAGTCCTGCCGCTAAACAGGGAGAGGCGCCCATCGACGCCGATGCCCCACGGTTCGATGTCCCGAGGCAGTGCCCCAATGTCCGGCCTGCCCCGGTCCTGCTGCCGCACGGGGTCCGGCCAGTCCTTGGGAATCGGTATTCCCGCGTTCACGGCGGGGCTATCCGCTCGCAAACGCAGATCGCTCGGCTTTCGCCAGTCGGGATTCAGTGCGACGAACTTCGGATCGCCGAAGCGGTCGTTTGCGGTGAAGCCGGGTGCATACCTCTTCTTGCTCTCTTGGAACTTCGGGGAGTTGCGGAACGCGGCAAAGAAACCGCCGTCGAACGCCGGGCCGTCCGATACGCTCCAGTATAGGTTCCCGTCACTCTGAAAATCCTGGTCTGGCGGAGGAAACCCCAGCCCAGGCATCCCGCCCACCTGGAGGATGACGTTGTTGAACACCCGCCGGCTGGAATCCCGCGTGTGATTGGTCAACCCAAACAATGCCTTGGACGTCTGCACGATCATCGTGTTGTGGTAGAAATACATGGGGTCCCAAATCGGGCTGCCGTGGTCGCCACCGATGCGCCCCTCCGACGTGTAGCGGTACTGGGCGTCCTGCGGATGACCGTAATGGACCGGCTCGCGGAGATCGAACACGTTTCGGCAGATGTGGACCGGCGGGCCGATCGCGTTGCGGATCCCCTCGCCGAGCTGGGCGAACGCCAGCGAAGACAGGCACCGTGAAATCCGGTTCTGCGAGATACAGATGTCCTCGCCCGGCGCGTCCCGCCACAGCGTGAGATACAGCCCGTCGTCGTTGAAGTTGTCCACGAGATTGTGGTGGAACTTGAGCCCCTTGATCGTGCCGATCACCACGCCGTCGTGGCAGTCGGTCAGCTCGCTGTAGCCCATGTCGAAGTCGCAATTCGGCGGCGACTTGCCGTCGGCAATGAACAGGTAGGAGGCGTTGCCCCGGTACTTGATCGTGGAGCGCGTCGACCAGGGGGCGGCCACGCCGCGCAGGGCACAGTGCACCAGGCGCAGCCCGGCCGTGTGGCGCACGTACACCGCCGGACAGCCGCCGTAGACGGTCAGGTGGTCGAACTCGACGTCCCGGGCCCCGGTCACGTTGACCGTGTGGCTCCGCGTGCCGCGGACCACCAGGCCGTGGATTCGCACGTGCTTCGCCCGGTCGAGGAAGAGCACCACGCCCGCCCCTCCGATGACAAGAGGCAGCTTGCGCGGGTCCGTTTCGCCTCGGTAGTTGTGATCGCCGAAGGCCGGGATATTCATTCTCGCGAGCCGAACGTGGATCCGCTTGGTGTCGGGGTTCAGCCACACGCCGGGCCCGCAATATACTCCGGTTTCCTTGTCCAGCTTGTCCTTGACCGTCCAGTAGGCGCTCTCTGCGCGGAGGTCGCCGGCCATGGCATACCCGTGCAGCGGGACCATCGAGTCGGCGAAGTTCCCCAGCACGCGAACCTCTTCGGCATACACACCGCCGGCGAACACGGGGAACTTCGCGTCCGGCCCAGCGGCCAGCTCGGGGTAGGGCTTGACCGAGCGAAACTCGCCCTTCGCCCCGTCGGGCACCGGTTCCCAGGCATGTTGCGGCTCGTCGAAGAACTCCCGATACCCGCCGTCGAGGACCGCCAGCTCGCCGGGATAGGAGCGGATGGTAATGGGCCGCCCGGGCGTGCCGGAGACCCCGACCGTCACGTCCTCGTAGTAGGTTCCACCCCGCAGGCAGAGCGTGTCACCCGGCTCGAGCCGCCCCAGTGCGTGATTGACCGTTTTCCACGGGTTCTGCTCCGAGCCGTCGTTGGCGTCGTCACCCTTCTCCGCGTCGACGAAGTAAGTCGGGCCGGGGCCCAGTTTCGGGCTCGACGGCGCGGGCAAGGGGCGCATGGGCGGGTGCGAGGAATAACGCTTCGCATCGGCCGCGTCACAAAGAACGGACGGCCACAAGAACGCGCTGAGAACGACGCCGGCTAGTCGGGCGTTCTGAGAACGGGCAATTCGCATTGGCTCCTCCTCGCGTTTGCAGAGCAAACGCACGCAAGAGGTCAATTCTATCACGGCGCCGCCGGCTGGGCTACGCCGAGAGTCTTCCGCGTGGCTGAGGGCGGAGACCGCCGGCTTCCGTAGCGTACCGACTCGATGGTACAATCGCCACCAGGTCGGCAGCAAGCCTGACAAGTGAGGAGAGACCATGATGGCGAAACGACTCAACCTGATTGCAGCGGTCTTGGCCTGCACCGCGCTGGCCGGCGGGCTGCTGCGGTTCGCGGGCCCGGCGCTTA
>Ga0180437_10004761_pt1 | contig 19042 bp, 17 predicted proteins | sample SS_ome_4_FD_132410 | JGI IMG/M metagenome (GOLD analysis project Ga0180437, IMG submission 132410) | Hypersaline lake sediment archaeal communities from the Salton Sea, California, USA - SS_3_D_1 metaG | ecosystem: Environmental > Aquatic > Non-marine Saline and Alkaline > Hypersaline >... | reverse complement strand
TTCCCTATTTAATTTAACATTCCAAATATCATTCTGTTGACAGACTAACCTGTCAATACGTGGGTGACTACTACAGAAGTTTAATAGATCAGGTAGGTTTAATTGGAGACCCAATAAAAATAAAACATCTTTAGGTAATTCGTTAATAAGTATTTTATCCATATCTAATTAAAATAAATATAATATTATATTTATTTTATCATTTCTTAGATTCTTATAGGTAAGTGTCCCAGTTCTTTGGGTATCTCTTTTATCTGGTTATACTCTAAGTCTAATTGTTGTAAATTGTGAAGTTGTTTTAGTTCTTTGGGTATCTCTTTTATCTGGTTATTAAATAAGTATAATTCTTTTAAATTGTGAAGTTGTCCCAGTTCTTTGGGTATCTCTTTTATCCTGTTATTCGTTAAGGTTAATTCTTGTAAATTGTGAAGTTGTCCAATCTCTTTGGGTATCTCTTTTATCTGGTTATTTCTTAACCATAATATTTTTAAATTGTAAAGTTGTGATAGTTCTTTGGGTATCTCTTTTATCTGGTTATACTCTAAGTATAAATATTGTAAATTGTGAAGTTGTGTTAGTTGTTTGGGTATCTCTTTTATCTGGTTATATCCTAAGTCTAAATATTGTAAATTGTGAAGCTGTCCAATTTCTTTGGGTATCTCTTTTATCTGGTTATATTGTAAATCTAATCTTTTCATATTATAAATCTCACTAATAGATTCTTTTAATCCTAATTTATTGTTAAGATTAGTTAAATCGTATAATAAAGTATATGTTTGTCTAGGAGTATCTTTTTGAAACATAGGATTATAGTTAGGAAATTCCCTATTTAATTTAGCAATCCAAATATCATTCTTTCGACATATCAAATCATTAATTCTTTTACTTGAGGTGCAGAAACTTAATAGATCTGGCAAGTTTAATTGGAGACCCAATGAAAATAAAGCGTCTTTAGGTAATTCATTAATAAGTATTTTATCCATATCTAATTAAAATAAATATAATATTATATTTATTTTATCATTTCTTAGATTCTTATGCGTAAGTGAGAGAGTTCTTTGGGTATCTCTTTTATCTGGTTATTATTTAAAAAATAAATATATTAAATTATGAAGTTGTCCAATCTCTTTGGGTATCTCTTTTATCATGTTATTCGTTAAGTATAATCCTTGTAAATTGTGAAGTTGTCCAATCTCTTTGGGTATCTCTTTTATCTGGTTAAAACTTAATCTTAATATTTGTAAATTGGTTAAATTTCCAATCTCTTTGGGTATCTCTTTTATCTGGTTATCATTTAACCCTAATCTTTGTAAATTGTGAAGTTGTCCAATCTCTTTGGGTATCTCTTTTATCTGGTTAAAACTTAAGGATAATCTTTGTAAATTGTGAAGTTGTGTTAGTTCTTTGGGTATCTCTTTTATCTGGTTACTATTTAAGTATAATTCTTTTAAATTGTGAAGTTGTCCAATCTCTTTGGGTATCTCTTTTATCTGGTTCCCACCTAACCCTAAATATTGTAATTTGTGAAGTTGTCCAATCACTTTGGGTATCTCTTTTATCTGGTTTTCTCCTAAGTATAATATTTGTAAATTGTGAAGTTGTCCAATCTCTTTGGGTATCTCTTTTAACCCTTTTCTTGGTAAATGCAACCTTTTCCTTTGATATAACTTTTCAATAGAATCTTTTAATCCTAATTTATTCTTAAGATTAGTTAAATCGTATAATAAAGTATATGTTTGTCTTGGAGTATCTTTTTGAAACATAGAGTTATAGTTAGGAAATTCCCTATTTAATTTAGCAATCCAAATATCATTCTTTCGACATATTAAATCATTAATTCTTTTACTTGAGGTGCAGAAACTTAATAGATCTGACAAGTTTAATTGGAGACCCAATGAAAATAAAGCGTCTTTAGGTAATTTATCCATATCTAATTAAAATAAATATATTTTACATTTATTTTATCATTTCTTAATTAAAATCTTCTCAGAAGAGGATTCTTTTTAAGCATATTGTTAACAACCTGATTTAATTCCTGATTAGATGTGCTTAATACAGGGGGGGTTTGTCCAGCTACAACTCTTTTCAACATAAGTATAGTGGGGGGATTAGGATAATATAAATATTGTCCTGTAGCTGAATTAAAAATACTAGCTCCCAAACTCCAAATATCTGAACTATAAAAAGATCTTTTCTGCAATAAAGTCTCCGGAGACATAAAATTTGGAGATCCGGCGTCCCCCAAACAACAATCTAATTTTCTGGAATCCAAATTACATTTTTCAATCACAAAACAACTTAATCCTATATCTATTAATTTAGGAACACCTTCTTTAGTAATCATTATATTTTCAGGTTTAATATCTCTATGAATAATTCCATTCTTATGAAGATGGTCTAAAGCAAATCTCATATCCCTGGCCAGAGCCAAAAGATGAATGTATAAATCATTATATCTACCTTGTTGTCTAAATCTTTTAGAAAAATCGTCCAAAGTTTCTCCATCTATATATTCCATAACTATATATACAGTCTCCCCATCAATAAAATGATCCTTATAGCAAACAATAAAAGGATAACAAGGTTGAGAGACTTTATACAATAAACTAATCTCATTTAATACCAGCTTCCTCATATTTTCATTGGGGATTTGTGTTGATTTGATAGCTACTATTTCACCAGTCTGTTTATTTTTAGCTTTCCAGACTTTACCAAATGATCCTTCTCCCAATTTTTGTATTAAATCGTAATTATCCATTTATATTAGAAATAAATTAAATTAAATAAATAAATATGTCTGACAATAGAGATGAATCTGAATTGTTAGAAAATAGATTTTTATTTTGGATAGGTAGTGTTTCTATATTTATAATTGCTGGAATAGCTTTATTTAATTTCACCGAAAAAGGAAAGACATTTTCAATTATTTCTTTAATAATATCTTTATTCATAACTGTTATTACTTTATTTGATTATCTTTCTAAAAGACGGGAGCTATTACAAAAAGGGATTAAAATACGAACTGCTGTAGATTTATTGGCAGCATGTATATTAGGAGCAATAATATTAATATCGTGGGTTATCTATGAAGTATATCATAGTGATCCTACCTTAGGGTTTACATTTCCACTTTCTTTTATAGCAGGGGAAATAGAAATGGTAGGAGAAGAGGTGGCCAAAGCTTTGGAAAAGAAATACACAAAATAAAAAATATGTGATGTATAAATGGGAAACTATAATACTAGATGTGAAGAAGAAACTTGTCAAGTCAAAATAAGAAAATTAGAAAAGGATGTCTTTTATTGCAAATATCATAGATGTAAATCCTTATTATGTAATCTTAAAAAAGAGGATAACACACATTGGTGTAAGTTTCATCTATAAAAATGAAGTGTTAAAAATAAGATTATCTTAACAAATGGAATTCATTGATATTGCAGTAGAGACGGCTTCGAAAAGTCCAAGTTATTACAAACATGGCGCTCTTTTGGTTAAGAATGGACAGGTTATTGGAACGGGATCAAATGACTCCCGTTTGCACGCTGAGGTGAGGGCTATACAAAACATGTATCGGGTTTTATGGGGCTAAATTCAAAAATAAGACTAAACTACGTAGATATTTCAAAAAATGTGATATCATTATTGTAAGAAATTCATTATCTAATTCCAAACCCTGTAAACACTGTCTTAAAACAATAAAACGATACGGTATAAGACGAATTTATTATTCATTAAATAAAACATTGATTATGGAGAAAACCTCAGAAATGAAAACAACACATATTTCGAGTAAGAACCGAAAAACATGGGCTGAAATATACAACGAAGAATAATATTATACAAATATTATTCTTAAAAATGAATTTATAAAAACATATTTAGATTTAAATAAAATGCAGGTGGTTAAGAGAAATGGAGAACTTCAGGATATTGATTTTGAAAAGATTCACTGGAGAATTAAATCTATGTGTTCCAAACCAGAGATTTTAGATTTTCAATCCAAACAAAGACCTGACGACTATGAAATCTGCAGAAATCTTCCTGAACTTAAACATGCAGATGTGGACACCATCACCAAGAAAACAATTGAAGGTCTTTATAATAATATTCCAACCACCGATATTGATCAGTTGTCTGCCGAGGTTGCCCAAGAGATGTGCACCTTGCATCCGGATAATTCGACCTTGGCAACACGTATTTTAGTTTCTAATATCCATAAAAATACTCTAGAAATTTTATTTAAAAGATTTAAGAATAGAACTAGAGATGAGATTAAAAATAATTTGTTTAATTTAACTATGAGAGCTTTATATTTTAATAGAGATAAACATGGAGAAACGTCCCCTCTGGTTGCACCTTATATGACTGCTATTGCAGATAAATATTCCGAAAAGATTGAATCTATGATTGACTATTCTAGAGATTTTGTGAATCATGATTATTTGGGGATTAAAATGTTAGAAAAGAGTTATTTATTTAGAGTATATGATATGGATGGTATTGATGATAATATGGTTATTGTGGAGAGACCTTCTGTTTCAGATATGAGAATTGCTATAGGTATTGTATGTGCTCCTGACCCATGTCCTCCTATTTATGAGAGGAAGGATGTATTAGAATTTATTCATGCTCATCCTCAAGTCGTGAAAGAGAAATATAGATCAGAACAACATTTAGAAGATTTATATTTATCTGAAGAACCTCATAGACATAAATCTATCGATACTAAAATATTTAAATTAAAATATTGGTCTCATAAATTACAAGAGGATATTGATAATATCCAATTATCAGATTATCAATGGAAAAGAATTAAAGAGATTTATGATGGGATGAGTACAGGGAAATTTACACCTGCAACACCAACACGTTTTGCAGCAGGAACTCTTAGACCCCAAGGTTCTTCCTGTTTCTTGATTGCTATGGAATCAGACAGTCTAGATGGTATTTATAATACACTTCATAAACAGTCTCAAATTTCTAAACATGCAGGAGGAATAGGTATGTGGTGTCACAATATCAGATCCACAGGTAGTTATATTGCCGGAACCAATGGGATTAGTAATGGATTAAAACCCATGTTAAAAGTATTTGATTCTAGCACTATTTATGTGGATCAGGGTGGCGGTAAAAGAGCAGGAACTATTGCGATGTATTTAGAACCATGGCATGCTGATATTGTTGATTTTCTTAGACTCAAGAGAAAGAAAGGGAATGATGCGGACAGAGCCAGAAGATTATTTTATGCTTTATGGATTCCTGATGAATTTTTTCGTTGTTTACGACAAGGAAAAGAATGGTATTTATTTGATCCTTCTGTATGTCCTAAATTATATGATAGTTATGATGAGGGGTGGAGTAAAACTTATTTATCTGACGAATATATTAATCAGAATAAAGATAAGTTTTTATTTACTTATAGATATCGAAAATACGTTCGTCAAGGAAAATACGAGAAAAAGATTTCCTGTGAGAGTCTAATCGAAGAGATTGTTGAAACGGGTAAGGATTCTGCGTTACCCTATATGTTGTGTAAAGATGCTTGTAATAGAAAATCAAACCAGAAAAATTTAGGTGTGATTAAATCGAGTAATTTATGTGTTGCACCAGAGACAAAGATACTTACAAATAAAGGATATCAAACTATTTCTAAATTGAGAGATCAGGAAGTAACTATTTGGAATGGTTTTGAATGGTCTGATGTTACTGTTAGAAAAACAGGCGAAAATCAGGAAATGGTTAAGGTTTCATTATCGGATGGTGCTGAATTGATTTGTACCCCATATCATAAATTTTATATAAATAAAAAGCGTTATGGTTGTAGTCATGATAAAGCTTTAAATAATGAAAAATATACAGAAATAGTACAAGCACAAAACTTAAAATTTGGAGATAAATTGGTTAAATTTACTTACCCCGTATTGGAAGAAGGAACTGAGGAATTTTTCCAACCATATACTCACGGATTTTTTTGTGGTGATGGGACCCTATTAGGAAAATCTAATTATTGTGGTAAACATAAATATTATGATCATGGAGTAAATATTCCTAAAACAGAAGATAAATGTCAGGCTATGGTAGGTGTAGGTAGAAAATTAATTTATCTTTATGGAGACAAAAAATTACTTAAGGATAAATTAATGTTCGATAACGAATATGAGAATACAAATCGTACTGTATTACAACTTTCCCCCCATCTAGCATCTAAATTTTCAGTACCTATAAATGCTAATAAAACAACAAAATTAGAATGGTTTGCAGGATATTGTGATGCTGACGGTACTATTGCTAGAAACGGAACAAATGAATCTTTACAAGTTGCATGTATTCATAAGGATTTTCTTTTGAAGGTCAAATTAATGCTTTCAACTTTAGGTATTCATTCTAAAGTAACGTTGTCCCAAAAAGAAAGAATTACTAAATTACCAGATGGTAAAGATGGACTCAAAGATTATAAATCTAAAGCATCATATAAACTTTTAATAGCATCTGTAAATCTTCAAAAACTTTATAGTTTAGGATTTAGAACTTATAGATTAAAATTTGAAATAAGAAATCCTAACAGGGATGCGACACGTTTTGTTAAAGTTGTTAAAGTTGAAAAGTTAAATTATCTTTCAGATACATATTGTTTTACAGAATCGATTAAACATACTGGAATTTTTAATGGAATTTTGACAGGTCAGTGTCAAGAAATCGTAATTTACAGTGATAAAAATGAAACAGGAACCTGTAATCTTAGCAGTATCTGTCTGAATGAATTTATCAGACCTTATCAAGACGTCGATAATCCTCATTTCAAATATAATGTTTCTCTTAACAATACTCCAGAATATTACACATTTGATTGGGAAAAATTTTCAGACACAGTTAGAATGGTTCAGAATAATATTGATAGACTGATTGATTTTAATTTTTATCCGACCGAATGTGCCAAACGATCTAATCTTAGACATAGACCTATGGGGATTGGGGTGCAAGGAGAAGCAGATATGATGGCTATGTTAAGATTAAAATGGAATTCAAAAGAAGCAAACAGATTAAGATTTCATATTTTTGAAAGAATGTATTACGAATGTTTGAAAGCATCTATCGAATTGTCCAAAAAGTATGGGTCTTATAGTTCATTTTCTACATCTCCTACTTCTAAAGGCTTATTACAATACGATCTTTGGTTATCTGAAGGTAGAAAGTTACCTTTTCCTTTATTATTAGATTGGGATGAATTAAAGAAAGATATCAAACTATATGGTTTAAGAAATAGTTTGTTTATTGCACCCATGCCCACAGCATCGACATCTGGTATTATGGGGAATAGTCCTAGTATTGAACCTTTCAATAGTTTGGTTTATATTAGAAAAATTGGAGCTGGAGACTTTACTATGGTTAATAAATATCTTGTTAGAGATCTTATGGAATTGGGATTATGGAATCCCCAATTATCTGATAAGATTTTAGAGAATGATGGGAGTATTCAGAATATTTTAGAGATTCCCAAGAAAATAAGGGATATTTATCTGACGGCTTATGATTTAGAACCCAAAGATATTATTGATGCTGCCTATACGAGAGCTTGGTGGGTAGATCAATCACAATCTTTAAATCTTTGGTTTGAAAATCTAACAAAAAGAGCATTGACATCAGCCTGGATTAGAGGTTTTCAAAGAGGATTGAAATCGTTATCATACTATTGTAGAACTAGACCCGCCACAAAAGCACAAAAAGTCCAAATCAGTAAAGAGAAGAAAGAGGAGAGAATTCCAGGAGTCTGTTATAGAGATGACCCTGATTGTCTCGCCTGCGGGTCATAAATATAATTGATAAAATAAATATAAAAAATATATTTATTTTAATTAGAATGGATAAAATACTTGTTAACGAATTACCTAAAGATGTTTTATTTTTATTGGGTCTCCAATTAAACCTACCAGATCTATTAAGTTTCTGTAATAGTCACCCACGTATTGACAAGTTAGTCTGTGAACAGAATGATATTTGGATTGCTAAATTAAATAAGGAATTCCCTAACTATAACTCTATGTTTCAAAAAGATACTCCAAGACAAACCTATACTTTATTATATGATTTAACTAATCTTAAGAATAAATTAGGATTAGAAGAATCTATTGAAGAGATTTATCAAATGAAACAATTATACTTAGGAGAAACCCAGATAAAAGAGATACCCAAAGAGATCGGACAACTTCACAACTTAATAGGATTATACTTAAATGATAACCAGATAAAAGAGATACCCAAAGAGATTGGGAATTTAACCAATATACAACAATTAGAGTTATATAATAACCAGATAAAAGAGATACCCAAAGAGATTGGACAACTTCACAATTTACAAGGATTAGACTTATATAATAACCAGATAAAAGAGATACCCAAAGAACTGGGACAACTTCACAATTTACAACATTTAATCTTAGAGCGTAACCAGATAAAAGAGATACCCAAAGAACTAACACAACTTCACAATTTACAAGGATTATACTTAACGAATAACCAGATAAAAGAGATACCCAAAGAGATTGCACAACTTCACAATTTACAAATATTATACTTAGGAGAAAACCAGATAAAAGAGATACCCAAAGAACTAACACAACTTCACAATTTACAATATTTATACTTAGAGTATAACCAGATAAAAGAGATACCCAAAGAACTGGGACAACTTCACAATTTACAATATTTATGGTTACAAAAGAACCAGATAAAAGAGATACCCAAAGAGATTGGACAACTTCACAATTTAAAATATTTATACTTAAGTGCTAACGAGATAAAAGAGATACCCAAAGAACTAACACAACTTCACAATTTACAAGAATTATACTTAGGTTATAACCATATAAAAGAGATACCCAAAGAACTCTCTCACTTACCTATATTCATCTAAGAAATGATAAAATAAATATATTTTTATATTTATTTTAATTAGAAATGAATAAATTACCTAAAGACGCTTTATTTTCATTGGCTCTTGAATTAAACTTACCTGATCTATTAAGTTTCTGCACCTCAAGTAAAAGAATTAATGATTTGATATGTCGAAAGAATGATATTTGGAATGCTAAATTAAATAGGGAATTCCTTAACTATAATTCTATGTTTCGAAAAGATACTCCTAGACAAACATATACTTTATTATACGATTTAACTAATCTTAAGAATAAATTAGGATTAAAAGATTCTATTGAAAAGTTATATCAAAGGAAAAGCTTGCATTTACCAAGAAAAGGGTTAAAAGAGATACCCAAAGAGATTGGACAACTTCACAATTTGCAAGAATTATGGTTACAAATTAACCAGATAAAAGAGATACCCAAAGAAATTGGTCAACTTCACAATTTAAAAGAATTATACTTAGGTGATAACCAGATAAAAGAGATACCCAAAGAGATTGGACAACTTCGCATTTTAAAACAATTAAAGTTAAATAATAACCAGATAAAAGAGTTACCCAAAGAGATTGGACAACTTCGTAATTTACAAATATTATGGTTACAAAATAACCAGATAAAAGAGATACCCAAAGAGATTGGACAACTTCATAAATTACAAGAATTATACTTAGGTGAGAACCATATAAAAGAGATACCCAAAGAGATTGGACAACTTCACAATTTACAAAAATTATCCTTAAGTGAGAACCAGATAAAAGAGATACTCAAAGAACTGTCTCACTTACGTATATCATCTAAGAAATGATAAAATATCATTGAATAAAAGTTTGATTAAATCTCAAAACGAATACTTAATGAAAAAGAAGAAATTTATGATTTTTATTAAATCATAAATTACGGTTAAAAATGTTTGTTAGAAAACATAATTTTTCTCAAAATAGCGTTTGTATGTATCTATATACGTTTATTTTTAGTTTTATTTTGGTCTTAAAGAAGACAATATATTTCTAAGGCATCCTGGTTTATACTTTTCAAATTGTATACTATTAACAGATTTCATCAGATTAAGTGATATCTTTAATCCTAAAAAATTTTTCAATAAAGGTTCTGAACCAAAAGCTAATTGTTTAACTTCATAATAAATATGATATCCGTCAATTTCTAACCAAAAGTCGTTGTAATGTTGTATTCGCAATTCGGCCCTACGTTTCATTTCTTTTAAAAGAGTATGTGTTAGTTTATCGTTGACCCAATTTTGTAGACAAAACTCATTTATAATAGATACTATCTCTTCCGGATATTCCAAATAACAATTTTCCAAAGGAATATAAATATTATAAGTATAATCTGTTTCATTTGCCGGGTTAGTTATCCATTCCTCCCAAGGTTCAAGATCTAAAAACTGTTCAATCAGATTTTGTGAAATTTGTTTAATTTCAATCATATCATCATATGGATAATTATAAACTTTTTTAATTTTATCTAATTTGTTGTTCCTAATCTCTAAATATGTGGTCATTTATATGTTATATATAATTATTTAACTTCAATATCTTTACTAGTGATAGGTTCATAAAAGATACGAGATTTATTCAGAGTTCTAACATCCTCAGTATTCATAACTTCAGGTTTATAAAACCATCTCATCAATTGTTTTAAAGCTATATCATTTGATCTCATAGCTGGAATATTAAAAGATGGTTTATAAGCTGGTATTTGTATTCCATTATTGGGATTTGGTTCCTGAAATACTGTTAATCTATCATCAATGATAAAGGTATTACTTAAACTCATATATTTATTTAATCCAGGAACACTATTAATCATTTTAGATAAAGGTTTGATAAAAGTATTATTAGGTAAACGTTCTAATTTATCATAATCCCAAATTACCACAGGTCTGGGAAGATCTCTAAAGATAAAATCTACAATACTATTAACATACTTCTTTCTTCCCGCCGACCAGATAGCCACCACTTTAAAATAACTAAAACATGATATCAGAAATTCCTGAAGATGAGGTCTAGTGATCCCCCACATATCTGTTTGTATTCCTTGTCCTTTTTTGTAAACTACATCATCCATAGATATTTTATATATTCTTTTACGTAGATCTAAATAATTAGGTTTTTGAAAGATTCTGAGATCTTTTAATAAATCTATATTACCTTGTGAATGAGAATGAACCAGTGTTTCATCTAAATCCAAGACTAAACATTTATTGGTAAGCGACTTTTCAGGTAATTTATTCAGATATGTTCTATAAATATTTGTTGTCATTAAAATTTTAATAAAGGAAGATTATTTATTTAACCATTTAATTACATCCACAATCTTTTGGTTTCTTGGGAGTTGTAAAATATTCATAAGGTAAAACTAATAATAAAACAATTAAATATAAAGGCCATATTAATGTAATTAGATAAATATTATGTAAATCTAAATCAGAAATAAACATAGCTATAATAAAACCAATTAATAGATATATGAATAATAAATTTATCCACATTTATTGAACCGATTTATTTTTTAAGTTATTTAATATTAATTTATTAGATAACTTATCTTTTGTATGGATTTCTCCTATCATCCCTAGATCTTCCCCTACCTCTTCCTCGACCTTTAGATCTATATCTTCTATTTCCTCTTATAAATTCTTCTCTTTTCTTTCTCTCTAAAAATTGTCTAAATTTCATAGTCTTCTCATCAATCTCCATCTGTGATGGATCTTTAACAAGTTCTATATTATCCCTGGATGAGAATTGTTCTACTCTTTCTTGTGTAAAAATAGTTGTTTGATTTACTACATTAATAATTCTTTTCATTTCGACAAAAGGTATAATAGCTATTCCTTGCCATTCATAATTTTTCCCATCTAGTTCAATTATAGCTGATTCAGGATAAATATCCGCAATGGGTGAATCTCTAGTCATCAAATGCTTCACCTCTTGGGGTAAAAGATCCTTTGATTTTAAAGGTAAAACAGATAATAATTGATGAACAGGATTAACAGTTAAATTGTCTGGGCGAGGTTTATATCCATCCACGGAAGAAATCTGAGATGCAACCGCAGAAATATCTGTTAATAGAGGTGCATAATGATATTTATAGACCCAATCAGTATTAATTCCATCCATACCCATATTATAATATCTATAGACCCAATTAATACCTACTAAATAAGTTTTAACCATATTAATTATTTTTTCGGGAGTAGCACCTAAATTATATCCAGGTAATAACTTTTCAAAAACAGCTTTATCCCCTTTAGGTTCAAAAGCATTCTGATACCAGGCCCCTCTAAAAATATCCGGATCAAATTTAGTAAATATTTCTATTTTTGTAGAAGTCAATTCCATTGCACCTCCATCTGATTTCTTTTCGGTTCTGGTAATTGAAGCATTCATCATTCTGGATGGATATTTATAATCTTTGTGGGATTCTAATTCTAATAGTCTATGTTCTTCTTTAGCCATTTCAGCCAAAAATAATACAAAACTATCCCAATCAATCTCTTTAGTTTTAGATATAGTTAGGGGTCTTCCTAACATTTTATATACTCTAATCATTGTATCTATTGCTTCCTCCATATCGTCAAAAGCTGGCATATGAGGTAAGAAATCATTTCCAATCATAAAAGTCATTAATACATAATCAGGTATAGCTGTTCTGGTTCCAATTTCTTGACTTAATGCATATTTTAGATTATCGATATCAATCACATCTCTAATATCTTCTCTCATCAAAAATATACGATCTAAAGGTGCCAACATACTCAACATAATAAGATCTGCATCCATTCCATATATAACATGAGCTCCATCTCCTTTAATCTGTCCCTCTCTAATAAGGGATAAACACTTATGTTCTCCCTCACCTGGTACCATATGTGACGAATAAATTGTCTTAGGTGGTAGAATTTTAGATGCTGATACCAACCATCTTTGGATGAAGTTATCAAGTCGCATCATGAAATCAGTACCGGGAGTAATACTATTACTATCAAAAACAGTATCTTGAGATCTTTCAACGGCTGATTTAAATCTTCTTTGTCTTTGTTGAGACATTTTTGCTTGAGGAGCAACACCATCAACAGCAATGACAAGAATATCTTGTGGATTAACCTGAAAAATAATTTCCGACAATTTGGTGGCTAAAGCCTGATAAAATTCGGCTTCTAAAATTTGTGGATCAGCCTGTTCTACTAATTTTCTTCTCTGAGGATCATTTCCTTCTCCATAAGCATAAACTATTTGCGCTACTTTATGAATAATTCCATTGAAATCTAACATAAAGCTACTCACATATTTAGGAACCCCCCTTCTGAGAACTCCTTTGTAATCCTTATTCCTTATAAATCTGTAAAAATAGGGAATGCCCATTTTAAAATAAAAAAATAAAAGTTTTAATTAACATTAAAAAAAACAAAAAAAAATATTTTTATATCAATTTTAAAATGTCCGATTCATACGATTGTAGACGTAAAAAACATCACCATAAAGTTAAAAGAGGACCTACAGGACCTCAAGGGGAACAAGGACCTCAAGGGGAACAAGGACCTCAAGGGGAACAAGGACCTCAAGGGGAACAAGGACCTCAAGGGGAACAAGGACCTCAAGGAGAACGAGGGTATATAGGCCCAAGAGGGCCTCAAGGATGTATGGGATATCAAGGTTGTAGAGGAAAGCGTGGGAAACAAGGAGAACAAGGAGAACAAGGACCAACCGGACCAGCAGGACAAGATGGGCAACAAGGACCAACCGGACCAGCAGGACAAGATGGACAACAAGGACCAACCGGACCAGCAGGACAAGATGGGCAACAAGGACCAACCGGACCAGCAGGACAAGATGGACAACAAGGTCCAACTGGTCCACAAGGTATTACCGGAGAGCAAGGTCCAACCGGCCCAAGTGGTGGCGATTTAATAACAAGTGTTTCAGGAACCAATGGAGTTACAGTTTCACCAACTATTGGAGATGTGGTGGTAGGTTTAGTAACAAGTACTCAGGGAATCAATTCTCAAATAACTTGGGCAAGACTAGATGGTACAGATGATGTTCAATTTACAGGTGAATATGAAGGTGGAATGTTAGAATTAAATGGGTTTAATTGGATATGGTTAAGAACTGAATCAGCAGCTTGTAGTGTAGCAAGCACTAACGGTAACACTAGAACTATAGTTACAACAAATATTCCAAACTTTTTATCATATTGTCAGACACCTACATCTAAAAGATGGGGACATATATGGTATTATAAAGATGATCAAGATACAGAAGATGAAGGGTTATATGTTGAATGGGCTGACCCTAATAAATTAAAAGCAACATTTTGGAGAAAAAATAAGAACTTTAACGGAGCTAAAACTTTAACCTCACCCCCGTTTGAATTTGAATCATGGTTAACGTCAATGGATTACAATTATTTAGGATGTCAAATATAAGTTATATTAATTAATATAACTTATTTTTTAGATAATGCATCATGAAATTTTTTCATCATACGCATTTGAAATTCTTTGGAGCATTCATTTAATTTTCGTTTAGGTACTTTGAAATCTTTTCTATCTCCGTATATAGATTCTTCAAAAATAAAACATTTAGGTGTTAATCCTTCGAAATCTTTAGTATATTCTTGAGCCAATTCTATAATTAATTTTTTAACATTATCTTCATTTATCAAATACCAAGAACTTTCATCAACACATATTCTTTTATATAATTCTCCTTCTAATATTTTATCTTTTACTTTTATTTTTAGATACTTAGGTAATATTTCAATATTTATATCTTTTTTATTTGTGTTTTCTTCAATTATTATAGATATAGTTATATGTTCGAAATTTTGTTCCCATTTATATTCTAAAGTGGTCATTATTAATATATTTACTATATTAATAATATATTTAAATATTTATTCCGATAAGACCGTATCACCCAAAATTAAGCTTAAACCATCTACAGGAAGATCATTTATAGTAATATCTATTGTCTGAGGTGAATCTGTAGTTTCTCCATCTACACCAAATACTTTAGTGAATTTAGTATATGGAGAAATCAAACTAATAGATGCTATATATTTACCTTTAGTAGCTTGTAAAACTGCAGGGATTCCGTTGGGGATAGGATCTTCTGTGGCTTTATATTCTGTAAATTTACTAGCTTCAGATAAAGGTAATTGTTTATTAATATTGCAAGGACCTCCAGTAATAGTTACAATCTGAACATCTCCTAAAGTAGCCTCTACAGTAACTGGAATAGATTTAACACAGGCTGGATCGGGAGGTGTTGAACCTGTGGCTGTAACTTGGTAATCACCACAATCTAATCCTGAAAATACAAATGGACCTGAACCTGACTGATCACCTACAGGATTGCCTCCTAATGTAAGTACTACTGTATAAGGAGCGGTGGGTCCCGAGACATCAACGGTGATACTTCCTGTATTACCTCCATTATCGGGTGTGCTAGTAGCAGATACTGAAAAATCAGTACAATCTTGGCTTCCACATTCTGCTAAACAAGAAGCATTATCCACAAAATTTCTAACCACTGCAGATGGTTGAGGCCCAAACCCGTTAGACATTGGATAATTTTCACAATAACCCATAATAGTTAAACCTTCTGGACTTTCTCCCAAATCAGGACAATTCCCCTCATTAACATTACATCCACCTAAGGATTGATTAGGATTTCCATCTCTCTCCCATACACATGCAAATGTATGTCTTGACCCCATATTATGTCCTAATTCATGTGCAACTGTGGATGCATTCCATGAATATGTAGGATAAGGCAACGGAAAATATGGGGGTGTCTGAGAAGTCTCACTAGATCTCATACCTGTAATACCAAAATTAAAATTTTGAACACATAAACCACCTAGCCAAGCAACTCCAGAAACAAAATTAAATGTAACTAAATGTGCTAAATTTCCTGGGAAACTATTTACACTTCTGTAATCACTGTATGCATCTATATCTTCAGTTTCACATGGAAATGGTGGTGCTGCCGTCCACACTTTAGTTCCACTCATGGTGATATTAACTTCAGGTCCTGTAGGTGCAGCCAAAGCATATATAGCCTTTACAACATTAAATACTTCCATAATATATTGTGTTGCAATTGTCTCATTCTGGTTAAAATGATTATATATACTTGGACAAATATCAAAGAAAACATCAACACATTTAGTTGAAGGAGCTCTTGACTGAGAAACAATGCTTTGGGCTTTATCATATAAATCTAATCTATCATCTGTATGACAATCAATTCTTGCATCTGACCCTTGATTAACAACATATCTGTCTTCTTCTGAGGGAACAATATCAAAATTGCTATCTAATTCATCAACACTAATAGTACCTACTACATGATCGTCATATACACAGAGAGTCACCAGGGACTTCTTCCCTTCGACACTTCCATGATAATATTTTCCTTTCAATTCTATCACATCTCCTTTATCTGTTGTAGCTCTAAAATCAGGTGTTACAAGATCGACTCTATATAAGTAGATTGTATAAATTTCTCCACCTGGTCCTTCCAGATCAAAACTAAAAGTTTCCTGATCGGCATTATATAATGCTGATAAAACATCTCTTCTAAGCAATAAATTGGGGAATAAATTAATATCTCTTTGTTGAATAGAAACATCTCTCTCGAAGATATTAAATTTATTAAATTCATCTCCTCTAACTTGACGAAGTAATACATTTCTGGATTGAGTTGTAAGTTCTCTGGTTAAAGATCTTGTTTGATTACCACATCCTTGACAATCAGAAACAATTTCTCTAGATTGCTGTTGAGTAGCACAGACTGCCGATACTTTTCCGTTTATAGTGGTCTTTTGTGGGGACCATCCGACCGGATTTGTAGTTGTGGTTGATGAATCTGTTACAGTTATACCTGATTGAACAGCATTGCTAGAAGTATTTGTCCATTGATTCTGACCTAAACTAGTATCTACAGGTTTCTCTACAGTAACTGTCCATCCTGTAGCGGCAGGAACAGTTAATGAATAGTTAGGATCTTTTGAGATTCCGTTATCAATAGTTGTAGTCTGAAATTCTCCAAAAGTAGGATGATTAGCTTTTACAACAATACCTACTAAGCCGAAACTCTCCCCATCTTCAACACCTTGTCTGTTACAATCATAAAAGACTCTACCTTCAATAGTACCTCTTTGAGGTGGTGTTGGTGGTTTTGTATCCCCACAAACTTCAAAGGATACTAAATCTAAAAATAGTACATTTAGATCGAAATTATGACGAATTGTTACCTTTAATGAATCTTCTACCCTTTCAACATATACTGGACCAGAATAAGAAGCACCGGAGGGTTGATCAGGATTAGTTCTGGAACATACGGTCCAAATACCTACGGTGCAATCTTTATTAACTGTAAATTCTTGAGTCAAACCTAAACTTTCTAAAGGAATTAAAAATTCAGTACTGTTTACATTAAAGTAAGGATCAGAAATTTCTATATCAACTTTACCACAGAGAGTAAAACAATCTCCATAGGTTGTCAATTGAAAAAATTGATTAGGTCCTAATGTAAAAGGTAAAGAGATTCCTGTAGGGCCATCAATACAAATACAGTCAACATCGACTTTTGGTCCGGTGGGGCCTTCTTCTCCTGTGGGACCAACAGGTCCCACAGGACCTGTTGGTCCAGTTACTCCAGTAATACCTGTTGGTCCAGTTACTCCAGTACCTGACGGTCCTGTAGGTCCAGTTTTGCCTCTAGGACCTTTACACCCTCTAGGACCTTTACAACCTCTAGGACCTCTATCTCCCATATCACCTATAGGTCCCCTATCTCCAGTTTCTCCTTTAATTCCTGGAAGACCTTTAGGACCCGTCTCTCCTGTAGGTCCTGTAGGACCTTTTTTACATTTTTTATGAGTTTCATAGTGATGTTTATATTCTTTATTTTTATGATGTCTATTTTTCTTATGAGAATAAGAATCACTCATTTTTATTTAAATATAAATAAAAAAATTAAATTATATTTAAATAAAAAAAAATGTCAGATTCAGAATCAATTGAATATAAATATGGAAGAAGACATAAAGGTTATGAACATGACTGTAATAGAAAAAAACACCATAAAATTAAATGTAAAATAGGCCCAACAGGTCCTACGGGTCCTAAAGGTGATATGGGTCCTAAAGGTGATATGGGTCCTAAAGGTGATATGGGTCCTAAAGGTGATGTAGGAGTTAGAGGCCCTAAAGGTGATCCAGGAAAACCTGGTTGTAATGGCCCTAGAGGAAAAAGAGGATATACAGGACCAACAGGACCTGCAGGTTCAGAAGGTCCTACCGGCCCAACAGGACCTGCAGGTCCACCAGGACCAACAGGACCTGCAGGTGTAACTGGTGAGCAAGGACCAACCGGACCAACCGGACCTGGACCAGAATGTGTATGCGTTGATGGCCCCACTGGTCTCACAGGTGAACTTGTCCAACCTACTGAAAAGATTTTGTTTATTGATATGAACGATTGTTTCAAATTATGTGGAAGATATAATCTTAAACAAAATGACCCCAACGAATTATTAACTAATCAAACTCTTGTATTGGATATCCCCGTTGCTCAATTAAACTTAAATGTGTTACCTATAGATTCTAATTGTAGTTCAGGGATATGGTCAGCATGTTTTAGACCTGTTGGGCAAGATCCAGGTTTCGGTTATTCTTACAGTGGATCTGTATATATTAGATCCATCGATAACAACACAACTCTTGAAGTCATTATTAGAAATAATTTTGACGATAGAATATTAGAACAAGGTACTTTCGACCCATTGAGCTTTATTATCTGTGGTAAAAGATTATTATTGTAGTGAATAAAACTAAATAAATTTTATATTTAAATATAAATATAAAATCATAAATATGGGTTCTAATGAAAAATATAAAATGGGGAAAAGAAAACATAGGAAACATAGAAAGTATAAGAAGGAATATGAAATAGATTATTCTGAAGAAGAAAATAATAGAAAATTTAGAGAATATAAGTGGAAAAGAGGACCTAAGGGAGATAAAGGTGAAAAAGGTCCTAAGGGAGATAAAGGTGAAAAAGGTCCTAAGGGAGATAAGGGTGTATGTGAATG
>Ga0180437_10004760_pt1 | contig 19042 bp, 13 predicted proteins | sample SS_ome_4_FD_132410 | JGI IMG/M metagenome (GOLD analysis project Ga0180437, IMG submission 132410) | Hypersaline lake sediment archaeal communities from the Salton Sea, California, USA - SS_3_D_1 metaG | ecosystem: Environmental > Aquatic > Non-marine Saline and Alkaline > Hypersaline >... | reverse complement strand
TCGTGGCCAGCGGGCCCAACGGGGCCATGGCCCACGCCACGGTCTCGGACCGGAACATCGAGAAAGGGGAGCCCATCGTCGTCGACTTGGGCCCGCGGGTTGAGGGCTACTGCTCCGACATGACGCGGACGCTGATTCTTGGCCAGCCTGATGAGAGGTTCCAGGAGATCTACTATCTGGTCCACGAGGCGCAGTTGAAGGCCCTGGCTGGTATCAGGCCGGGTATGACGGGTCGCGAGGCCGATGCACTGGCCCGCGAGGTCATCGAAGCGAGGGGATACGGGCATCTGTTTGGCCATGGCCTGGGCCACAGCGTGGGGCTGGCGGTCCACGAGGAACCGAGGGCGAGCAGGCGATCCTCGGCCGTGCTGGAACCTGGCATGACCCTGACGGTGGAACCCGGGATCTACATCACCGGCTGGGGAGGGGTGAGGATCGAGGATCTGGTGGTGATCACGGAGCAAGGCGTGGAGGTGCTGAGCAAGGCCGGGAAGGGGCCGGTGGTTATGGTGTAGGACAAGCTTAAGCTTGTCCTACGGGTTGGTGAAGGAGATGGGGATCGCGATTGACAGTACAGGATTGGCCCTGGTGGTTTGCAGGGGCAATGCGACAACACCCAGACCGATACTCTGTCGGCAATGCGGTCCAGTGAGGCGACGCCAGCCATGATTGACGTCGGTACGAGGTGTGGAGGCATGGTCTGCGGGACAGTCCTGTGGAGGAGGATTCGATGTACGTCTACGCACTGAACTTGAGGCACTTCCGAGGGTTCGAGGATCTGTGGGTCTTTCCCAAAGATGACGTTAACGTGATCGTGGGGCCCAATAACAGTGGCAAGACAACTGTGCTGCGTGCACTTGCACTACTTCTGGACCCCAGTCTGGCTCCTTGGCGTCCTGGGTTTCTATCGCGCTTCGAGTTCCATGACGCCGAGATGGGCGTTCCCATTGAACTTCGAGCCTGGCTGAAACCAAGAACGCGAGAGAACTGCGACGAGGGTGGAACGCGGTACGTACGCTACGACGAACCGGACAAGGTGAAGCAGGCGTTTTTCGACAAGATGTCTTAGTGGCAGATCGAGGACAAGCTTAAGCTTGTCCTACGGGTTGGCGACGCCGCGGGGAGGATGCGTCCGTCGTGAGCACTCTGCGGTACAAGCAATTCTATCGGCGTCACCTGCCACACATCCAGCCGCTGGGTGCCACGCTCTTCGTCACCTTCCGACTGGCGGGATCAGTCCCCAGGTGTGTTGTGGAGCATCTGTCGCAGGAAGCGGAGCGGCGTCAGAGCGCGTTGGATTACATCAACGACCCCGAGGAACGTCGTCGGCGGTCCTACACTGAGTTGAACCGCCTATTCGGCAAGTGGGATGCGGTCTTGGACGCGCCAAGAACAGGCCCATCGTGGCTGAGGAGTCCAGAAGTGTCTCGCTTGGTGGCCAAGGCCTTACACTCCGGTGACGGCCGCGAGTACGATCTCGTTGCCTTCTGCATCATGCCTAATCACGTGCACCTTGTTTTCACGCCACTGTGCAGGGAGGATGGGACTTATCATTCTCTGTCCGCAATCATGCGCTCGCTGAAAGGCCGTACGGCCCGGCAGGCCAACTTCGTGCTTGGGCGGCGCGGAGCCTTCTGGCAGCACGAGAACTACGATCACGTGGTGCGGGATAAGGCGGAACTCAGCAGAATCATCACCTACGTACTAGAGAACCCGGTGAAGGCCGGATTGGCAAGCTCACACGACGAGTGGGAGTGGAGCCACTCCAAGTTTCAAGTGTAGGGCAAACTTCAAGTTTGCCCTACGGAGGCGTCCACGGCGCGATGCAAGATACCGAATTCACTCTTGACCAGCAACAGCGAAGGGTCCTCCGACAGCCCGTAGACAGGAAGGTCTTTCTCCAAGGCCCGGCGGGGTCGGGGAAGACCACGGCAGGGGTGCAGCGGATGCAACACCTGCTGGACTCCGGCGTCCCGGCTGAGGCCATCTTGGTCGTCGTGCCGCAGCGCACCCTGGCCACGCCGTATTACGATGCCCTGCACAGCCCGGAGCTGGCGCCCGGCGGACAGGTCACTGTGGCCACCGTGGGCGGCCTGGCCAAGCGGATGGTGGACCTCTACTGGCCACTTATCGCCGAACAGGCGGGCTTTGCCCACCCCGAGCGGAAGCCCACCTTCCTTACCCTGGAGACGGCCCAGTATTTCATGGCCCGGGTGGTGCGTCCTCTCTTGGAGCAGGGCTACTTCGAGACGGTGGTCATCGACCGCAACCGCCTGTTAAGCCAGGTGCTGGACGATCTGAACAAGGCGGCGGTGGTGGGCTTCCCTCACACGGAGATCGGAGAACGCCTCAAGGAGGCGTGGGGAGGGGAGCCCAGCGAGAAACGCATCTACGACGAGGCTCAGGATTGCGCCAGTCGCTTCCGAGAGTACTGTTTGGAGCACAACCTGCTGGACTTCTCGCTCCAGATGGAGGTCTTCGTCAAGTACCTGTGGACCGCACCCCTGTGCCGAGGCTATTTGCTGAACCGGTACACGCACCTCATCGTGGACAACGTGGAGGAGGACACCCCCGTCGCCCACGATCTCCTGCGGGACTGGTTGTCCCATTGCCAGTCGGCCCTGCTGATCTTCGACGAGGATGCGGGCTACCGTCGCTTTCTGGGGGCGGACCCAGAGAGCGCACTGGCCCTCGGTGAGTTGTGCGACGAGAGAGTGACCTTCGCGAAGTCCCACGTAATCTCACCGGACCTGGAGGCGCTGGCCTCTGGCCTGGCCCGGAGTCTCAAGAGGCCGGTGGAGCCAGCCAAGGGCGACGTGCTGGCGGCTTTGAGCTATGAGTTCCACCACTATCACCCGGAGATGTTGGACTGGGTGAGCGACGAGGTGGCCCGGCTGATCGGTGAGGAGGGAGTGAAGCCCGGCGAGATCGCCGTGCTGGCCCCCTTCCTGAGCGGCGCCCTTCGTTTTTCCCTCGTGAACAGGTTGGAGCAGAAGGGGGTGCCCACCCGCTCCCACCGGCCGTCCCGCGCCTTGAGGGAGGAACCAGCGACTCGCTGTCTGCTAACGTTGACCGCTCTAGCGCATCCACGATGGAGGGTCACACCTGACACCTCCGACGTGGCCCACGCCCTGGTGCTGGCCATCGAAGGCCTGGACCTGGTGCGGGCGCAGCTCCTGGCCGGGATCGTGCACCGGGTCCGGGATGGCACCGCCACCCTGGGCTCCTTCCACCAGATCAACCCGGAGATGCAGGACAGGATCACCTACGTCTTGGGCGGCAGGTATGAGAGCCTGCGGCATTGGGTTGAGGAGTACACGAGTGCTCAGGAGGCGCCTCTAGACCATTTCCTCAGCCGTCTCTTCGGAGAGGTCCTCTCTCAGGAGGGGTATGGATTCCACTTGGACTACGACGCCGGGGAGGTGGCCGCCAATCTCATTGAGTCGGTGCAGAAGTTCCGATGGGTGGCCGAGGAGACACTGGCCGAGAGTGAGAAGTCCCTGGGGCAGGAATACATGGAGATGGTGGAGGACGGCGTAGTGGCAGCGCAGTACGTTCGCAGTTGGCGGCTGGAAAGACAGGATGCGGTGCTGCTGGCGCCAGCCTATACGTTCTTGATGGCCAACAGGGCGGTGGACTACCAGTTCTGGCTCAACGCGGGCGGGCGTGGATGGTGGGAGCGTCTGTATCAGCCGCTGACGCATCCCTACGTGCTGAGCCGCCACTGGCCGAGAGAGACGATATGGACGGACGCCGATGAGTTCGCCTCGCGGCAGGAGGCGCTGTATCGCCTCACCAGGGGCCTGATCCAACGCTGCCGGCGCAGGATCTATCTGGGCGTGAGCGCCCTGGGAGAGCAGGGATTTGAGCAGCAAGGAGCTCTGCTGCAATCCATACAGCGAGTGCTGTGGCAGGTGCGGTTAGAGGAGCAAGCTGGCCCGCGAGCAAGTGAGGGTCGATCCGATGTTTGAGCCGCGTCCGAAGCAGCAGGAGGTGCTGGCCTACCGGGGCGGCCGGATGGGGGTCTCGGCGGTCCCGGGCAGCGGCAAGACCTACACGCTCTCGTACCTGGCGGCTGAACTGGTGGCCGGCGGTCTGCTGAAAGAGGACCGGGAGGTCCTGGTGGTGACGCTGGTCAACTCTGCTGTGGACAATTTCTCCGGTCGGGTGGCCACCTTCGTGCAGCAGCGGGGGTTGCTGCCCAACATCGGCTATCGGGTGAGGACGCTACATGGTCTGGCCCACGATATCGTGCGGGAGAGACCGGAGCTAGTGGGGCTGTCGGAAGGGTTCCAGATCGTGGACGAGAGGGCGGCCGATCAGATCCGCGAGGATGCCGCGCAGGCCTGGGTGAGGGGCCATCCCCTCTCCATGGATGATTTCCTCTCCCCTGATCTCGAGCAGAGGCAGTTGGATTGGATCCGCCGCACGCAGTGGCCGCGCCTGGTCACCGACGTCGCTTTGAGTTTCATCAGGCAGGCCAAGGATCTGCAGCTCACGCCTGCCGAGATCCGCCAGCGCCTGGACGGTCACCCGCAACCTATGCCGCTGGTGGAGATGGGCTGGTCCATCTACGCTGACTACCAGCGGGCGCTCACTTACCGCGGCGCCCTGGATTTCGATGACCTGATCAGACTGGCGCTGCGGGCGCTGGAGTTGGACCCAGAGTACCTGGAACGACTGCGGGGCAGGTGGCCATACATATTGGAGGACGAGGCGCAGGACAGCAGCGTGCTACAGGAGAGGATCCTGCGGCTGCTGAGCGGCCCGGATGGAAACTGGGTCCGGGTAGGAGATCCCAACCAGGCGATCTACGAGACTTTCACCACGGCGAGCCCGCGATTTCTGCAGGAATTCCTTCAGGAGCAGGGTGTGGTCTCCCGGGAGATGCCCAACTCCGGCCGGTCCACGCCCGGCATCATCAAACTGGCCAACTATCTCATCCAATGGACACGCAACGAGCATCCCGTGGTGGGGCTGCGTGACTCTCTGTCGCCGCCCTACATCGAGGCCACGCCGCCGGGCGACCCTCAGCCTAACCCTCCGAGCCTGCCGGGCCACGTGCGCCTGGTGGAGCGCAAGTTCACGGCAGCGGAGGAGCTGCGAGCGGTGGCGGATTCGCTGGCGCGCTGGCTGCCCGAACATCAGGATGAGACGGTGGCGGTCCTGGTGCCGCGCAACGCACGTGGGTTCGACATGGTTGCAGAGCTCAAGAGGCGAGGGATAGAGTACGTGGAGCTTCTGCGCAGTACCAGATCAACTCGGGAGACGGCGGGGGCGCTGGGCAATCTGATCAGCTATCTGGCCGACCCGGGCTCTTCAAAGAAGCTGGCCACGGCGTACCGCGTCTGGCGGCGCGAGGATCGGGAGGACGAGGAGGCGAAAGCGGAACTGGAGCGGGTGTCGCAAGCACTGAGGAGATGCGGGCAGGTCGAAGACTACCTCTGGCCTGGCCACGAGCGAGATTGGCTGGGGCAACTGGGCGTATCAGAGGAGTCAAGTGAAATGCCCGACAGATTGGCGGCCTTCCGAGAACTGGTGCGCAGGTGGCAGGGTGCGAGCGTGCTCCCCATAGACCAGTTGATCCTCACCTTGGCCCAGGACCTGTTCCAGGAACCTGCGGATCTGGCGGTGGCCCACAAGCTGGCGGTGGTGCTGAGGCGTGCTGCCGACCTCCACCCCGACTGGCGCCTGCCGGCGCTGACCCAGGAACTGGCGGTGGTCGCTCGCAACGAGCGGCGTTTCTTGGGTCTGAGCGAAGATGACTTTGGGTTCGATCCGGAACGACACAAGGGTAAGGTCGTGGTTTCCACCGTGCACAAGGCCAAGGGGTTGGAGTGGGACCGCGTATACTTGATGTCGGTGAACAACTACAGCTTCCCGTCGGCGATGCCCCACGATAGCTACATCTCTGAGAAATGGTTCGTGCGTGAAAATCTGAACCTGGAGGCGGAGGCCCTGGCGCAACTGCAGGCGCTGCTTGAAGATGAAACCACGTACGAGGAGAGTGAGGCAACCATACAGGCGCGCTCTGAGTACGCGGCGGAGAGGCTGCGACTGCTCTACGTGGCGATCACCCGGGCGAAGAAAGAGCTGATTATGACCTGGAATACGGGAAGACAAGGGAACCAGCAGCAGGCGGTGCCCTTCGTCGCGCTACAGACGTTCTGGGAAGGGGATGAGAATGGGGCTGCCCAGTGATTTGCAGTTCAGTCAAAGCAGCCTTCAGGACTACGTAGACTGTCCGTGGCGCTTCTACCTGCGCCACGTGCGGCGCCTAACGTGGCCCGCGGTCGTCGCTGAGCCTGCACTGGAGCACGAACGCCACCTTCAGCAGGGCCGCGAGTTTCACGTGCTGGTGCAACAACACGAACTGGGCATCGGCACTGAGCAAATCTCCGGCGTCATCACGGATGTGAACTTGAGGCGCTGGTGGCTGAACTACCTGGAGCAAGGGCCGGGGGACGTCCCAGAAGTGCACTACCCGGAGATTGTGCTCTCCGCGCCAGTGGCCGGGTTCCGTCTGGTGGCCAAGTATGACCTCCTGGCCGTTGACCCGGGCAGGCGGGCTACGATCCTCGACTGGAAGACATACCGCAGGCGCAGTGGCCGCAAGTGGCTGGCGGAGAGGTTGCAGACCCGGGTCTATCCCTACGTGCTGGCGCTTGCGGGGTCGCACCTGAACGAGGGGCAGCCCCTGGAGCCCAAGCAGATGGAGATGGTTTACTGGTTTGCCGGCTTCCCTGACGACCCGGAGAGATTCCAGTATGACGAGGAGCGATACAGGGAAGACGAGGCCCATCTGAGCTCACTGGTCCAGGAGATCGGGGGTCTCTCTGATGATCAGTTTGAGCGCACAGCGGACGAGAAGCGCTGCCAGCTCTGTCGCTACCGTTCTCTCTGCCAGCGTGGAGTCACTGCCGGAGACTTCCGCCAGGAGTTGGAGGATTGGGACGTTGAACTGGACGAGGACATCCTGCTGGACTACGAGCAGGTAGCGGAGATCGAGTACTGAGGTACGCTGGTGAGGAAGTGGATTGAGCCTAAGGAGGTCCAGGTACCCCGGGGGTTGAGGGAGGCAATCGGAGGGCACCCGCTGGTGGCTCAGACCCTCGTTCGCCGAGGTCTGACCGAGGTCGGCGCCGCCCGGTCCTTCCTTGACCCCGCGCACTACCAGCCCGCGCCAGCCACCGATCTGCCCAATCTCGTACAGGCTGTGGAGCGGCTGGAGAGGGCGATTCGTGATCAGGAAGAGATCTGCGTGTGGGGGGACTTCGACGTCGATGGCCAGACGGCGACCACTGTCCTCGTCTCTACTTTGCAGGACCTGGGGGGTGTGGTCAGGTATCACATTCCCGTGCGCGCTACTGAATCTCATGGGGTGAACATCCCGGTCCTGGACCAGCTCATTGCCGACGGGGTAAGCCTGCTCGTAACGTGCGACACGGGGATCGATGCGTTAGACGCGGTGGAGTACGCACGTGGCCGGGGGGTCGAGGTGGTCGTCACCGATCACCATGACTTACCCCCGGCACTGCCCGACGCCCATGCCGTGGTGAATCCCAAGATGCTGCCTGCCGTTCACCCGCTGAGGGAACTGCCTGGTGTGGGGTGCGCCTACAAACTGGCGGAGGCTCTCTACGATAGCGCGGGATGCCCAAAGGAGGTGGAGCAGTACCTTGATCTGCTGGCTTTGGGGATCGTGGCAGACGTCGCCAGGCAGACTGGAGATACCAGGTATCTCCTTCAGCGGGGGCTGGGTGTCCTGCGGCAGACCAGGCGTATTGGGCTCCAAGCCGTGATGAAGCTGGCGGGAATAGACCGGCAGTTGGTCACAGAGGAACACATCGGTTTCCTCCTGGCGCCTCGACTGAATGCCCTGGGTCGTCTCGACGACGCCAATGCCGCGGTAGAGCTCCTCACCACGGATGACGTCAGTCAGGTGCGTATTCTGGCCACTCAGCTGGAGGGCCTCAACGCGCGCCGGAAACTGCTCACCGACCAGGTCTTCGAAGCGGCGGTGGAACAGATCGAACGCGACCAGTCTGTAGTCGGGCGAGGGGCGCTGGTGCTCAGTCACCCGTCCTGGCCGGCTGGAGTGATAGGGATCGTCGCCAGCAGACTCACCGAGCGGTATGGCCTGCCCACGATCCTGATAGCCAATCCCCCTGGGGAGCTGGCTAGGGGCTCAGCCCGTTCCATAGAGGGCTGCGACATCAGTGCGGCCATCGCTGTTCACGAGGAGATGCTGGTCGGCTATGGCGGCCACCCCATGGCGGCAGGGCTGGCCATTGAGTCGGAGCGGATTCCGGATTTCGCGCGTGCTCTGTCGCGCACCGTGTCCGAGATGCTGGAGGGTGTGGAAGACGGATCGAGGCTTCCCATAGCGGGCTACTTCTCGCTCTCTGAGCTCTCATTGGACCTGGTGGAGGACTTGGAGAGGCTGGCGCCATTTGGGGCCGGCAATCCTCCACCGACATTGGCCACGAGGCGTCTGGAGCTGCTGGGCCACAGAGCCGTGGGTCGTCAGGGAGAGCATCTTCAACTGACTGTGCAAGACGAGATGGGTGCGCAGGCCGGAGTCATCTGGTGGCAAGGCGCCGACTGGCCGCTCCCCCAAGGTCGTTTCGACCTGGCCTACAGGGTGCGGACGAGCGACTATCGTGGCCAGCGGCAGTTGCAGGTTGAATGGGTCGACGAGCGGCCCATCGAGGTGCCGGTGGTGAAGGCCTCTCCGGAACGGATGCCGGCGGAGGTGGTCGACTATCGCGCAGCACCTCAGCCGAGAGAGATCTTGGAGCGTCTGCGTGCACAGGAGGGAGTGCAGGTCTGGAGCGAAGCTGCCGACAGAAGAGAGGTGGGCGGGCTGGACCGGCACGAACTGGTGCCGTCGCAGGGGTTGGCGATATGGACGGTGCCTCCCGGCTATCGGGAGTTGCGGGTGGTGATGAAGAAAGTCTCGCCGCAGACCGTGTACCTGTTTGGCATAGATCCGGGTCTGGACGATCCTCAGCGGTTCTTGCAGAGACTGACTGGACTTGTCAAGAGAGCGCTCAGCTCCAACGAGGGTCGGGTGAGGATCTCGACCCTGGCCGCCGGCACAGCCCAGCGTGAGGCCGCGGTGCGCCTGGGGATCGACTGGTTGGTGGAGCGCGGTCACGTCGCCATCGAGGGGGAGGAGGGGGGCGAACTACATCTGACCCCGGGTAGCGGAGAAGCGGGCGGCGACGTCAAGGGCGCTACCGCACGACTCCGCGCCCTGCTGAAGGAGACCGCGGCCTACCGTGAGCACCTTGCCGTGGCACCGGCCGACACTCTGGCGACAGATTGACATAATAGCGGGTCGACTCCGGGCAGCATACGAGGTGTTGTACCACCTGCTGAGCGGTGCATCAGCGACTGCTAGGGCAGGTCCCGACAGCCGCGTGGGCTGCCCGGATCTCTTGGCTCGCGATGGTTTGTGTGACATAACGGCATGTGGTAGAATGCTGTCTAGACGCTCGAGAATTCCATCGCGAGGGGAGGGTGTAGGGAATGCTGCAAGACGCTATGGCACAGATTGGTCGGAAGGCGATCATCGGCAGCGTGGTGGGCCTGGTGGTCGGGTGTGTCATAGGGTGGATGGTCCTGGGGTGGATCGTCTTCCCTGTCACGTGGACGAATGCGGACCCCTACGACCTTAGGCCTGAACAGAAGGATGTTTATGTGTCCCTGGTGGCTGACTCCTACACGATCAACTCCGACGAGGAGTTGGTGCGAGCGCGGCTGGTGGGGTTCAGCAAAGCAGAACTCAGTGACATACTGGCCAGGCTAGCCGAGGACAGGGAGAAGGCCGGGGACGTGGAGGGGAAGCGGAGCCTGCAATACTTGGGCGTGGTGATGGATATCTCTCCAGCGGCTGTGACCCCGAGTCCATCGGAGACGCCGCCCTCGGGCACAGCAATCGGTGGTTTCTCTTTGAGCTCGCTGTTGCGAATCTGTGGCTTGGCACTACTTCTGGTGCTGATTGTGGCTTTGATAGCCGTGATCGTGTTTCGCGTTCTGCAGCGAAGGGCAGCGAGGGCGCCTGCCAGAATACCGGAGGAAGCCGTCGTGGATGCGGGGGTGCCACCGGAGGCAAGGCTGGGGCGCTTCGTCACTACTTACGATTTCGGTGATGACGGATACGATACCTCGTTCAACATCGAGAGTCACGGACCCGACGGCGAGTTCTACGGGGCTTGTGGCATGGGCTTCTCCGAGGTGCTGGGCGAAGGAAGTCCAGACAAGATCGCGGCCTTCGAGATATGGATTTTCGACAAGACGGATATGGACAATGTGCAGACGGTGACCAAAGTCTTGATGAGCGAGTTTGCCTACAAGAGCGAAGTGTTGCGCGAGAAGATGAAGGATCGCGGTGAGGCGATCCTGGCTGAGGCCGGCCAGACCATCATCATCGATGCTGTTGGTTTGCAGCTTCAGGCTGAGATCAGTGACTTCCGGTACGGTACCGACCCGACGCTGCCGCCCAATAGCTACTTTGAGAGCCTTACCGCCCAGCTGGTGCCGGCGTTCAGGGGTTGAGCCGAATGAAGCTCTCCGCTGTCGTTCATTTGGCAACGGAATCCTCGGCACACAGATAGCACGCGGTATTGCTGGGCGTGCGCTAGATGGGCACGAATCTCGCTCAGGGGGTGTGTCTTCCGGAGGCAGCATAATCTGTGGAATGTCTGCCTCCTTTGCTTTTGCTTGACCAGAGCGTCTTGCCGCCTGAGGAGTAGCGACGGTGAGGTTGCTGGCGGAGGGACGGTCGTCGCAGGAGGTGCAAAGTGCATGAGGTCATTCTGCCCAAGCTGGGGTTGACCATGGAAGAGGGCTCCATCGTTCGTTGGCTGAAGGCGGAGGGCGATACGGTGGAAAAAGGCGAGTTGCTCTTCGAGGTACAAACGGACAAGGTGGTGATGGAAGTAGAGTCGCCAGCTTCAGGGATACTGGGCAAGATACTGGTCCGCGAGGACGAGACTGTACCGATCGCCCAGGTGGTAGCCTACATCACAGAGCCTGGAGAAGCTGTTCTGGAGTCGCTCCCCAGTGCGGCGCCGGTGGGTTCTGCTGCGGCTAGCGGTGCGGTGTCGGGGGGCGAGCCCTCTGCTTCAGAGGCTGTGCCCACTCTGGCCACTCCGGCCGCCCGACGCCTGGCCAGAGACAAGGGGGTAGATCTTGACGGGGTTCGCGGCAGTGGCAAGAAAGGGATGATCGTCAAGAGTGATGTTCTCGCGGTCCTGGCGGGCCCGCTTGCGGTTGCTGCTGGGGCGGAGAAACCAGATTCGCGCCCGAAAGCGTCACCCGCTGCGCGAAGGGTGGCCCGCGAGAGGGGCGTCGCACTGGACAGTGTCTCCGGCTCGGGGCCCGGAGGGCGTATCGTTGAACAGGATGTCCTCGACTTCGCCGCACGCGCGGTGAGGCCGGTCGACGACACGGAGCGACTGGTGCCGCTGAGCCACATCCAGAAACTGATGGCTGATCGTATGAGCGAGAGTTTCTCCCTGGCACCTCACTTCTACCTTGGCCTGGAAGTGAATGCTGCGGCGCTGGTGGAGCTGAGGCAGAGACTGCTACCCATCTGCCAGATGAGAGCTGATGTGCGTCTTACCTTCACCGACCTTCTGGTCAAGCTCGTGGGGGCGACACTCCGCGACCACCCGTACGCCAATGCAACCTGGGAGAAGGGTACGATTCGTCTGTATGGCGAGATCAACGTGGGACTGGCCACCGCGGTGGATGATGGGCTAGTCGTCCCCGTGATCAGGGATGCCGATCGACTGAGCCTGACTGAGATTGCCGCAGCGCGCAGCGCACTGGCGTCGAAGGCGGCAGAGGGCAGCCTCTCGCTGGACGAGGTGACCGGCGGCACGTTCACTCTTACAAACCTGGGGATGTTGGGTGTCGATGTCTTCCAGGCCATCATCAATCCGCCGCAGAGCGCCATTCTGGCCACCGGTCGCATCGCTGATCGGCCCGTAGTGGAGGACGGTCAGGTAGTCGCCAGGCCGACTATCCACCTCACCCTTTCCGTGGATCACCGCGTGCTGGACGGGGCCACAGGAGCAAGATTCCTGCAGGACCTGCGCAGCGTTATCGAGGATCCCTACGAGTTCTTCTTGAAGGACGTTGTGTAGGCGCGACGTTCGTACAGGCAGACTGACCGGCGGGAGAGACCGATGAAGCTTTACGAGCCACAGCGTAGGGCCCTATGGGAGGTGACAGAGACCTTGGTGAACACCGCCATGGGTCGAGAGGAAGCCGACCTGGTGATCCGTGGTGGTGCGCTAGTCAACGTGCACACTTCGGAGATCATCGAAGGCGTCGATGTGGCGGTCAAGGCGGGGCGCGTTGCTCTTGTAGGCAAAGCCGATCATACCATCGGCGAGGGCACGGAGGTCCTGGACGCCACTGGATATTACTTGCTGCCTGGGCTGATGGAGGGACACGTTCACATCGAGAGCAGCATGATCACGCCCACCCAGTTCGCGCGAGCCGTTCTGCCACACGGTACCACGTCTGTGTTTATAGACAACCACGAAATGGCCAACGTGCTGGGGGAAGAGGGCGTCCGGCAGATGATGGAGGAGTCCAAAGGTTTGCCCCTGAAGGTCTACCTGGCCATGCCTTCGTGCGTGCCGGCCTTGCCTGGTCTGGAGGACGCGGGGGCAGCCATCGGTCCAGCCGACGTCGAGGAGGCCATGAAGTGGGAGTTCACCGCTGGGCTGGGGGAGATGATGAACATCCCCGGCGTGTTGAATGCGGACCAAACGGTCTACGCCATCCTGCGAGCCACACTAGAGGCGGGCAAGGTGGTGACCGGGCACTACTCCATCCCTGAGACGGAACGCGGTCTCCAGGCTTTCATCGCTGCGGGTATCAGTTCGTGTCACGAATCCACTCGCAAGGAGGATGCCCTGGCCAAGCTTCGGTTGGGGATGTACGTGATGCTTCGCGAAGGCTCCGCTTGGCACGACTTGAAAGAGACCATCAGGGCGATCACCGAGACAGGCGTGGACAGCCGCCACGCGATGGTCATCACCGATGATACCCATCCCGATACCCTGATCAACGTTGGCCACCTGAACCACGTGGTCAGACGAGCTATCCAGGAGGGCATGGAGCCGGTCCGTGCAGTCCAGATGGCGACCGTCAACGTCGCAGAGTACTTTGATCTGGGTCATGATCTGGGGAGTATCAGTCCGGGAAAGTGCGCCGACATCGTCTTCGTTGCGGACTTGAAGGGGATGATCGCGGACAGAGTCCTGGTGGACGGTGTGGTCGTGGCAGAGGGGGGTAGGATGGTGGTGGAGTTGCCTCCGTTCCGCTACCCGGTCTCCGCACGGCACTCTGTCCGCTTGCCTAGATCGCTGCTGCCAGAGGATTTCGAGATCAGAGCACCTGGCGGTGTGGACACCGCCACGGTACGGGTGATCGAGATCTATGAGGGGCAGGTGGTGACGAAGCATCTGAGGACGGAGCGACCTGTTGAATCTGGGCTGGTGAAAGCCTCGGTGTACGACGATCTTGCCAAGATCGCGTCCGTGGAGAGACACCGCGCAACTGGGCAGATCGGTCTGGGGTTCGTCATGGGCTTTGGACTCCAGTCCGGCGCCGTGGCCTCCACCATTGCTCACGATAGCCACAATCTGCTCATCGTGGGTACCAATGAGAAGGACATGGCTGTGGCCGGGAATACCTTGGCCCAGAGCGGGGGTGGTATGGTGGCCGTACGCGACGGGGAGGTGCTGGCCCTGGTTCCTCTGCCTATTGCTGGATTGATGTCTCAGGAACCGGTGGAGGTGGTGAACGAGCAGGTTGACAGTCTGGCCAGGGCCTGGAAGGAACTGGGCTGCGATCTGGAGTCGCCCTTCATGACCATGTCCATACTCGCCCTGCCGGTGATCCCTGAACTGCGCATCACTAACCGGGGCCTCGTGGACACGGTTGCGTTCAGCCCGGTGGAGTTGATGGCTTGACGCTTCCATGATACACGCTCATTTGCCAATGGCTTGGTTCAAAGCAGGCAAGAAGTCTGTGAGTAGCTGGCCGCTAGTTGAATGTTTGGCACTATGCGAGTGGGCAGACACAGAACAAGCTAGCGTTGGTGTTTTCAGCCCGCATGATCACTGGTACGGCAAGTACAGACTTTCAAGTCAGAAAGCCGCCCCGCAATGGCGTGAACCAGATGCCGCCTTCGCGATTGCTCACGTGACTGGATCATCGCGACTCGCATGCGGCGCTGGCTACGCAGTGGGCTAGCTGCTATCTACTGATATTGCGCGTGGCCTTCGGTCGACGGTCATGTCTAGCGAACGGAGCCAGGCATGCTACTAGGGGCGCACATGTCAATCTCTGGCGGAGTGGACAAGGCCATCCTCGCGGGGCATGCGCTGGGTTGCGGAACGATCCAGATCTTCACTCGAAGCCCTCGACAGTGGCGGCCTCGCCCTCTAGGGCAGGACGAGATAGCCCGCTTCGGGCAGAGGCAGGCGGAGACGGGAATCGACCCCGTGATTGCCCACGATTGTTACCTGATCAACCTTGCGTCGCCTGACGAGGAACTCTACCGCAAGTCTCTGGCCGTGCTGGACGAGGAGCTGGGCCATTGCCAGGCCCTGGGCATTCCTTATCTGGTCCTTCATCCAGGCGCGCACGTCGGGGAGGGAGAGGAAGCAGGACTGACGCGGGTGGCGGCGGCGCTGGATCAGGCCCGGGAGAAGACTGGTGACTATGGTGTCATGCTGCTGCTAGAGAACACGGCAGGTCAGGGCACCAACCTGGGGCATTCGTTCGAGCAGCTGGCTGTTGTTCTGGACAGAGTGCGAGACAGTAGCTGGCTGGGCGTCTGTTTCGATACCTGCCACGCCTGGGCAGCCGGGTACGAGTTGCAGACTCGTGAGGGATACGAGGCGACTTTGCAGGAGATGGATGATTTGATCGGGCTGGAGCACCTAAAGGCTGTGCACCTCAACGACGCGAAAGGTGAGCGTGGTAGCAGGCTCGACAGGCACGAGCACATCGGGCAGGGAAAGCTGGGATTGGAGCCCTTTCGCATGTTGCTCAACGATGAGCGATTTCGAGGTCTGCCCATGGTGCTGGAGACGCCCAAGAGACCAGGTATGGAAGACGACACAGACAATCTGAGGGTGCTCCGAAGCTTGATCTCCCCGGAGCGTGCGGCGTAGGGCGAAGCAAATCAGCAGGAGGTTTCATGTCACCTTCAGGCAACACAAGGCGATTGGTGGTCATCGGAGGGGTGGCGGCCGGGATGAGCGCGGCGGCACGGGCCAGACGTCTGGATCCTGAGCTGGAGATTGTGGTCTACGAGCGGACAGGGTACCTGTCATATGGCTCTTGTGGACTTCCCTATTTCATCGCCGGAGTGGTCCGCAAGGCGACCGATCTGATTGCCAGGACGCCGGAGCAATTCGGCAAGCAGGGCATCGAGACCCACACTCATCACGAAGTGACCGAAGTAGATACAGCAGCCAAGATGATCAAGGTGAGGGATCTCGTCGAAGGGCGTGGCTTCTCCGTCCAATATGACAAACTGGTCATCGCCACAGGCGGCAGGGCGATCCGGCCACCCATCCCTGGCGTCGATCTGGAAGGGGTGTTTGTACTTCGGACGGTGGAGGACGGTTTGGCCGTTAGCCGTTTCATGAGGGAGGAGAAGCCTCGCCGGGGAGTGATTGTGGGTGGTGGCTACATCGGAGTCGAGGTGGCCGAGGCGTTTCGGCAGCGGGGCTTGGAGACAGTATTGCTGAATAGGCCCGCACAGTTGCTCAACAACTTCGATCCCGAGATTGCCCAGATGATGCAAACTGAGCTGGAGCGGAGTGGTGTGACAGTCTCTGTGGATGACGCCGCCGTGGCGATAGAAGGAGACGCGACCGGCAGGGCCCGAGTCGTGGTTACCCAGCGAGGGAGGTACGAGACTGATCTGGTGCTGGTTGGCGCGGGTGTGAGAGCCGAGGCCTTGCTGGCAGGAGAGGCAGGAGTGGCATTGGGGTTCAAGGGTGCCATCGCTGTGGACGAGGGGATGCACACCAGCGTTCCGGACGTGTACGCCGCCGGTGACTGCGCCGAGACCTATCACGTTCTGCTCCAGGGACCGTCCTACGTGCCGCTAGGAACGACGGCTAACAAGCAAGGTCGCGCAGCTGGCACGAACGCGGCCGGCGGCGAGGAGGTGTTCAGAGGCGTAGTCGGCACCACGGTCACCAAGGCTTTTGAGCTGGGGGCGGCGGTGACGGGCTTGACGGAGAAGGCAGCGATACAATCAGGCCTCTCACCCAAGGCTGTGACCATAGAGCATGGGACCAGGGCCCACTACTATCCGAGCCCGGGTCGAATCCATGTCAAGCTAGTATGGGATCCGGGTAACGGGAGGCTGCTAGGGGCGCAGATTGCAGGCCCGGTGGCGGAGGCTAAGCGCATAGATGTGTTTGCCACTGCTCTGCACCATGATCTGACGATTGAGGACCTGCAGCGGCTGGATCTGGGCTACGCGCCACCCTTTGCACCGGTCTGGGACCCGATCTTGGTTGCAGCCAATGTTGCGGCCAAGAGCTAGGGAGGCACGGTGATACTGACGGAGGTCCTTGGCAAGGCGCTGAGACTGTACCCAGACAAGCGCGCTATCGTCTGCGGCGAAGAGTCGTGGACGTATGCGGAGTTCGGAGAGCGTGTCAACCGTCTCTCGCAGGTGCTTCTGGACTTGGGTGTGAGCAAGGGTGACAGGGTCGCGATCTTGCACCACAACTGCCACCGCTACCTGGAGTGCTACTTCGGTGTGATGCAGATAGGGGCTGTCTTCGTGCCATTGAACTACCGCTTGAGTCCGGTTGATTGGATCTCCACGCTGGAGGATTCAGGTGCGATTCTCCTCATCGTCGAGGATACGTTTCACCAGGAGATCGAATCCGTTGCGGATCATGTTGGCGATTCGCACGTTCTCGTCTGGGCGCCTGGTGACAGCGGGTCGGGATTGGCCGAGGAGTCGTATCGCGGCTACGAGGCTCTGCTGAAGGGCGCTAACAGCGTGTCGCTCCCACCTGCCGAGATTGAGTCGGAGGACATGGCGCAGATCTACTATACCAGTGGCACCACAGGGCAAGGCAAGGGCGTGGTGCTGAGCCATCGAAACGTCTATATGCACGCCCTGGGGACCATTGCCGAGTTCAAGCTGAACGACACTGACGTCTGGCTACATGCGGCGCCGATGTTTCATCTGGCCGACGGCTGGGCTGCCTGGGCGATCACCTGGGTGGGTGCAGTGCACGTGATGGTGCGTGAGTTCCGGGAGGGTGTCGTGCTAGACGCCATGGAAAGGGAGGGCGTCACCACCACGAATCTGATACCGACGATGCTGAACGCTCTGGTCAACTATCCGGGTGTGGGCCAGCGAGATTTCTCGCAGCTTCGACTGCTGCTGAGCGGGGGATCCCCCATCGCTCGGAGACTAGCAGAGCGTGCCATGGAGACATTTGGCTGCGAATACGCTCAGACCTACGGCATGACGGAGACGAGTCCCTATTTGACGGTATCCAGTTTGAAGGACCACCTGCGAAAGCTGAGCCCAGAGGAGCAGATGCGCTTCCGCGCCAGTACGGGGCGGGAGTTCATCACCGTGGAGCTGAGGGTAGTGAACGAGACTGGGGAGGATGTAATCGCGGATGGGGAAGAGGTGGGGGAGATCATCGTTCGTGGCGACAGTGTGACGAAAGAATATTGGAATCTGCCTAACGCCACAAGAGCAGCATTCAAGGATGGCTGGCTATACACCGGCGACATGGCTGTTATGGATGAAGAGCGGTACGTCACCATCGTCGACCGGAAACGGGACATGATAATAACCGGGGGTGAGAATGTCTATTCGGTGGAAGTGGAGAACGTTCTCTATGCTCACCCGGCGGTGATGGAGGCGGCCGTGATCGGTGTACCCCACGACAAATGGGGCGAGGCAGTGAAGGCGGTCGTCGTGCTGAGGGAGGGCAAGCGGGCGACCGAGGAAGAGATCATACAGTTCTGCAAGGAACGAATGGCCCACTTCAAGGCCCCGAAGTCGGTGGATTTTGTATCCTCGTTGCCCCGCACAGGCTCGGCCAAGATAGCCAAAGTCACGTTGCGGGACGAATACTGGGAGGGGATGGACAAGAAGGTCCACTGATGCCAGACGTACCTCAGAGCACGGCGACTCCGGTGCCGTCGCGTATTGAGCCGAGACTGACGCAGTGCTGGGGGTTCCCCGCGCTCTACCCCCTATCGCATACCCGACGTGGAAATCTCCTCTTCCACGGCGGCCAGGAGTGAAACCAATTGTGCTTGCAGCCTGGGGGATAGGTCCAAGCTCCACTCCATCGTCTCCGGTTGCACTCCAAAGATCACGACCGGCGGCAACTCCTGCCCCACATAGGCCGCAAACTCCAGTACTTTCAGGACTTCAGTCTGGTGGAGTGACATGGGGAAGTCACTATCCTGAGAGGTGACGTCCTGGGGACTGAAGCGCAGGATGGCTCCCGGTTCTTCTTCCCCGTCCACTGCGTCGATGATCAGTACCTTCTGATAACCCTCCATGATGTGGAGCAGGTCCAGCCCGGCAGTACCGCCGTCGATGACCTCGACGTGTGGGGGAAGCGTGCGCTCCATGAGCTCGCGAGCGGCGTGGATGCCAACACCCTCATCTCCCATCAGGAGATTACCCACGCCGAGGACCAGGATCCGTTCTTTCGCGGTCGTACTCATTTGCTCTTGCATCAGCGCAACTCCCAGAGGATGCTCCCCTTCGAGAGCCCTCCGGGAGTTGAGGTTGCATGAAGTCGGCTCAACGTGGCGGGAATGCAGGGCGATTCGCATCGGTCTGGGGCCCTGCGCGTAATCGGTTCCCTCCCACAGCGCCTAGGCAGTCACTTCGCCAGACATGAGGCGTCTCGCCGCCTTGGAGCAGTTCTTGAGCAGCATGGCGATGGTCAGTGGTCCTACACCACCGAGAACGGGGGTGATGGCGGAGGCGATC